>Ga0310120_10002034_pt1 | contig 14980 bp, 9 predicted proteins | sample CB27_AW_983_MG_FD_203506 | JGI IMG/M metagenome (GOLD analysis project Ga0310120, IMG submission 203506) | Marine microbial communities from Western Arctic Ocean, Canada - CB27_AW_983 | ecosystem: Environmental > Aquatic > Marine > Oceanic | place: Canada: Western Arctic Ocean | collected...
TGCTTCCCTGAACGGGCCCGTTCGTCGATATACTCAAGCGCCTTCGCAATCATGAGCGGCTGGTTCCGGATCCGCTCCACATGCGACACCACGGCATCCTGCTCCAGGATACAGCCGATGTTACGGGCATGGGTGAACCCGTAAAAGTAGTCGAAACCGAGGGTATTCGGGCCATCCTTGAAACGGGCCCCGATGGGCGGGGTGTCGGGCCGGGACTCCTTGTCTCCTGTCCAGTTCAGTCCGAGGTGCCATTTCCCGATGCAGGCGGTGTGGTAACCCTGGCGCTTGAGAAAGGACGCCACCGTCAACCGTTCCTTGGGGATGATCGGAGGGGAATAGGTATTGAGGACACCGAATTGTCCGATCCGGGACGGATAGCGGCCGGTGAGGAGACCATACCTGGTCGGCGTGCAGTTGGCCGCCGCGGAATGGGCGTCCGTGAATCGCATTCCTTCCCGTGCCAGGCCATCGAAGGAGGGGGTCTTGAAGGGGGAATCCCCCCGGTTGCTCGGGGGCTGTCCCCACCCGAAATCGTCAAACAGGACAAAGACGATGTTCGGGCGTTCCATCGCCCCGGCCATCGGACCCGCAACGGCGACCAGCGCCACCAGGATGAGAAGTAACGGTTGGAACTTCATTTTTTTCTGGCTCCTGGAAGTTCAGAGGCGGAGATCCCGGCCTCCCTGATCTGGCGATTGAGTTCCAGTTCGAGCTCCTTGATGACATCCCGGTAGGCCTCCCTCCCCGCCACATTATAGCGCTGGTCCGGATCCTTTTTCCGGTCAAACAACTCGGCCGGATAACCGGTCATCTTCAGGTAGGTGAAGCGCCCGGTCCGGATCCCGTAATGAGCCGGATTGCTCCAGTAGGTGTAAAACTGGGCCGGCCTCCAGTCGGCAACCTGCTTCCCTTTCAGCAGGGGCATCATGCTGCGCCCCTGCATGGCCACGGGCACCTCCACCCCGGCCAGTTCCAGCAGGGTCGGGGCGATGTCAACGTTCATGCACAGGTCCCGGTTGACCGAACCCGCCTTGATCAGCCCGGGGTAACGGACCAAAAAGGGCATCCGCATGGAGGTCTCGAGGATCAACCGCTTGTCGTAGAGCCCGTGCTGGCCCAGCCAGTAGCCCTGGTCCGAGGTGTAGATGACCACCGTATCCCCGGTGAGACCCTCAGCATCAAGATAATCGAGCACCCGCCTGAGGTTGTCGTCATTGCCGGTCAGACAGCGGATGTATTTGTGCATCATGTGCTGGTAGGCCACCCGGATCCTGTCCCTGTCATCAGCGGGATCATGCTTCCACATTGTGTTGGGGGCCTTGTCCTTCAGGTGACGGGCATAGTAGCTGCCCCCGGGGTCCTTCCGGCCACCCCGGCCCTTTGAGTGCAGCATGTGGAACTTGGTCACCTTCAGGAATTCACGCTTCAGGTTCGAGTCACAGTTGGCGAGGTCCTCATGGAGCGTCGCTGGCTCGGGAATGGTCACTCCGGCCAGGAGTTTGTCGTAGCGACTGGCATGTCCGTAGTCGTGATGGGGAGCTTTGAACTGGAGGCACATGAGAAAGGGCCGGGAGCGGTCACGCTCCTCGAGCCATTTCATCGCGATGTCGGTGTAGACGTCAGTGGAGTAGCCTTCCCGCTCCCAGGTGCCCTCGGAACCGGTGAAGACCGGGTCGAAGTATTTTCCCTGCCCCTTCACCACCATGTATTTGTGGTAGCCCCTGGGCTTGCTGTTCAAGTGCCACTTGCCGACAAGGTAGGTGTCATACCCCGCCTTCTGCAGTTCCACCGGATACTGCGGAGAGTCCCCGTTGATGGCCCCGTTCAGGCCAAGGACCCCGTTCCGGTGACTGTACTGGCCGGTCAGGATGGACGCGCGGCTCGGCGAGCAGATCGAGTTCCCGCAGCTGAAGTTGTCGAAACGCATCCCCTCTCTGGCGAGTCGATCAATGGCAGGGGTTCTGGCGTGATCCTTGAGATGGGTGCCGTAGGCCGAGATCGCTTCAAAGGCGTGGTCATCCACCAGAACCACCACCATGTTGGGCTTCGCCGCCTGCGCAACAGCACCGCACACGCTGGCGAGGCAAAAGAAGACAGGAAGAAATTTCATCGCAGGTTTCCGCTCCAACCGCAGGAGAAAAGGCAGGCCCTGCAGACACCACTACGTTAGACTTCCGCGCACCGTCGGTCCAGCCTTCCCCACGACAAGCGCGGCAAACCATTGGAATCGGCCTGCCGGTCGTAGAGTTCCTCCTCACCGTGGGCATACCGGATGTCACGCCAGCGGGCACCGCGCAGGGAGATAGGCCTTACCGCTTCTCTCACCGGTGATCAGGTTACGGCCGCCCTCCCAATGAAACGCCACTGGCTCACCCTTCTCTGCAGCATATCGCTCATTACAGCTGCCTCCGGACAGGACACACCGGATCCTCCCGAGAACTCCATGAGGGAGGCCATCACGTCCGGGAATATCGATACCCTGAGACAGCTCCTTGCAGCCGGAGCTGACCCACAAACCGTCGAACCCGTCCCCGGTCAAATCGTGGTCATTGGTCCTCAAGGACGTTATCCAACCATTGCGCTGTGCCTGCACTCAGGCCAGTCGCACCTTATCCCCCTGCTGCTGGATGCCGGGGCCGATCCGGAGTCCGTCGTTCCTGCCTTCTGGTCGTGCCCAACCGTCGTGCATATGGCGGCCCACGGTGGGCAGGTAGAGGCATTGGGGTATCTCATCGCAGCCGGTGCGGATGTCAATCCGGAGCTGCCTGAGCCTTGCACCACCACCACGCCCCTCGTCTCAGCCATTCAGGGCGAGCAACTGGAGTCAGCGCGGTTCCTGCTGGAAAATGGAGCGGACCCCACAGCCGGAAATCCCGTCGGGATCGAAATGAAACCCATCTTCCATGCAGCCCAGGTCGGGAGCGCTGAAATCATGGACCTGCTGATCGAGTATGGAGCCTCCGTCGAGGGAGTTCGAATACCGGAAGAAATGCGCCCCCTCTTCAACCGGGAATTCCTGGAACTGCTCCTGGACTACGGGGCTGTGCTCGATGAGACCCCCCTTTTTGACCTGCTGACCGGAACCAACAGTCTGGGTTTTTCTGGTCCCAACCCGTCGGTGGATCCCGCGGAATTGGAGTGGCTCCTGAACAATGGCATCAGTATCAATGGCACTCTTGAGGACTTCAGCACGATCCTCCATTTCGCGATCCAGAGAGCCCTGTCACTCCCAGTGGTTAAAGTGCTGGTTGAGGCGGGGGCGGACATTAACGCCGTCACCCTGGGCGGCGAGACCCCCCTAACCACCGCCTTGCGCAGGAATAGGGCGGATGTGGCGGACTACCTTGGGGAGGCCGGCGCGCAGGAAAGTGATTTGCCCGGGTATTCCGAAGCGATCGCGGAAGGCAACGTCGCCGCGTTGGCCTTCTACCTGGAGCAGGGGATGAGCCCCGATTATCGCCCGCCTGGCCCTCGAGAAGGGCCGCCCCGCCCCGTCTATCCGGTGATCGTCACGGCCTTAAGGGAGAATGCGATGGAATGCGCCCGGTTGCTGGTTGCCAAAGGAGCCGATGTGAATCTGGGGTTCCACAGTTTCACCCTGGGCCGTGTTGTCTCTCCGATGATCTTGATGGTTGCGGAGAACAACGTGTCCGGCGTTCAGTTCCTGCTCGACCACGGGACCGGCCCTGACCACCACCTCAATACCCCTCTTCATTTCGCGGCCCTGTATGACAGTCCGGAAGTGGCCGGGCAGCTGGTCAGCGCGAACTCGATGGCCGCGCTGAACGCCTTCGGCGAAACCCCGCTGGATGTGGCCACCGGGGAGACCCTCGACCTGCTCCAAGCCCAGCAGGCCCCCGCAGGCCATGGCATCTCATTATGGGATGCTATCCGCACCGGGAACCTGGAACTACTGAAGGCCTACCATGCGAACGGGATGGCCCTGTACCTGGCCGAACCGGTTTCCGAGGGGAACGACCAAAACCTGACTCCCCTTCTCCAAACCGTCCATAGCAGACAAGCCGCCGTCGCCCTCTACCTCATCGAGCGCCACGACATTATTTTTGCTGAGTCCTCCCTGATGGAGAAAGCGAGAGAGAGCCAACTGAGCGAAGTGGAGGAACTCCTCCAATCCCTGTTCCGGTTACGCCTTCAGCCACGGACTTCCCAGGAGGGAGTTCCCCATCTTGATATCGATTATGCCGGGTTCGACGACTCGGCCCGCTACCATCTGGAGAGTTCTTCCGACCTGCAAAGTTGGACCGGGGTTGAAGGCACGGCCCATTCGTTCCGGGACAGCCCTGAACGGAGGTTCACTCTGGATATCTCGGGGCACATCGAAAACCGGCAATTCTTCCGGATTCAGAATATGGAGGACTGACGAACCCGAAGCGCGCCCATGCCCGGAATGGGAGACCCGGGTCGTCATTGCTCGAACCATTCAGGCCCTGCAACTCCCTCCCCATCAGGGTTCCCCGCGCAGTCGGTCCAGCTTTCCCCGCTCCCCGGGAGGGAGGAGCGCTTGCTTCTTCCCCGGAACCAGGGCTGCAAACTTCGCCTTGATGGCGGCATGCGCTGGCACACCCGCCAGGTTGGACCATTCGTTGGGATCGGCCTGCAGGTCGTAGAGTTCCTCCTCGCCGTTGGCATACCGGATGTAACGCCAGCGATCGCTGCGCAGGGAGACATTCCCGGGATCGAAGGTGGTGGTCACCACCCGGCCGGTGGAACGATCCGGTTGACGAAGGAGAGGCACCAGCGACCGGCCATCCAGTTTTCCAACCCGCTTCAGTCCGCAGAAGTCGGTGAGGGTGGGATAGAGGTCGAGGAGGCTGACGGGCTGGTGACAGCGAGACCCGCCCGCGGCGAATTCCGCGGCACGCTCCCCGGGAGGGACAATGATGAGGGGAACCCTGGTCGAGCGTTCCCAGCCGGTCCACTTCCCCCAGTGTTCCTTCTCACCAAGGTGCCAGCCGTGGTCGGACCACAGCACAATCAACGTGTTCTTTCCCACCGTGCTCTGGTCGAGCGCCTTGAGGAGCCGACCGATCTCGTGATCCACGTAGGTGATACACGCAAGATAGGCTTCCACCGCAGCCTGCCACTGCCTGTGCCGCATCACGGTGGCATGACTCCCCGCCGTAACCGCCTCCCGTGCCCATTTGCGGCCCACCTCACCGAGGTCATCCAGGTCCTCCCCCTTGACCGGAGGAAGTTCGCCGGAAGATTCCCTGAAGCGATCAAAGAACCGCCGGGGAGCCCAGAGGGGTATGTGGGGACGGTAGTAGCCCAGCGCCAGGAAGAGCGGCTTGTCACCTGCCTCCTTCAATTTGCCGATCGCCCAGTCGGTAATCCGGGTATCACCAAAATCCGTGTCAGGCACATCCCAGCCTCCCCAGTCGAAGGATTCGCCATCAACCTCCGTTGGCTTGCGATCCGAAGGCATGCGGTTGAGGGGAAGAACCACCTTGCGGCCACGGCTGTCCTCTACCAGATGACGGGGATTATCCGTTGCCTTGCCGGGGAGTTCCTTCCGGGTGTACTTCACCGCCTGCTTCGACAACGGGCTCCATCGCTGACTCACTCCGAAGTACTCTCCAAAGGACTTCCCTCCCCGGGAGTGGAGAAGTTTGCCCGCCCCGAGGGTCTCGTAGCCGGACTCCGCGAAGGCCGTGCTGAGGAGACGGGCCTGCGGGTAGCGACGCGCGAGGGAGCCGCTCTGGTTGGACCAGACCCCGGTCACGCCCGGCATCCGCCCGCTGAAGACCGCCGCCCGGGAGGGATTGCAGGCCGGAGCCACACAGTGGGCATTGGTAAAGAGTACTCCCCCGGCGGCAAGGCGGTCCATGTTCGGGGTATGCGCCTGGGGATGACCTTTCAGACAACCGATCCAGTCATTGAGGTCGTCCACCGCGATGAAGAGGACGTGGGAACGCTCCCTGCCGATCACGGGAAGAAGAGTGAGAATGAAAAACAGGACAACCGGGAAGCGCATCACAGTGGATTGACTGCTCTTAACCGGAAGCCTCCCGACAATCAAACACATGTGGCAGGTTCTCTGAACGTGGCCCTCCGTCAGGAGACTTTCCCAAAATTTCCCCAATCCCCCTTTCCGCTTGCCCCGCGCCGGAATTGACCCATCCTCCCCGCCCAAAGTCGGGGCGTAGCGCAGCTTGGTAGCGCGCTTCGTTCGGGACGAAGAGGTCGCTGGTTCGAATCCAGTCGCCCCGACCACTCAAACCTACGGTTGAGGCCCTGAAGCCTGGCTCCTTCGAATGCGCCCGGACCGGATATTGTCGATGTCTCCACCGAAGAAACCTGGGCCGTGATGCGCAAGGACCGACCGCCAACCAAGTGAATTCCGCCATCCTCTGGTGCCGTTCCGAGCGAAAAGGATCCCGCAACCGACTGCCATGAAACACCTCGTCCTGCCCTTCCTCGTTGCCCTTGCCTCCCCGCCTTTCTGAAACGCGGTGGCGAGTGCTCCGTAAGATCCGACGCCCGGTTGCTATTTGTAGGCAGCAGGCAGTTTGGGGACCACTCCCAGCTTCTCGTAATTGAAGCCGCTTGCGAGTGGCTCGTAAGTGCCCACGTAGTCGACGCTGCGGGTGGGAGAGATGGCGACCTCCATTCCCAGTCCCCAATACGCAGCGTTGATGACCAGCCTGCGTAGCCCGGCACTCTCCAAGTCCTTGCCGCTGCCCATCGTGGACTGGAAGACGCGGGCCTTCTTTCCCTCGCTGGTCTGCCACGTCTTGAACCACGCCACGGGGAGCGGTTCCTTCCCGGGATTCGGAGGGTCATCATGGTTTCGCCCCGTCAGCGGCTGTCCCCAGACCAGGGCCGTGCACCCTTCCGGCAAACCTGTTCCCTCCTTGTAGGTCCGGTAGACATCCGAGGGTCCCCAGATGTCGTCGACGCCGGCCACGATGGGATGATCCTTCAGTTTCTTGACGATCGTGCCGCGGGTCGAATCGGCGTGCCAGCGACCGTGATGGCCCATGAACGACCCACCGAACACATCCCGGCCGAAGTTCACGGTCTTGCCGTCGATCTTATAGGGCAAGGCTCCGCGAAAACCATGATTCGCGGTCCGCAGCGCAATCATCGGTTTGCCGGAGTCGATGTAACTGACGATGCACTTCTGCTGCTCCATTGGCAGGGTCAGGAGGCGCGTAAAGAAGACGACCAGGTCGGCCGAGACGAGATGCTCCAGGCCGGGTAGGTTGTGGGATTTGAACTCAGCCTCCTGTCCTTTCTTCGGGTAGACCCGCATGGTGGGATCGACTTCTCCCTTGTCATTGACCCCGAACAGGACGGTGCAGTCAAACCCGTGATGCTCGCTCAGGATCCTTGCCATCATCGGCATCGATTGTTCGCTGCGGTACTCCTGATCGGCGGAGATCAGCACGATGTGCTTGCCCTTGCCGGGGCCATTCTTTCCGGAATACGTCAACCACTGCGGACTGTCCGGAACGGGATGAGCCAGGAGGGGGCTGCAACTCAAAAGCAGGGCAGCCCGACAGAGTGAGGGAAGCAATGGTCTGGGCATGATCGGAATCGGCGGGTTCGACCTGGGGGCTAGTGATCCGGGATTTCGTTCACCGTATAGTAGGCCTTGGTGTGGAGCAGACGCTCGCCGTCACGGGACACCATCCCGGCGAGATCGAAATCGTGGATGTGGCCTTCCGTGGTCTTGTCCAGGTGCACCATCACCGACAACCCGTCAGCAGAGGGCACCGCTCTGATCACCTCGGGCGTGGTGTGATCCACCTCCGGGCTACCGTAGCCGGCGGCGTAGTTGTGGGTGTAGGTCGTGACGGTGTAGGTCTCCGTTCCGGAGGCGATGCCCCTGTCCACGGGCTTGGTGAAGGTGACCAGGAACCCGTCCTTCCTGATGTTGATTTCCCTGATCTCGAACGGCACAATGCCGGACCAGTCGATGCGCTGGATCGCAAATGGTTCCGTTCCGCGCACCGGCCACTGCCGATTGGTCGTGAAGCCGCCGACAACCAGTTGCCCCCTGGGCGAGAACTCCACGTGCATGATCCCGGTGGAGAGACCTTCCCGAAAGGGATAGCACGCGCCCTGCCACACTCCGTTGACCTGTTCGGTGGTCACACGCAGAATGATGCTCAGGGTATAATCGCCCAGGAAGATCTGGTTCTCGAAGGGACCGAACTTTCCTCCGGTCTGGTTGAGCCGGAAGCCGGCGATCGAGCGGCCCATCCTGATGTAGGGGAAACGCACCACGGGAGGCACCAGTTCCTTGACCCGCTTCTTCTCGACCTGCAGACGGGACGGACTGTCGGGCTCCACCGCGGGCGCATCCATGCCGGGGACGAAGGGATACCAGTTGTAACTGGCGGGATGTCCGAGAAAAGCGCCCTGCTTGAGATGTTTCAACGAGCAGCATCCGTTCCATGGTCCCTGACTCTCGATGCAGAACATGACCCCCTTCGCATTCGGACCCACCCCGCCCGGACTCCGAAGCCCGCTGCACACCGGTATCATCTTGCCGTCCGGCGTCACCTTCACCGCCCATCCCCGGAAGAGGTTGCGCGAGTGATACGACCCGCTCAACCCGAGGGCCACCCAGATATTGCCCTCCGGATCGTGCTTGGAGCCGAAGGCAAATTCGTGGCCCTCCGCGTAACCCCAGTTGTTGCTCAACGTGTCGTAGCGATCCGCGATCTCGTCCCCGTCGACATCGGAAATGCGGGTGACTTCCCCGAACTGCGTGGTCGTCATCGCTCCGTCTTTCCAGGCGAGGCCGAAGATCTCGTCCTGCCCGCTGGCAAAGAGGTGGTAGTGCGGTTCGGGGGGCGACTGGAAGGCGCCCTTGATGAAATAGATGTCACCCCGCCGGGTGCCCACCGCCAGCCGCCCGTCCGGGAGGATCTCAAAACTGCCCGGACGCATCGGAACCTCGGGCGGAATCGGGATGTTCACGATCGGGTAGTACTTTTCTTCCTCCTGGGCCGTACCCCACATTTCCCCGAGGTCCTCGGCAACAAGAGCATGAGGGATCGCGGTGGTCACCAGGACCAGAATGAATCGGACATTTACCATCGGTATTCAAGGGTGAGTGTGGAGCGCCCGGCGGACAGGGTCAGCGGAATCAGCAATTCCGAGGGATCACCGTCACGGACCACTCCCCTGTAATCGCCTGCCATGCGCAACCGGAGTTGATCAATGACGAAGTCACGGTCCGATTGCGGCGTGATCTTCTTCCCGGAACCGGCACGGAAATGGAACAGCGGCGGCGCGTCCGGTGATTCAAACCGGATGGTCCGCTTGAAATACGCCCTGCCGTCGTCATCGAGAAGGTCCTCAAAGAAGTCTTCCACCACGATATTGCCGTAGCGGTATTGAAAAGTGGGTCTCCGCAGCGCATCCAGGCGATAGCCGCGAAACTGGTAGCCATGGTCGTGCGGGAAAGCGTAATCGGTCTTCCCCTTGTAGGGCCAGTGATCATCCATCGACTTCAAGCGGTGAAAGGGAATCCCGGCCGGAAAGGAAATCCGCTCGCCACCACGGGCCCGGAACGAACCGTGATTGACGCTCGCGAACTCCCCTCTCCACAGCAGGCGCAGGACCATCTCCTCGGAATCAAAGGCCAGGCTGATACGCTCCGGGTAGCCCACGCCGATCCCGCGGTACCCGGCCGTGCCCCGGCCCCGGCACATTTCCGCCACGTCGGTGACCCGGAGCTCACTCGATTGCCGCGACAGTCCCCTGGGCTTCTTCGCCCGGGTCCCGTCCTCAAGATAGGTCCACAGTGCCTCGATCTGTTGAGCGGTGTCGCCGCCGAGAATGCCGGGACGGATCGATTTTCCTCCCGGCCAGTAGCTGGGCATGATCACGGTGGGGTGGAAGCGCGATGGCTGCCGCATGTAGAGGTGAAACCAGCTCTTCCGGACGCGCTCCGTCACGTGCACGATGTCGAGCGCCCCTGCTCCGCCCGCCTGCTGCCCGTTGAAATCGTGGCAGGCGATGCAACTGAATCCAGTGGTCCCCATCATCTCGTAGCCGGCGTTCTTGGACTCCCGGATGTCGGCGATCTCCGGGAACATGACCTCTTCCAGTTCGTCGACTCTGCCAAACAGATCTACCAGATGGCCGACGTTCTCTCCACCATACTGCGGCATGCTCGCGTCCAGGTAGTCGCGCTGGCGCTTCCCGTGCAGCAACACCTCGGCCAACCACTCGGGCTTCAGTTTCGCACCGACATGGGACAGCGGCGGAGGCAGGCGACCCTGGTCCCCCAGCGCTTCCCGCGTTCCGGTGAAGAGCGCGTTGCGCTCCGGAGCGATTCCCCCCAGCCCGGCCCGGTCGTGACAAGCGATGCAATTGAAGGTCACCAGGGTTTTCTCGATCCGTTGCCGATCATCGAGCCGCCGACCTTCCGCCCGAGGCAGCACTCGCGAGAGCAATCCACGTTGTTCCGCATCCAGGTCGAACCGGGGCCACGGTCCGACGGCTTCGCTCAAGCACCCGCGGTTCGGATCCAATTGCGCAAAGGCCGGTCCGGACTCGGAACGGATCCGGAGGTCGTCGTGGCAACTGGCACAACCGAGCCGGGCGAACTGGGTCCGGCCCCGCGCCGCGAGATCGGCATTCACCTGAAGGGGCGCAAAGGCGGGTAGCGGCTCGTCGGATACCGAGAGCATCGAGGAAGGGATGGAATGCCGCTTGAAGCCAGGACCCTCCAGTTCAAAGGAGAACTCCGGTTCTCGCCCGGTGTGAAAGTAGGTCAGTTCAATCTTCCGCCAGCCCGCCTGCAGGTCGGCCCTACCCTGTAGCTTCCTTGCTCCACGCCGGTTGCTCGGCTCCTCCCGGACAATCTCCTTTCCATCCACGTGCAGCGATCCGCCGTTCATCTTGAGGTAGGCGGTATAACGACCGGGCTGCGGGATCTTCAGCCATCCTTTGTATTCGATCGCGCTCTGATGATGTACCTTCCCGAGGCTCTCCAGGGAAAAGTCCTTCACGTGTCCGGCCTGCTCGGCCGCCACCTTGTCGCTGTCCAGTCCCTCCCACACCTGCCCGCGATACAGCGTATAGGCGAGTGGTCCGGGCACACGCGTGTCCTGCAGGAGGTAGTGGGTGATGCGCTCGACATCCTTTCCCTGCAACCGCAGATCGGGCATGCGCCCGGACGGTCGGCTGGCGTGCGGCCGCCGCAGAAACTCAGCCAGACTCTTGACGCTGTATTTCTTCTGCAGGGCCCCGAGCGGAACGGAGGTTCTGCCGAGCAGCTCCTTTCCCTCCTCATCACGAGGCGGATGACAGGCCGCGCATCCCCGCGAATGGAACAATCTCCCGCCATGTCGCGCAGCCACCGAATCGGGTGGCTGCAGCGCAAAGTCGCTTTTCTTCAGGGACAGGAGGAAGTGCGTGAGCGATTCGGCGATCTCCCCCCGTTCCCTGGCGCCCAGATGCGCCAGCACATCCGGCATGGTGGTTCCGGGTTTCGTCCCATGCGGATCGCGGAGAAAGGCCTCCAGATAATGTGGATTGACCCGCGATCCGACCGCAGAGAGGCGGGGGGCCTTCTTCGCCTGGGCCGCAAATGGCGCCTCGCTCGCGTGACAGGCGACGCAATTCAATTCCTCGAGCAGGATCAGGCCTTTGAGGTCCGGATCGAGTTGACTGGAAACAATCCCGGGAATGACGACCTGTGCGAATGCCACCGGAACGGCGCCTGCGAAGAGCAGGCCTGCAGGGACTATCCAGCGGGAAGATCTCACGGTGGGCGAATGCTAATCGGTGCCGGGGGCATGCCGATCCTTTTCTTGAGACGGGATTTTCCCGTCCGTATTCCCCGACGAAATGCTCCCTCCAATTGAGCCGGAGCAGGGCAGGGGCGCTCCTGCTCAAGTCGGCACTACCGAGGCTCACCGGCAATCCCTTTTCCCAGCTGGTTGGCGAGAAATAAGGCCGCCGAGAAAAGAACCAGCGCTCCACCCTGGTGAATGGTGGCGATCGACACCGGCACGCGCAGAAGCAGGGTCGAGATGCCCAGCGCAACCTGGATCAACAGGATTGCCAGAAGGAGGTGGAAGCCGATTCTGATCCGACGGGGCAGAGCATGGCGTCTTGCGTGGAGCCAGAAAACCGGAACCAAGGCAAACAGGAGCGTCGCAAGAATCCGGTGATTGAATTGCACGGTAACGGGATTCTCGAAGACATTTCTCCATGCCGGATCAAGATACAGGAGCCCCTCCGGAACCACCCGACCGCCCATCAGGGGAAAGGTGTTGTGAATGAGGCCGGCCTTCAGGCCGGCCACAAATCCTCCTGAAAGAACGGTCACAAAGACCAGGCAGGGGATGAGAACGGAGAAGCGCCGGAGCCCACGATGGTCGGTGCCTGGTTTGCCGGCAGAGTTCGGCCACAGCAGATCGAACGCAATCCAGAGAATGTAGCCGTAGATCAGGAACGCCAGCCCGAGATGAGCGGTCAACCGGTATTGGCTGACATGGGGAACATCCGCCAGCCCACTCTGGACCATGTACCAACCGAGCACCCCCTGCAGCCCGCCGAGAACCACCATGATTCCCAGTTTCAGGGCCAGTGTCCGATCGATCTTCCTCCTGACCACGAAGTAGATCAGCGGCAGCATGACGATAAGCCCGATCAGGCGCCCGAGAAGGCGATGGAAGTATTCGAGATAGAAGATGCCCTTGAACCCCTCGAGGTCCATATTGAGATTCACCAGCTGAAATTCCGGCGACTGCTGATAGAGCTCAAAGACCTCCTCCCAATCATCCTGGTTCAGCGGGGGAAGAACACCGGTGACCGGTTTCCATTCCACCATCGAGAGTCCCGAGCCCGTCAGCCTGGTTGCCCCGCCCAGCACGACCATTCCGGCAAGGGTCGCACAACAGATCAGGAGCCAGATCGCGATGGGGCGATGATGAGTTCGGGTCTCTGGAATGGCCATGGACAAAATACTGCGCACCGGGTCCGTCACCCGGGAGCAGCTCTTCCGGCTCAGCCAGTCCCGGTTCTAAGGCGTCTGGTAGATCGTCTGCATCTTCCACGCCTTGATCGATCTGATACTCGCATCCCCACCCTTGGCGGACAAGCGGATGTTCGGACTTTCCCGAATGTGTCGATGAGTCATCGCCTGGCGGTCGCTGGCAAAGACCTCACCCAAGTTCTTGCCGATGAACACGCGCAAGGTGAGGTCTTCATCCTTCTTGAACGCAAACGACGTCCGGGCCATTGACCCGGATTGCCGGATCGCTATGCTCGCGGTATGAGAACGAGCCCTGCTTCCGAGCGGCCATTTGGGATCTGCAACACGTGGGTAACGCCGTCTCACTTGTCACGGAGCGTGCTGCTCGCATCCCTCTTGCTGCTCCCGTGCCCGTGGACCGCAGCGGAAAAGTTGAGTGCGTCCTGGCCGCAGTTCCGTGGCCCCAATGCTTCCGGAGTTGCCCATGATTCCAAGCCGCCCCTGAAGATCGGCCCTGCCTCGCATGTCTTGTGGAAGAAGGATGTGCCGAGATCGCCCTCCTCTCCCTGTGTCTGGGGCGGACGAATCTTTCTCACCACCTTTGCCGAAGGCGAACTCAGGACCTGCTGCTACGACCGGGCCAGGGGAGACCTGCTCTGGACCAGGGGGATCAAGCCCGAGAAACTGGAGATCTATCATCGAAGCGAAGGAAGCCCCGCCGCCCCCACTCCGGCCACCGACGGGACGCACGTGGTGAGTTACTTCGGTTCCACCGGTCTCGTCTGCTACGACTTCGACGGCCGGGAACTGTGGCGCTATCCGATGGCCATCACGCGCAGTGCCGGCGATTTCGGATCCGGCTCCTCACCCATCATCACCGGAAATCTCGTCATCCTGAATCGCGACCAGCTCATCGACGCCAAGCTCCTGGCCCTGGATGTGAAAACCGGGGGAAAAGTGTGGATGACGCCTCGACCCGATGGATACGGCAGTTTTGGCACGCCCATCATCTGGAACAACGCCGGGCACCATCAGGTCGTGATTCCCGGATCAGTGCGTCTCAAAGGCTACGACCTGAAGACGGGCAAAGAGCGATGGATGGTCGATGGCCTCGCGGCCTTTGCCTGCACCACCCCAGTCGTCGACCACAAGCGGCTCTTCTTCGTGGCCTGGTCCTATGGCGCCAGCGACAGCCCCTGGCCCTCCTGGCCGGAGTTCCGGAAGCAGCACGACAGGAACAAGGACGGTGAAATCTCCATGGACGAGTTCAAGGGGCAGGCCCTCGATTTCTACCAAGGTCTGGATCTCGACAAGGACGGCAAGATCACGGGCGCGGACTGGGTCAAGGTGAAGAAGCGTTCCGCCGAAGGTAAGAACATGGCCATCGCGGTTGAACCGGGAGGCCGGGGTGACATCACGAAGACACACGTGGACTGGAAATTCACAAAAGGACTGCCCTACGTGTCATCACCGCTTCTGTATGACGGCCGACTCTATTTCGTTCGCGACGGTGGTCTCCTGTCCTGCCTCGATGCCGAGACGGGCGAACCTCACTACAGTCGAAATCGTATCGGTGCGGGTGGCAAGTACTACGCCTCCCCGGTGGCCGCGGATGGAAGAATCTATCTGGCCTCAACGAACGGCGATCTGACCGTGGTGAAGGCGGGCGGGAAGGAGCCCGAAATCCTGCACCGGGCTGCATTTGAGGAACGTATCGACGCCACGCCCGCCCTGGTCGGCAACCGGATCTACCTGCGCACCGAGAGCAAGCTCTACGCCTTTGAGTAGAACTCCGGACACTGCAGGCAGTCACTCCACCTGCCACGGAGCTGTTCCCACGTATGGGCGACCGGGGCTGTGACCACACAACCCCGTGGAGATCTCTGCCGTTCCCTCCTCCCCGATCGCCTCCAAATCTTCGTTGGTATACGGCAGTTTGCGATCCTTGAGCTCGTTGCGGATCTTTCCGATAGCGAAGGCCTTGATGGGCACTTTCCATCCATTCCATGTGAG
>Ga0310120_10002036_pt1 | contig 14978 bp, 15 predicted proteins | sample CB27_AW_983_MG_FD_203506 | JGI IMG/M metagenome (GOLD analysis project Ga0310120, IMG submission 203506) | Marine microbial communities from Western Arctic Ocean, Canada - CB27_AW_983 | ecosystem: Environmental > Aquatic > Marine > Oceanic | place: Canada: Western Arctic Ocean | collected...
TTTCACACCAGACGTCCTTGCCGTTCTTGGCAGCTTCGATCGCCATCAGAGCGTGCCAGTGCGGCGGGGTGCAAATGTGGATGATGTCGAGGTCGTCGCGCGCGCACAGTTCTCGGAAGTCGTGGTAGCCTTTCGGATCGTGGCCCCCCTTCTTCGCCCCGTTCATGCGGTTCGCGAGACGATTCTTGTCCACGTCGCAAAGCGCCAGCAGCGGCCCCTTCTGGCCGAGGTGAGCGCCCGATCCCGAAATGCCGCCGCACCCGATGATGCCGCGGGTGAGCTGCTCGCTGGGCGGCGTCTTTCCCTGACCGATGACGTGGCGGGGGACGATCTGGATGGTGGCGAGGGCCGCCATGCCCTTGAGGGCTTTCCGGCGGGAGAGGGCGTGTGCGGATGGATTGTCCATGGCTCTCTTTACGTGCGGCCTGGGGCGATGAATTACAAGTGAGAAGAATCGGCTCACCACGCAGACCAAGAATCGTCGTTCCGCTGCAGGAGAGCGATCCACCCTGCCTCTGCCCCTCTGGCTTCTGGAATCTTGATTCTCTCAGTCTCGAGACATATTTCCTTCCCGCCCAGTGAGTTTTCGATAGCCTCCCCGAAATTCCGCCAAATCCATGTCTACAACGCCTTCCGCTCTCAAGCCGCGCCTCTGCGTGATGATGTTCATCCAGTTCTTCATCTGGGGGGTCTGGTATGTGCCGATGTGGAAGTTTCTCAGCAATGTCGAAGGAGCGGGTGGCTGGACGATGTGGGGTTTCCTGACTCCGGTGGGCCTCGCCTACGCCTCCACCGGAATCGCCGCCATGATCTCGCCCTTCATCGTCGGCATGATTGCGGATCGTTTCTTCCCCACTCAAATCGTCTTCGGGGTCCTCCACATCCTGGGCGGGGTGCTCCTGATCTTCGCCTCCATGGCCACCAGCTACGGCGTATTTTATCCCCTCCTCGTCGGGCATCTCATTTGCTACATGCCCACCCTCGCGCTCGCAAATTCCCTCCTCTTCCGGAACTCCGCCAATGTCGAGCGCGACGCGCCGCCTATCCGGACTCTGGGCACGATCGGCTGGATCGCGTCGGGAGTCTTGATCGGGAGCGGGTTCCTGGTGGATGGGAGCTTCAAGCTCGTGTGGCCGGAGTTCCTCGGCGGGGCCAAGGCTCCGGAAGAATGGCTCGGCCTTGGTTTCACGGCGTGGCCTTACTACTTCGGGGCGGGTGCCTCCATCCTCCTTGGCCTCTACTCATTCTCGCTTCCTCACACCCCCCCCGAGTTGAAAGGCAAGTCCGTGAGCGTGGGCGAGATTCTCGGCCTCAAGGCCCTCCGGCTCATGAAGGACCGCTCCTTCGCAATCTTCATCGTGTGCTCGTTGCTCCTCTGTATCCCGCTCTCCTTCTACTTCCAGCTCGCCAACGGCTACCTGAACCAGATGGGCGTGAGCAATTCCGAGGGAGTGATGACGCTGGGTCAGGTTTCCGAGATCTTCTTCCTGTTCCTCATTCCGGTGTTCTTCCGCAAACTCGGCGTGAAGTGGATGCTGCTGATCGGAATGGGATTCTGGGTCTTGCGCTACGTCCTCTTTGCCGCGGCCGGGCCGGAGGTGCACCTGCTGCTCTATCTCGGGGTCATCTTCCATGGCATCTGCTACGATTTTTTCTTCTTCACCGGCCAGATCTACGTCGATCAGCGAGCGCCCGAAGATGTGCGCTCCAGCGCACAGGGATTTATCGCATTCGTCACTCTCGGGGTCGGAATGTTTATCGGCGGCATCCTCGCCGGCTGGTGGGAACACCGGAACAAGGATGCTGAGGGCGTGCAGGATTGGCCCACCATCTGGTACTTCCCTGCCATTCTCGCCGGAATCGTGCTCGTGGTCTTCTTGGTCCTCTTCAAAGATCGCTCCCGAGAGGGCGGCGCTTCATCCGCCTGAGACTGCGAGAGGCCTCCCGGTAAGCCCACAATCCCGTCATCGGGCGACCAATCCCTTGAATACTCGTTGGTTTTGCCCCCTTCGGGGCAGGTGGAAATCCTTGAAAGGGGGGGTGGAGGGCCTACCGTAGCCCGCACAGCAAACACATCGAGAGAGACTTCCCATGAGCGACTCCACCAATTCCAGCCGACGCAAGTTTATCAAGACCACCACCGCCGCCGGCACCACGGCCGCCGTGGCGGGTTTTCCGCACATCGGCCGCTCCGAGATCGGCAGCAGTAACACCATCAAGATCGGCCTGATCGGTTGCGGGGGCCGCGGCACCGGGGCCGCCAACCAGGCCCTCGCCGCCGACAAGAACGTCAAGCTCTGGGCCATGGCGGACGCCTTCCCGGAGAAGATCGACAGCCCGCTCGAAACGCTCTCCGCCAAGTACGGCAAGGAGCGCGTGGAAGTTCCCAAGGCCCGCCAGTTCATCGGAATGGACGCCTACAAGCAACTGGCCGAGTCCGAGGTGGACGTGGTCCTGATGGCTACACCGCCGGGATACCGGCCCATGATGCTGCGCGCCGCCATCGAGGCCGGCAAACACGTCTTCGCGGAGAAGCCCATGGCGATCGACATGGCCGGCATCCATCACCTCATGGAGACCGCCAAGATCGCGACCGAGAAGAAGCTCGCCATTCAGCACGGCTACTGCTGGCGCTACAGCCCCGCCAACCGGGTGGGCTTCGGCAAGGCGTTGGGCGGTGAGCTGGGTCGCATCACGAGCTTCGTGGGCACCTACCTCGGCGGCACGGTGCGCGCCCTCGCGCCAGAGGCCGTGAAGCCGGAGGGCATGGGGGATGTGGAGTGGCAACTCCGACACTGGATCAATTTCGAGTGGCTCTCCGGGGGACCGCTTCTCGAGCAGTGCATCCACGCCGTCGATAAGTTGGCCTGGGCCATGGGTGACGTCGCTCCGGTGGCCGCCTTCGGAAACGGCGGGCGCGGCCAGCGTCGCGATGCCGGCAATGTCTACGACAACTACTCGATCACCTACGAGTACCCCGACAACGTTTTCTGCCAGATTCAGCAGCGCCAGTACAAGGACAGCTTCAACGAAAACGTCTCGCGCATCATCTGCGAAAACGGAACCTTGATCGGGCCCTGGAAGGTCTCCATCAAGGATGCCAAGGGCAAGACCACCTGGCGGTATCGGGCCGAGAAGGGCGTGGAACAGAACATGTACCAGACCTGCCACAACGAGTTCTTCGCCAACCTGCGGGCCGGCAAGATCGTCAATTCCGCCGAGTTCATGGCCAGGTCCACCGCCCTCGGGATCCTGGGGCGCGAGGCCGCCCACACCGGGCAAAGGATCACCTGGGACGATCTGTGGGCCAGCAAGGAAGACCAGGCTCCGGACAACCCGCCGCTCGACGCCAAAATGCCCATCCCGGCCCCTCCGATCCCCGGGATCGACAAGCTCGTGCAGGCCTAGGCATCTAAATCACCGACCTCCTGATTGATTCGAATGCGCTACTTACTCCCCGCCGCGCTCGGTGCGGCATTCTCGGCAGCCTTCCTGGCGTGGGCCGCCGAAAAGCCCGCGGGCGACCCGGCCGAGGCGGCCCCCCCGGCCAAGGCCCCCGCCCGGTTCGCCAACACCACCCCGACTCCGGTGGCGTACCCGCTGCCTTCGATGAACCGCATGTTCGTCAGCAAGAAGATCCACGCTGCCGTGGCCGCCAAGGGCGGCTCCTCGGCGCCGGGTGAGATGAAAGACTACGAGGAGGTCGTCCCCCGCGCCGGAAATGCCAAGTACAAGTTGGCGGCCATCAAGGGTGGTGAGTTTCTCATTGGATCGCCTGACACGGAGCCCGACCGCGAGGAGGACGAAGGTCCCCAGCGCAAGGTGAAGATCGAGCCCTTCTGGATCGGGCAGACCGAAATCCCCTGGCAGCTTTACAAGCCCTTCTACGAAAACGGAATCGCCCGCAACAAGGACGGCACTCTCCTCGCCGCCAGCGCCAAGGCGGTCATCACGGTGAAAGGCAAGAACCGTGCCAAGGCCCTCAAGGACGCCCTGGCCCGCGGCGATCACAACAACGTCGTCGACGTGGTCTCGCAGCCCACCCCGCAGTATCACGACATGTTCCTGAGCGGCGAGCTCCCCTCCGATCTGAACTACCCGGCGATGTGCACCACCCATCACGCCACCTCGAAGTTTTGCCAGTGGCTCACCGCCCAAACCGGCCACTTTTACCGTCTGCCCACCGAGGCCGAGTGGGAGTACGCCTGCCGCGCCGGCACCACCACCGCGTACTCCTTTGGCGACGATGTCGACAAGCTGGATGACTACGCCTGGCATGGATACAACGCCGACGCCACCTACCACCCAGTTGCCAGCAAGAAACCCAACGCATGGGGCCTTTACGACATGCACGGCAATGTCGCGGAGTGGGTGCTCGACGGTTTCAGCGCGGGCTACCGCAAGAGCCTCAAGGATGGGGCGCTCAATCCATGGCATATCCCCGTCACCCGCTATCCCCGCATCGTCAAGGGCGGTTCCTGGGACTCCGAGAAGGAGGAGTGCCGCAGCGCCTCACGCCTGCATTCCGTAAACGACTGGAAGGACACCGATCCCCAGGTGCCCAAGAGCATCTGGTATCACACCGACGGCCAGCACATCGGCTTCCGCATCGTGCGCCCGCTCAAGACGCCCAGCGCCGAAGAGATGCACCTCTACTGGAACACCGACTGGTGGGAGCCCAAGCGCAACAGCGAGGATCTGTAGGCGGCAATTTGCAGGTTGTGATGCAGGCGCAGCCTCGCCGCTGCGCCTTTTTGGTCGGGCCGGAAACCGAATTCAGGATTCCCGGGCCCGTGTTCGCGAACAGAACTTGAAACTTTAAACCTGAACCTCGACACTCCGCCTCGCCATGCCAATTCAGACCCACTCCACCCGCCGCCGTTTTCTCACCGGTGCCGCTGCAGCCGCCTCGCTCGGTCCCGCCGTGTCACGCGCCGCCGCCAATGAACGCCTCAACATCGCCTTCATTGGAATGGGAAAACGCGGGCGAAGCGTCTTGGGCCAGACCCTGCGACAGGGCGATGCGCAAGTGGTGGCAGTCTGTGAAGTGGAGGGCACGCGCCTGTCTCACGGCAAGCAGACGATCGAAAATCACTACGCGGCCGCCAAGAAGAGCGGCCAGTACAAAGGCTGCGCCACCTACGTCGACTATCGCAAACTCTTCGAGCGCGACGACCTCGATGCAGTCGTGATCATGACGCCCGATCACATGCACGTGCATCCCGCCCTGGCCGCCATCAATGCCAAGTGCGACATCTACTGCGAAAAGCCGCTCACCCAGAACATCGCGGAGGGCCGTATTCTCGCCGACGCCGTGAAAAGGAACAAGATCGTCTTCCAGACCGGCAGCCAGCAGCGCAGCGAGTACGGCAACAAGTTTCGCACCGCGGTGGAACTGATCTGGGCCGGCCGCATCGGGAAGCTCAAGACGGTGCACGTCGGGGTGGGCGGGCCGCCCAAGCCCTGCGACCTCCCCACCCAGGAAAAACCCGACAACGTGAACTGGGATCTCTGGATCGGGCCGGCCCCCATGCGCGGCTACAACGAGATCCTCTGTCCCAAGGGTATCCATAACCACTACCCGGCCTTTCGGCATTACGAGGAATTCGCCGGGGGCGGCTTGGCCGACATGGGCGCGCACCACTTCGACATCGCGCAGTGGGCGATGGAGATGGACGCCAGCGGCCCCACCACCATCGAGCCGCCCAAAGAGGGAGCCGGCAAACTCAAGTTCACCTACACCAGCGGGGTCGAGATGTTCCACGGCGGCCCGGGCGGCTGCACCTTCGAAGGTAGCGAGGGGACCATTTATGTCGACCGTGGGAAGCTGGAGAGCAATCCCTCCGAGATCCTCAAGACGCCCCTCGGGGAGAAGGACCGCCGCGTCTATCCCTCCAACAACCACGTGCGCAACTGGCTGGACTGCGTCAAGTCACGCAAGGACCCGATCTGCACCGCCGAGATCGGCCACCGCACCGCCAGCGTCTGCCACCTCGCCAATCTCGGCTACAAGCTGCGCCGGAAACTCACCTGGGATCCCGCCAAGGAGCAGTTCGTCAACGACGCCGAGGCGAACAAGCTCACCGCGCGCAAACCGCGCGAGGGATGGGAGTACGGGCAGGGATAAGTGGCTCTCCGACGATTCGGAGAACCTCCGGGAGCGTTCCGTTACCAGAGCCCCGGGATACCAAATCGCCCCCCGCCCGCTGCACCTTCCACGGAGGAGACCGCCGCCGCGCCGCTCGAGGCCGCCCGCACCGCGTCTACGGTAGGGCTGGAGTCGTCGCGCGTCGAATCGTAAACCTGACCCTTGTAGACCTTGTAGGGGGAATTATTGAGTGAGCCCAGGTCGGTTCCGCAGCTCGCCAGGCAGAGCGCGCCGGCGAGAGCTAGAAGAGAGAGTGCCTTCGTGTTCATCGGCCCAGCCCTATCATCTCCACAGCTGGCCATCTACCAAAATCTTCCATTGGTCAGTTCCCGCCAGGAGCGGAGCGCCCGCCCCTTGCTCCTCGCTACTTGCTACTCTCCAAGGCCTTCAGGACATCCTCGCCCTGCTGATCGGTCGATGCCTTCAAATCCCTCCACACCAGCTTCCCGTCCTTGAAGAGGTAGGCCTGCCGCGACGCGAACTTTCCGCGGTGCGGAACCCCGAAAGCCGCCACGACCTTGCCCTCCGGATCGGCGATCAAGTCATAGGGCAGCTTCTGCGCCTCCGCGAAGGTCTTCTGGGCCTCTACCGTGTCGAACGAAACGCCAAAAATCTTCACGCCCTTCTTCTGCAATCCTTCGTTTGCGTCCCGCAAACTACACACTTGTTTGGTTCATCCCCCGGTGCCGGCCTTCGGAAAAAAGAACACCAGAGCCCAGCCCTTTTCGGCGGCTTCGTTCAGCTTCACTACCTCGCCCTTGTGGTTTTTTCCCTCCACCTCGGGGAGGGCTTTGCCAATCTCAAGCGGCTCTGCCATCGTGAGGCCCGCCAGTCCCAGGATCGAACCGAACCCGGCCAGGAGTGTCAAAAGTCGTCGCTTCATGTCTCAACGCATACCGCCCTCCCGAAAGTTTGCCAGAATGATTTTTCTCGTCCTGGCGGTTGTCGCACTCGCAGGGAGCGGAATTTGGTGGTTGAAGCGCCAGAAAGAAGGAAAATTCGCGGATCGCCGGTCCCCGCCGCAGATCGAACTGGTCAAGCTGGCCCCCGCGGAGCGCCCCCTGATGGGAACCCTGGCGCGCATCGTGGTCTTTGCGCCGGACGAGGAGAGCGGCCGCAAGGCGATCGAGGCCGCCTTCGAACGCGGCGAGGAAATCGAGGCGATCTGCACCGACTACGACCCGGCGAGTGAACTCATGAAGCTCTCCGCCGCCCCGCCCAACCAACCCGTGCCGGTCTCCTCCACCCTGGCGGCGGTCCTCGCCTACGCCCACGCCACCGCCGAGCTCACGGAGGGTGCCTTCGATCCCACCTTCGGTCCCCTCACCAGGCTGTGGCGTGAGTCGCGGAAAGAAAAGGCGCTGCCGGATGCCGAGGTCCTCGCAAAAGCCCGCCGGGCCTCGAGCTGGAAGAACTTCGAAGTCGATCTCGAGAAGAGGTTCGTGGTCCTGAAACATGAGGGCATGCAGCTCGACCTCGGAGGAATCGCCAAGGGCTTCGCGGCGGATGAAATGTTGGGAGTCCTGAACGATCACGGCATCCATCACGCCTTCATCGCGATCGCCGGCGATGTCAGGCTGGGCGCCCCTCCACCCGGAAAATCCGCCTGGCGCGTCGGCATCAAGACCCTCGGTCCGAAACTCACCCAGTTCATCGAGGTCTCCAACTGCGCCGTTTCCACCTCCGGCGACCTCTATCAGTTCGTCCAGATCGACGGGGTGCGCTACTCCCACATCATCGACCCCGCCACCGGTCTGGGACTGACGAGGCGCACCGCCGCCACGGTGGTAGCCCCCACCGCAGTTCAGACCGATCCCCTCGCCACCTTTTGCTGCATCGATCCCGAGCGTGCCCTGAAGTTCTTCCTGGCGGGCGAAATCTCGTGCCGTATCGTGGTCTTGGCGGAGGGGCAGCCCCTCGAGCGCGCCACTCCGCAGTTCCCGCGCGTTGACGCGCTGTGACCCTTGCCCTTTGATGCCGCCGCCGTGTTCGAGGACGTATTCAATGTTTGGCTCCCGGACTTCTCCTTTCTCTTCCTCTCGATCCTGGTGGAGGGGGCCCCCTTCATTCTCCTCGGCACCCTGATCAGCGGGTTCATCGACGTTTACCTGCCCGCCAGCGCGATGGACCGTCTCCTCCCTCGCAACCGAACCAGCGCGGTGCTAGTGAGCGGTCTCCTGGGGATCATCTTCCCGGTGTGCGAGTGCGCAGTGGTTCCCGTGATCCGGCGCCTCGTCAAGAAGGGCCTGCCTCCCGCCTGCGCCCTCACCTACATGCTGGCAGCACCCATCGTGAACCCCGTCACCGCCCTCAGCACCGCCAGCGCCTTCAAGGAGATGCCGGCTGAAATGGCCGGTTCGCGTCTCCTCTTCGGTTACCTCATCGCGGTGATGGTGGGCCTCATCCTCCTCCGAATCCCGGTGAGCGCCGTCCTCAAACCGAAAATCGTGAGCGAACTCGATCGTCTCCAGGCCTCCCGCGCCAAGAAACGCGAGCATCACACACACGACCACGAGCACCCACATGACCACGAGCACCCACATGACCACGAGCACGAACACTCACACGAGCACGAGCACGAGCACGAGAAGAGCAACCGCCTCATCATGGCTCTCCGCGCCGCGATGCGGGACTTTGTCGATGTGGGAATCTACTTCGTGATCGGCATCACGATCGTCGCGGTGGTCAACACCCCCCCGCCTTTCGACAACGCCATCCCGCTTCGCGATATCATCAATCGAACCTCGGACAGCGTCTGGGGTGCTCCCTCTGCCCTCATGGGCCTGGCCTTCCTCCTCAGCCTGTGCAGCACTTCCGACGCCTTTATCGCGGCCAGCCTTATCGACTTCGAGCCCGGGGCTCTCCTCGCCTTCCTCGTCTTTGGTCCCATGATGGACGTGAAACTGCTCTTTCTCTACAGCACGGTCCTCACCAAGAAGTTCATCCTCTACCTCGCCGTGGGCCTTTTTTTCGTCATCGGCGCCATCAGTATCGTCGCGGGGCCCCTGTTAGCGCCTGACAAACCCATTCCCCGCCTCGAGAGGTGAGGGTGTCCCTCCCCGCCTCCTTGCCCTCGGCACCCCCGAGGCGCTAACACAGAACCGAAGTCGTAACGCGTGAAAGCCACCATCAACCAGATCATCTTCAGCCTCGCCACCATCGCGTGGGGCGTGGTGCCGGTCTATTTCTACGCCACTGGCCTGGTGGGAAATTACCTCGCTCCCAACTTTCACCTCATCTCCCTCGCTGGCGGTCTTGCCATGATCGTCCTGGGGCTCTTCAACCTCCTCAATGCGCGACGCAAGGTCGGCTGCGGACACGATCACGATCACGAACACGACCAGAGCCCGGTGGCAGCCATTTTCCTGATGATCCTGCCGGTGGCGCTGTGCTCCGGATTCACCAAGCACGAGTACTCCACCAAGGCCCTCACCTGGAAGGGGCTCTACAAGCAGGGGCCCGCGCGTTCTTCCCTCTTTTCCCGCCGCCGCGAACCCTTCACCCGCGCCACCATCGAAAAATCCACTCCCAAGTCGAAGGACGGCAACTACCTGCTCACCATCACGGAGCTCTATTGGTCGGCCGGCGACAAGGAGATCATGAAGGCCTACGACCGCCTTCCCGCCGAACTGGAAGGCCGCCTCATCGATGAAGATCCGAAACTCAATCCCGGCGGGAATCGCAAGCGGCTCTATCGTCTCTTCATGACCTGTTGCGCAGCCGACGCCCAGGTGCTCGGACTTGCCCTCGAGTTCGACGGCCCCTTGCCCGATCTCGAAGACAAGACCTGGGTCAAGGTGTCGGGCGAGGTGGCCTACGAACACCACGACGGCCAGGACTTCGCCTACCTCAAAGTCGCGAAGGTCGAAACCACCACCGCACCGCCCCCCAACAGCCAGTTCCAGCGCAGACCCTAGTAGTCCATCAACCTCGACTTGACGCACTACCAGCAGGATGTCGAAAAAGGCTGAAACGCCGCGCAGGGCGTGCCAGCGTGCAGTTTCAGGATCGCGGCTCCTTCCCTTTCGCTTCTTTCTCGGGCTCGCTTTCCGCCGTGCCGGATACCGGGGCCGGCCTGGACTTGCCCTTCACGAGCTCTTCGAACTGGACGATCCACTCCCCCGTATTCTTGTGCACGTCGTTTTTCTCGATGTGCGCCAACATGCGCAGCGCGGCTCCCTTTTGGTCACCGGTCTTGAAGAGATCGACTTCCATGTCCCACAGGAGCTGTGGACGGCGCTCCGCGAGGAAGCGCTCCAAGTCCGCGGATCGCTCCTGGCGGACGCCGCGCGCATTGGCAGGGCGACCCCACTCGGAGTGGACCGATCCTTCATGAAGAATCCGCTTTTCCCACGCGGAGCGGAGTTGCGGAATCTTGCTCCGTTTCCGAAGCGGGGGAAAAATCAGCTGCTCGTAGACAACATCCAGCTCCAACGGGGCAGTCGGCCATCCCTCGATCTTGATTCCATTCAAGCCGTACGCGGTGGCAAAGACCGAGGCCAACACGCTCTGCCGCAGCCGCGATTGTTCGCCCTTCAATTCCTTCGCGTCCTTGAAGATCTGATCGATCCGCTCCACCGCCTTCGGCCAAAGTTCGTCCTGTTTATCCGGATCGGACGCCGCTTCGAGGGTCAACAACAACCAGCTGAGCTGATGCCGCAGGGCCCGCCGGAAGGCCGGCGAGTCGCCTCGCTCCTTGTGCCTTCGCTTCCAATCCCGGAACTCTGACGCCTTTTTTTTCTCGTCCTCGAACTGCACCTTCTCGATGCACTTCAGGTACAGCCCGTGCGCGGCGTTATCGGAGGCGATCGCGTCGCGGAAGGCTCCATGCGCGGACTTGTAGCGCGCCTCGATGCGCTGCTCCGATCCCGCCCGCAGTTTTTTCAGGCGCTCCAGCAGCAGCTGGGCATCGAGCGGAGTCAGGGTTTCGGGAGCTGCGCCCAGGGGCAGGGCCAACGCCGCGAGACAAAGGAGGGTGGTAGGATTCACGGTTTCACTGATTACGTCGCGGGGACCCGGTCCTTTGCGATTTACCGGGCGCGATCAATTGTTTCGGGCTTCCACCCGCAGGAAGTAACTCGGTGCGCCGCCCGTAGTTGCGGGGCCGGCAACGAATTCCACGGGGCCCCCGGTCCCGGCCTGCCAGCCACCGAGGGGCGCGAGGGACTGCAGGTTGCTGCCACCCAGGATGCGATACTCCGCGCCTGGAGCGGTCTGGTAGTGGACCTTCAGGGAATTGCCCGTTCGGTCGTACGCGAAGTCCACCGACGGCGCGACCACGGGGGGAGGAGCGGGGGTGGTATCGATCACCAGCAGGTATGCTTCGAGCTTGCCGCTCGTCGCCCGACCGAACCCGCTGATGCTGTTGCCGGTATAATCCACCCCGTAGGCCCGCTGGGGCGCCCACGAAGGAGGCAGGACACCCGCCGCAAACGCGATATCGGAAACGCGGAACGGCTGCCCATCGACCCAGAAGATCGCTTCATCATCACCCAGTACATTTTCACCGTAGCCCACGATGACCCGCCCGTTTCCGCTCACCCTGATCGCGGTGGTGTATTGATAGGCGTGCGTGCCGGTGGTGGGAGGAGGCAGGGCCACCATCCCACCGGCCGGGGTCCACTTGAACGCCACATTTCTTCCGGCCACGGTGTCGATCGCCTGGCCCACCACGACGTTACCGTCGAACGATATCGAGTTGGCGGAAAAGCTGATGACGGTATCGGTCGGCTGGTGAAGAATCTGGGGCGCCCCGCCATTGTCCCACCGCACCGCCGCTTGCGCCGACAGGGACGCTTGTGCATAGCCAACGATCCGGCTCCCATTCGCGCTGGCACCCAACGGTACGCGATTCGGCACCAGGCTCCCCGTCAGAGGCAGAAGATACACGGCTTGCGCCTGGTTGCGATTCCAGGCAAATCCTTTCCGTTCCACCGCGTCGCTGAACTGGTTGATGCGGACATCGGTGTGACCGACCACAATATCGCCACCGGGCGAAACTCCCCAGGCGACCGAGTTCCTCCGCAACGGCTCGGGCGGAAGGGGAATGAGCTGAAGTTGCCCGGCCGCGGTCCAGTAATAGGCGTCCTCGGTTCCCCCAAAGCCGTTGAGGCCCACCACCACCGAGCCGGCGGCCGAGACCGCCAGGGCATTGCTCCCGTTCGGCTGGGGGGACGTGGAAAGGAGATCGAGCCGGCCATCAATCAGCCACGAACCCGGGCTCGAAGCCGTCCACACGCACGCCAGGTTGGGATTCCCCGCGCTCGCACTGTAGCCCACCATCTTCGTGGCATCCGACGAGATCGCGATCGCCTCGCTGGTCGGTCCCCAGCCATCGAGATAGCCCAGCGGCAAGAAGGCAACGTGGGCGGCGAGGGGCTGAAAGGCCGCTAAAAAGCAAAGTGAGACGGGCAGGCGCATTGCATTGGCAGATGTCGCTCCTTCTCAATTAGCGGAGGGCCCGATCAGTGCCAAGCAGAAAACCGGTGCAGAATACGCGTTCTCGCCTCCTCCCGCGGAGGTCAGGCGACTTCTGCAACGGCGGGGCGATCCGTCTTTTCCCTCATCCGTCTTCCCCCCAATCCTTCCAGGTGCTGCAGGATGTCCTGCACGCTCTCTTCCAGGGTGGAGGTCCCGGCTGTCACCCCGACCACCTTCGCGCCGAACAACCAGTGCTCGCGCAGGTCGGCGGGGCGCGTCACCAGCTCCGCGCCGCATCCCTTCCGGCGCGCCTTTTCCACCAGCTGCCACGAGTTGTTGGAATTCGCCCCGCCCACCACCAGAACAAAGTCCGCCTCCGCGCAAAGGCGATCCAGGGCCCGCTGCCGCGCCTTGGTGGGATGACACACCGTGTCCTTGAAGATCACTTCCGCGGCCGGATGGCGCTGCCGGATCTTTTCCAACAGCTTCTCGACCCGGTCGATGGGCTCGGTGGTCTGCGCCACCACTCCGAACCGTTCCGCGAACTGGAGCGCCGCCACATCTTCCTCGCTCCGCACCACCTGCGCCGCCGGGAAGTCGCCGGTCAGGCCCAGCACCTCGGCGTGGCCCTTCTTCCCGATCACAACCGGCGCACAACCCTCCGCCACCAGCTGCGCCAGGGCGTTGTGCGCCTTCCGCACCAGCGGACAGGTCGTGTCGGTGAGCCGGTACCCCGCCTCCTGCCAGCGTCGCCGGTCCCGGTCCGAAGCGCCATGCGCCGTGACGATCACGTCGGTGGTCTCCGCGCTCTCCGCCGCCAAATCTCCCTCGCGTGCCCCGGCCTCCGCCAGGCGCTGCCGCACCACCTCGTTGTGAACCAGTTCGCCCAGGATCGTGGCGGGCCGCCGGGCCGCCAACCGCTCCGCAGCCTGCAGTGCATCGTGCACCCCAAAGCACATGCCGTAGTGTTCCGCCAACAGGATATGGAATCGCAGGTTCATGGAAGGGAAGATCGTCGTTTCAGATTTCTTGGTTTCGTCCCGCAAAATTTCTCGGCCCGAATCAGGAGCCGGGGAGTTCGCAGGAGGATGACCACGAAGCTTTGCAACACAAAGTAAGACTGGCGTCGAGCCGAATTGTTCAAGATTTGATGATTAATTGGGAGAATGCCCGGTTCAGTTCTCAACCCCTCCCGTCCCGGTCGCCGCCCCCCCAAACGAGCGCCTGTCGATCACTCCTTCCCCAGATCCAGGATCTCCTCCAGGATCGAGAGATACTTCTCGAAGGCCTTTCGTCCGGCCTTGGTCAGGGTGTAAAACGTCTGCGGCCGGCTTTCCCCCTCCACCTTTTCCGAGTCGAGGTAGCCCGCTTTACCCAGGGTGCGCAAGTGCGTGATGAGATTCCCGTCGCTCATCTGCAGCTCCGCCTTCAGGTCCTGGAACGGCCACGCCTCGGCCCGGGACGCCAACAAGGTCACGATGCCAAGCCGGCCCTTCTCGTGAATGACCTTGTCGAGCTTTGAGAAGTCGATCATCGCTCCTCCGGGCTCACTCCGGCACCGCCGCCCCGGCTTCCACCTCGTCCCCCCCGGCCTTCATCACGATGAACCCGTAAAGCAAGTGGAAGACTCCGAAGCAGATCCCCATGATGAGGTTCGCTTCCAGCATGGGGCTCTCCATGTGGTCCGGCGCCCACATCCCCATCAGTAGATTGGCCCCATCGCTCCACGCGTAAAGAAAGGATGCCAGCCCCGCGACCAACAGGGCCCAGCCAAGCCGCGACATCGATTTCGGAGCGAACCCCCGCATCGCGAGGAGAGCCAGGCCGTAGCAAATCACCCAGATCGCCGCTCCTATCGCAGCGGTGCCGGAAAGCGTCAGCCCCGTCCCGATCACGCCCCCCGCCAGCATGGGAGGCACAATGGCCCGCAGCGCCATCTTAAGCCCCGGCGAGAAGAGGGGGCGCCCCTCCCGCTTCGACTTCCTGGATACCAGGAAAGCATTGAAGGAGCACGTCACCAACAGCGCCACCACCCAGCACAGCACCCACGCCACCTCTGTGATGCCCTTCTCCGCCACCTCGGCCTGGTCGAGGGTGGCCCGCTCCCTGAAATAGATCGCCGCCGACAGGATCACCGCCAGGGCCCCGCCTAAGAGGGCCGTAGGCCAGGAGATTGTGCGGTAGACCGTGGCCCGCTCCATCAAAGACCGAATCACCTTCAGATGATCCGCAGCCTGCTCCCGCTCCGTCATGGAGGTCAGTGTACAGTGTTCAGTGTTCAGTATACAGACCGGATTAAAGGGCCTCTGAATACTGCACGCTGTATACCGTAGACTTGCCTCGCAGCGCCCAGGAAGCCCCGATCCATCGAAAAATCCTTGCCAAACGGGGTGCATTCGCATAACTCCGC
>Ga0310120_10002041_pt1 | contig 14948 bp, 13 predicted proteins | sample CB27_AW_983_MG_FD_203506 | JGI IMG/M metagenome (GOLD analysis project Ga0310120, IMG submission 203506) | Marine microbial communities from Western Arctic Ocean, Canada - CB27_AW_983 | ecosystem: Environmental > Aquatic > Marine > Oceanic | place: Canada: Western Arctic Ocean | collected...
TCGTAGTTTCTTGTCGGTGGCAGCACGTTGTCTCGGATCGCCAGCAGGCAGGTGATCGCTTCGACGCTCCCGGCCGCGGCGATCAGGTGTCCCATCATGCTCTTGATGCTCGAGACCGGAGTCGAATTGGCGTCGGACTCGAGAGTTTTTCTCACGGCCATGGTCTCGACCTTGTCGTTGACCTTGGTACTGGTGCCGTGTGCGTTGATGTATTGGAGTTGGTCGCGGTTGATGCCGGCGTCCTTGAGTGCCATGTTGATGCAGGCGATCGCGCCGCGGCCTTCGGGGTGGATGTCGGTGATGCGGTAGGCGTCTGCGGTCGAGCCGTACCCGAGAATTTCTCCGTGGATGTGAGCTCCGCGAGCGCGAGCGTGTTCGAGTTCTTCGAGTACCAGCATACCCGAGCCTTCTCCGAGAACAAAGCCGTCGCGGTTGAGATCGAAGGGGCGGCTGGCGGCCGAGGGGTCCTGGTTGTGAGTCGAGAGTGCGGTGAGCAGGCTGAAGCCGGTGACGCCGAAGGGGTGGATCATGCTGTGGGCACCGCCGGAGAGCATCACGTCGACATCACCTCGGCGGATCAGCTCGGTCGCCTCACCGATCGCCTGGCTCGACGCGGCGCAGGCGGTCAGGCAGTTCATGTTCGGGCCCTGGGCGTTGAAGAGTCCGGCGAGGTGTCCTGCGGGCCGGTTGGGTTCCTGCTCGAGTTCGGCCTGGGGTTCCATCGTTTCGAGACCGAAGCGGATGAACTTCTCGATGTCGACCGTTTCGCGGGCATCCTCTTCGCCGTTGCTGTCGCTGCGTGATCGTGCGATCACCGACATGTAGCGCTGAAAGTCCTGTCCTCCTTCGCCGGCCCCCAGGTAGATCCCGAATCGTGGCGGATCGAAATCGCCGTCGCTCAACCCGCTGTCGGCCATCGCCTGGCTGGCGGCTCCGATCGCGAACAGGATGTTGGGGCTGGCGTGTTCGAAGCGGGTGGGATCGTCGATGTAGTCGGCCACCGAGTAGTCCTTGACCTCGGCGGCGAAGCGGGTGGGGAAGTCGTCGGCGGGGAAGTGCGTGATCGGTCCGACACCGTTGGCGCAGCGCCGCAGCGACTCCCACATCCCTTCGACGCTGTTGCCGACCGGGGTCACGCAGCCCATGCCCGTCACGACGACACGTTGTCTCATTCGAGGCATTCTCGAGCAGGAGGAATAGTGAGGCAGGGGGGCAGGGGCAGGGGCGGGGATTTGTGGTGGCTGCCGGTGCCCGGCACGAGTGTAGCAGGGAGGGGTTGGAGAAATGAAGGGTGTGTTACCGAGAAGACCTCGGCGAGCCGCCAGCCGGCTCACGTACCCTCACTCTCGCGGTCCGCAGCAGCAGCTGTCCCTGATCCGGCCCGTCCGACCTCCATCACGCCCATCAGTTTCATCGAGAAGACGAAGTTTTTCTGGTCGATGCTACCCAGTTGCGGGTCGTTCTGATCCAGGTGTACGAAGACGATGTTGGCCTCGGCCACCAGTCGCTCGCCGACGCTGGCCGTGACCGCCACGGTGCCTCCTTCGGGTCTCTGGTCGAGCAGTTGAGCGTCATAGACGAGTGAATCTCCGGGGACGGCCCAGCTGTGAAAGGTCACCTTGGGGACCTTGGCGAGGATCACGATGTGTTGGAAGTCGTGCAGGTCGCCCAGCAGGATGCCACCGGTCTGGGCCATGCCTTCGAGCATCAGGCTGGCGGGCATCACGGGGAAGCCGGGGAAGTGGTCGTGCAGGTGGTCTTCGGCCAGCGTGACGTTCTTGATCGCGCGGGCCGAGACTCCCTTGACGAGTTCTTCGAAGCGGTCGATCCAGATCCAGCGCATATCGGGAGTTGCCCGGGGGTTATTCGCCGGCTTCCTGCTTGGCGGCGACGAATTTCACGAGCATCTCGACGGTGAACAGGTCCTGGATGTTCTCGACCTGCGGATCGGCGGCGAAGGCATCGATGTCGGCAAAGGGCAGTCGTTCTCTGAGCTTGGCCAGCCCGTCCTCGGTGACCACTCCGTCGGCGGCCAGTCCATCGCCTTCGGCCGCGAGGTTTTCGGGGAACAGTTCACCTCGCTTGATCTTGATCTCGAAGATCTTTTCGAGGTTGAAGACGATATCGAGGAAGTCGATCGACTCGGCACCGAGGTCTCCGACGAGAGTCGCCGAGGCGGAAACTTCGTCCTCGTCGGCTCCCAGTGCGTCAGCGAGAATCTCCTGGATCTTCGCGAGAATTTCTTCGTGGGTTGCCATTCCGACCTCTCCCAGCCTCGGTCTTGTTGTCGTGCAGTATGGAAACGACCGTATCAGCTGTCGTTTAGTCTCGAGGGCACCTGCCTGTCGAGTCGAATTGTGGTCTGGTGGTCTGGTGGTGTGCTGGCGGTGGTGTGGTGGTGAGGTGGTGAGGTGGTGGTGTGGAGTTTTCAGAGTCCTCCGAGCGTGAGTCCTCCGTCGACGACCAGCACGTGTCCGGTGACGTAGGAGGCTTCGTCGCTGGCCAGGAAGGCTGTAGCGTGAGCGATGTCCTCGGGGCTGCCCAGGCGTCGGCAGGAGATCTTCTTGACGATTTCCTTTTCGGCGACGTTTCGGATCGCCTCGGTCATATCGGTTTCGATGAATCCCGGTGCGACGGCGTTGACCGTGATGCCTCGCCGTCCCAGCTCGGTGGCCAGGCAGCGGGTCAGGCCCTCGATCCCTCCCTTACTGGCCGCGTAGTTGGCCTGTCCGGGGTTTCCGAAGTGGGAAGCGACGCTGGAGATATTGATGATGCGTCCGTGTCGTTGAGACATCATCGGTCGGGTCACGGCTCGGCAGAAGCGGTAGACGCTGCCGAGGTTGGTGTTGATCACGTCCTGCCACTGATCGTGGTCCATCGTCGCCAGCAATCCGTCGCGGATGATGCCGGCGTTGTTGACCAGGATGTCGATTTTTTCCCACGCCTCGAGCACACTCTCGACCACCGTATCGGCACTCTCGACATCGGCAACGTCGGCCTGGATCGCCATCACCTTCCGTTGATCCAGCTCGAGGTCCTTGACCAGCTGGTCGGCGGCTTCGGTATTCGAGCGGTAGACGAAGGCGACCTGGGCGCCCTGGCGGGCGAGTTCCCAGACCACCCCTCGGCCGATGCCTCGGCTGCCGCCGGTAACCAGAGCCGTCTTTCCCGCCAGTGTCATGAATCGTGCCTTGTGTTGCTTGTCGAGTCGTGCTCCGAGTGCGGTTCGTGGTCGCTCAGAGCGTGTCGTTTGGGGAAGATTCCGCTGCCGTGGTATCGTGGGATTCGGGTTGCCAGAGTTGTGCGAAGAGGTCCTGCATGTGGTCGATGGTCCGTTGATCGGAGTCGGCCAGCGAGTCGTCCTGTTCGGAGAGGTTGAATTGTTCCAGGATGATTCGGGCCGAGACGGCCGAGGCATCGTCGACGGTGCCCCGGGCCTTCAGGGTCCACTCGCGTTCCTCGGCCTTGTGAACGGTCGCTGTGATGCACAGGGTTTGCCCGGGTGTCACGAAGCTGTTGAATTTCAGGGCCTTGGCCTGCTTGAGCAGGATCGTGCTGTACTTGAAATTCTCCGAGTCTCGCATCAGCCAGGCCCCGGTCTGGACCAGGGCTTCGAGCATCAACACACCCGGCAACACGGGGAAGCCGGGAAAGTGATCCGCCAGGTACTCCTCGGCCAGAGACAGGTTCTTGACCGTCGAGATCGACTCGCCTCGCTCGAGCGAGACGATCCTGTCCACCAACGCGAAACGCATGACGCCTCCGAGTGAACCGCGTCGCGGTTCGGGATGTCCCAGCCTGTTCCCAACGTCGGCGTGGCCGTGAGAAGTCCCACTATAGTTGTCCACCTCCAGCTTCTCAAGCGGCCCACAACCGCCATCAGGCGGCGGTGGTTCAGGGTGTCGAGTTTTCGAAATCCCGTCGAGTGGCTTCGGCTGGAAGCGGCACAACTCGGTCGACTCCCAGCGGGTGCCTCTTGTCAAACAGTCCCGTCGCCTCTGCGGTGGGGGGTTCATCGGAGGGGATCTCGCGAATCGCCCCGGCGGTCCGCGTCGCTTCTGCCTGATCGCCGGGAACCGGTTCGGGGATCGCCCGGCGAGTGGGCTGGTCGTTGGCTGCGGAGCGTTGGCTGGAGATCGAGCGTGCGGCGGCGCGGATTTCGTCACCGCTGAGCCGTCTCAATCGAGCCAACTCGGTCAACGGCCCCAGCATTCTCACGACTCGCGCCACGCTGCTCTCGAGCAACACCACCTCGATCAGATCACGTCTCATGCCGCCGAGCGTCTCGACGTGTTCAGCGATGTCCTGCTGCAGATCGGTGAGGACTTCGAGTGCTTCGACGGCGTCGGCGATCTCATCGGAGCGGTCGCGGAGTGATGCTTCGAGGGTGAGGAGTTGCCCGAGGTTTTTGCGGGCGACGTCGACGTCGGCTGAGTGCGTGTTGAGCGTATCCTGGAGTACGACGAGGTTGTCGAGCGTGGCCCTGGCCTCGCGGGTGTCGGTGGCTCCGGCCAGGATGGCATCCCGCAGGGCGGCGAGTTGTGCGATTGATTCGTGGGCGTGGTCGAGGCCACGGGCGACCTGTTGCAACCGAGTGATCTCGATCACGGCTCGATCGGTCCGATCCGATTCGGCCATCGCCACGTCGCGCAGCTGCACCAGCCGGTTCAACTCGGCCAGAGCCTGCTGGTTGCTGGCACTGCCCTCGAGCAGCCGATCCTGCAGGGCTGCCAGTTGCCCGACGACCGAGTCAGCCTCTTGGACTCCGGCGGCCTGTTCGAGGACCTGTTCACGGAAGTCACGGATTGTCTCGAGGGCCCCGCGGGCGGCGTCGATCTGGTCGGATTGATCGCGGAGTCCGCTGAGCAGGTCGCTGGCCTCCCAGGCTCCGCTGCGGGTCCCCACCAGTTCGCTCATGTCTCGCTCGACCCGGACCAGGTCACGTTGCACGTCGTCGAGTTGTCGGGCCAGGGGCTGCGTCACCAGCAATTGGATTCCCACCAGTCCGCCCAGAATCGCGGCTGAGACGATCCAGCAGGTCCGAAGCGAGCTGGACCGTGTGATGCGGGAGACGGGGATCGAGTCATCGGACAGTTCGTTCAGAGTGGTGGTGACGTCGTGGTGTTCGTGGTGTTCGTGGTGATCGTGGTGATCGTGGTGTTCGCTCACTGCTGTCCCCTCGTGTTGGTGTCCGCCCGGTGGCCGGAGCGCGTGGTCGCCACCCCGCAATGCCACCTGTTCGGCAAGACCACTCCGACCGGCACATCCGGCCCTCTCTGGGAGCCCTGTGTGCTTCATCGGTCGAAGGGAATCGGCAAATGTTGGGGCTGATTGTTCCGTCCAGAGGTCCTGGCTTACGCTTTATCGCCAGAAGCCCCGACCCGAATCGCGGCTGAATGCTGCGGAGGTACCGGGTCGCACGAATCGAGCGGGGCGGGTCGGACCAGTCGGCTTGGAGTGCGAAACCGCTACGAGTTGAATGACCGGACGCGACGGGGAATGATGGGGTCGGTGGGGGTCGGTGGGGGTCGTGCAATGATCGAGGAGAGCGAGGTGGAAGCGAGTGGGATCGAGGTTCGCGGGGCGGTTGAGGCCGATATCGGGAGGCTGGTCGAGTTCAACCGGAGGATGGCGTTGGAGACGGAGGGAAAGGAGTTGGAACCTGCGACGTTGCGTGCGGGAGTTGCGGCGGTGTTTTGTGAGAGCGTGGCCGGGGAGGCGCGCAGGGGTCGCTACCTGGTGGCCACGATCGACGGCCGGGTGGTGGGCGCGTTGATGCACACCTGGGAATGGAGCGATTGGCGGAACGGGTACGTGTGGTGGTTGCAGAGTGCCTACGTGGAGCCGGAATTCCGTCGTCGGGGCGTGTTTGGCAGGCTGTACGAGACGCTCAGGGGCGAGGCTCTGGAGGAGGGGGGCGTGGTGGGCTTGCGGCTATATGTTGAGGAGCACAACCGGATCGCGCAGGCGACCTACCGGGGCCTGGGCATGGAGAGTGGTGGTTACGTGGTGATGGAGGAAATGCTGGGTGGTCCCACGGATTCGTCGGGGGCGTGATTTTCGGGGGGGACCGGGTTGCTGGCGAAAGTGGCGGTCTTCGGCGACGATCGGGGTGACAGGGTTGGAGGGTCTCGAGCCAAACAGGAGCCAGTTGAGATGAGTGACGTGCGAGACGAGCAGGTATTGGTGGGCAAGCATTCCCGTCGCGAGTTCCGCGAGCGGATGGTTGGTGGCGAGTTGAAGGCGTGCATCATCCCGGTGGCAGCGACCGAGCAGCATCTCGAGCACCTGTCGATGGAGCACGACTGGCGAAGCTGCATGCATGTTTCTGTGGAGTCAGCCAAGCGGCTGCATCCGGGCGTCCTGGTGGCTCCGTCGATGAACATCGGGATCAGCGAGCACCACATGCGTCACCCCGGTACGCTCTCGGCGATGCCCGGCAGTTGGCTGGCGGTTCTCTTCGACACGATCCGCAGCATGCACCAGGCCGGCTTCGAGCACATCCTGGTGCTCAACGGGCACGGCGGCAATGTGGCACCCTGCCAGGGCATCTGGGGCCAGTTCCTGCAGCGGCTGGAGACCAACGTGCAGTTTCACAGCTACTGGGATTTTCTGGACGACGAGGCGGTTGGGCCGTACCTGGAGTCGGGTCGGTGGCCCGGGCATGCCCAGGAGTTCGAGACGGCCTTTGCGCTGGCGGTCTTTCCCGAGAACGTCCGCGAGGACGCGATGCAGGACCAGGAGGACAAGGAGCCGCTGTTGGCCACCGCCGAGAATGGTGCCGCGATGGTCGAGTTGATCATCGACCGCGTGGCGGCTCACCTGCAGTCAATGATCGACGGCGAGAGCGTGGCCGAGGTCCCGGCGTTTCATTAGCACGCACTCCATCGCCCTGATCCCTACCGACCCAGTCGGCCTCGTGCCTGAAAGACGCGGTGGGCGGTGGTCGGCTTGAGCGACTGGTTGGCTGCGGGTCTCGAGCTGACCGGTTGAGCATCGAGCGGATTGGGGACCGGGCGTGCGGTGGGTTGCGGTGTGGGCTGCGGAACCGGAACGCCCGCCAGCGGATTGACTCGCTGGTACGGCACCACGCGGTAGCCCATCACCGATTGATAGCTGGTCTGTGGCACCTGGCGGAGGACCGGCCTGGAGACCCAGACCATGCGGTAGCCACCCTGGTCGACCCACTGCGTTTGCCAGGTTGTGACCGGCACACGGCCGATGACCGCTTCGCGCTGGTAGATCGTCTGCGGACCGGTGCGGTAGGTCGGAGCCGGCTGGTAGACGATTGCCGGGGTCGGCTTGATGGCGTACCGGTAGGTGGGAGGAGCCGGTGGAGCGTTGCGGAGTATCGGCGCGGTGGGTTGAGCGGTGATCTGCGGGACGGTGTAGGGGCGGGTTGGCTGCGGTGTGGGTCGGTAGGTGGTTTGCGGGGTGGTGTGTTGTTTTTGCGGATGCTTGGGATGGCTGCAGCGTGTCCGGCACCGGCAGTTGCTGGCGTGGTGCGTTTGGATGATTTCGACGTCGTCGTCGCGATCTTTCCTGAGGAAGTCGAAGATCCCGGCCGGTGCGGTGCTGGGCAGAGCCACGACGGCGAGCCCGAGCAGCAGGCGTGGGATGAGCGTTGAGTGTGAGCATCCCATGGTGTGTGTGTTGTCCTGTGTTGGGACCATCGACATGTCTGCCACTCCGTTGACGGACCGAGACCTTCGGTGAATCGACGATTCGCCCCGTTGACTTATCGGCACAACCGGCAAACTCGCCTCAACCGGTTTAATCGGATTGGTCGAATTGCGGGACATTGGCCGCCATGTACGCCGGGGGTCAGACGCCGCCCGTGGCGGGGCCTGAACCCTTTTGTTCCAACCCCCGTCGCTCGAGTGAAGGGGTCAGGCTCCGCCACGGGCGGCGTCTGATCCCGCCCGGGCAACGAACCTGTGTTTTTCAACGGGTTGCTAGGGGCCGACGTCGAATTTGCGGTAGACCGATGCGGCGGTGGGTTTCGCATCAGCGTCGCCATTGCTCTTGCGGCTGAGGTCGACTTCGAAGGGTCGTTCGAGGTTATTGCCGGCGAGGTCTTCGAGCACGCTGCCGATGGCCAGTCGGTATTGGCCCGCCTGCCAGGGCTCCCTGGGTGTGAAGTGCCAGTGGGATTGATGATCGGAGGTCGTGATGGACCCGGCCAGCGGTTTTCCGGCTTCGTTTTCGACAGCGACATCGCTGTGCAGCAGTGCCCAATCGTGGGGGGATCCGAGTTGGCAGACCAGTGGTTCTCGCGAGCCGGGTGGTGGGATCTTGAGTTTCCAGTCGGCCGGATCGGGCTGCGTGTGATCGTGCGGGCCGGCCCGAAACTCGCGGCTGACGTCCTTTCCCAGCGGGGTGCCCCGAGCCGAGGGCCAATCACCGGAGACACTCAGGCGGTATCTCCGCCCGCTGACGAGTATGGCTCCGAGTTCGGTATTGAGGTTGACTCCGGTCTTGACCCGTCCCGGGTGGAACCACAGCGTCAGGATCTTGCCGTCGCGCGACCACAGCTCGGTGTGCCGGAACGGCCTGGGCACCGGTTGTTCGTTGTCGAGGTCGAGCAGTCCGAAGTAGTTCCAGATCTCACCGGGCTGCATCGGTTCGGAGAAGACGATGTAGAACTTCAGGTGATTGGCCGGCAGCAGGTCGGTGGTGGGGTAGATGTGTTCGATGGTGGGAGCGGGAGCGGCGGGGGGTCTGGGGACACGGTGTCGGAGTTCCAGGGGTGTTCCGTTGAGGGTTTCGTCGAGGGTCGGATCGAATCTCACCAGGACCTCGCTTCCGGCCAGCAGGGGGAAGGAGGGTGAAAAGTGGAGTTCGCGGTCGGAGACACGATCGAGAGATCCCAGCACGGCCGTCTCGGCCCTGACTTCGATCAGCCCGTTTGCCGTCTCGGCATCGACCTCTTCAAACGCATCATCGGTCGAGGTGACCACGACGGTGATGTTCCTGGGGTCGTCGGGGTCGACGTCTATGGCGAGAGTGAAGTGACCGTCGCTGGCCTGGTCGGGAATCGTCTGAGCGGTTGCGGACCCTGTGGCCGGCGGCAGCGGGCGTGGCCGGCAGGCGGTGAGCATCGCGAACGAGACGACCGCCGCAAGCACGAGTCTTGCGGCGGCCGTTCGCGTTGGCCTGGGCAACCGGTTCATCGGGGTCTCAGGCGTGGGGTTAGGGCAGCACGGCCGGCTCGAGGTCGAGCTGGCCCTTGTTGTCCCTGAGCACGACGACCTTGTCGTTGTCGAACTGGTCGATGTGCTTGACTCCGAACAGGATGTCGACGACCTCGATCCCCGCGGGCCCCTTCTTCTGCTTGACCACTCGACGTGCGGCCTTCTCGTTGGTTTCGGTGGCACCGAGGTATTTCAGGTCGACGCGGCAGCCCCAGTACTGGCTGGGTCCGATCGGTCGGCGTTTGTGGTGGAAGCGGTCGGTGTTGGTCACCAGCCAGTCCTTGCCGCCTTTCTTGTAGATGAACATGTCGATCGGCCGGTTACCGCTGCCCAGTTCGACGATGCTGGTCCCCTTGACCTTGGCACCGCTTTCGAGCCCATCGACGGGGAACTTGGCGATCGGTGTACAGGAGAACGAGCCGACGATGTAGGTCTTGCCTTTTTCCTGGACCGGGATGAACGACTGGATCGGCGCCTTGGATTCCCAGCGACCGTGAGCCACGTGGTAGGTTTCGGTGCTGTAGACCGCCGCCGAGTTGCCATGTTCCAGCGGCAGCGGGATCGAGTAGATCTTGCTGGCGAACTCGCGTCCGCTTTGTCCGGCGGCCAGCACGCGGCTGCCGGCCAGCTTGACACCGGTCACGTTGCTGACCTTGGCCTTGCCGTCACCGGGCAGGGTGATCCGGACGTGACGTGCCTTGGCGAGGTCCACGGCGGCAACCTTGCCGGCGGCATCGATGGTCAACAGCGTGCTGATGCCATCCTGTTTGCGGATCACAGAGAGGTAGATGAGTCCGCTGAGCGGGTTGACGGCCATGTCGACGATCTGCACTCCGGCGGCGTTGGTACCCAGGGCACCTCCGACCAGCTTGTCGACACTGTCGACTCGTTTCTTCAGCGGCCGGGCGGGTCCCAGGTCGCCGGTGTCGATGGCGACGACGGATCCATTGCCGCGATCGGCAACCAGCAGCACCCCGGCCTTGGCGAAACTCATGCGGCCGATCCGCGAGAACTTCAGGCCCTGGGTCTGGACGTTTTTGAGCAGCTTATCGGCGGTGGTTTTCTTGGGCGCGGCGGCCGAGGTGTTCAGCACCAGCAGGCCGGCGGCCAGCACCAGTCCGGCGACCGACAGCGTCGCGAGCTTGCGTCTCATCAGGTTGTCTCCCGCTGTGAAGGGGTGGAGTTGCGTTTGCGATCGGCTGTCAGCATACCGGCGCCGGTTGCGAGCGTCCACGATCCCAAGCATCACTCGCTTCGGGGCGATGTGTTGGAGTCACGCGGAGCGAGCAGCTCGATCGACCGCTCGATGAGTCCCTCGGGCAGTTCGACCGGCGAGGCGATCACGATGGCGGTGTGTTTGAGTCCGGCCAGCACTCCGCCGATCAACCGGACCCCGGCCTCGTCGATTTCGGCCAGCGGTTCATCGAGCAGCAGCAGGCCCGGCTCCAGCGCCAGGGCGCGTGCCAGGGCCACCCGGCGTCGTTCGCCCGCCGAGAGTCCCCCGGCGTCTCGACCCAGCAGGTAGCTGCCGCCGAGTTGTTCGAGCCACTCGGTGGCCAGTCGTCGCCGGTCGCTGCGGCCGACTCTGCGAGCGGCCAGTCCGTACTCGATGTTGGCCAGCACGCTGCCGCGGAACAGCCACGGCTGCTGGTGCACCAGGGTGATCTCACGAGGCGGGCAGGCAAAGCGGACCTGTCCGGGAGCGGCCTGTTCGAGTCCGGCCAGGACTCTCAGCAGCGTGGTCTTACCCGAGCCGTTTCCTCCGGAGACCCCGACCCGGTCCCCGGCGTTGATCTGGAGGTCGGGGGCCTTGAGGATCGGGGTGTTGTTGCGTGAGACGGACAGGTTGTGCGTCGAGACGATGGTCATGCGTCTCTCCGGTTTTCTCTGCCGAGCATCGCCACGAGCAGTGTCATCCCGGTGGCCAGCAGCAGCAACAGTCCTCCCATGGCCAGCCCCAGGGCAAATTCGCCCTTGCCGGTTTCCATCGCGGTGGCGGTCGCCAGCGTCCGGGTGCGGTCCTTGAGGTTTCCGCCGACCATCATGGCGATGCCCAGTTCGGTCGAGCAGCGGGCAAAGGCGGTCAGGACGGCCAGGATCAGCCCGGTGCGGGCTTCGCTGAGGTAGGTCAGCAGCCGGCGGAGGGGCCCGGCTCCGAGCGTGCGGGCGGTTTCGGGGATGCGGGGGTCCAGTGACGTGAGTGCTCCGTGAGCCAGTGCCACGACGATCGGCAGGGCCAGCAGCGTCTCGCCAAAGACGATCACCGAGGGTGTGTAGAGCAGATCGAGTGGTCCCAGTGGTCCGCGTCGGGCGAACAGCCCGAAGCAGATCAGTCCCAGGAAGACGGTGGGCACACCCAGCAGGCTGCGGAACAGGACCAGCAGCAGGCGATGTCCCACGAATCGGCGACGTGCCAGGCAGGCGGCGATCGGCAGTCCCAGCAGCACCGCCATCAGGACGGCCGACAGCGAAATGCTCAGCGTGCGGCCGGTGGCATCCAGCACCTGCTTGTCGCCGCTGGCAACCAGGCGTACGGCTTCTCGAAAGCCTTCGACGAGGAATTCCATCAGTGCGTGTCACGCGTGTGCGGGTGAAACAGCACTTCGTCGTGGAGCCGGAACGAGGCGATCTTGTGTTGCACGGGATCCGAGACGAGGTAGTCGGCCAGTCGGGTTGCCAGTTCCGAGTTGATCCTGTCGTGCTTGTCGGGGTTGACCACCAGCACGCTGTAGGGGTTGTGCAGCACGGGATCCTCTTCGACGAGTGGGACCAGCGAGATCTTGTCGCGAAGTTTGAGATAGGTGCCGCGGTCGCACAGCACGTGGGCGGCGAGCTCGTTGGCGGTCACCAGCGTGTGTCCCATCCCGCGTCCGGTTTCGACATAGTTGTCCCAGGCCGCGAGGCCTCCGGCGCTCTTCCACAGTTCGAGTTCTCTTTTGTGGGTTCCACTGTCGTCTCCTCGCGAGACGAACTGTTCCTGGGACGAGGCGATATTCTTGAGTGCCTCGACGATGCCCTGTCCGCGGATCCTGGCGGGGTCGGCCTCGGGTCCCAGCAGCAGGAACGAGTTGTACATCACGTCATCGCGTCGGATGGCGTGTCCGGCTTCGAGAAACTTCTGTTCGCTGCGGGGGGCGTGAACCAGCAGTACGTCGACGTCGCCCTGTTCGCCGAGTTTCAGGGCCTGGCCGGAACCGACGGCGATCACGTCGACTCGGACCTTGTGCGACTCTTCGAAGTCGGGCAACAGGAATTCCAGGAGCCCGGTGTCGGCGGTGCTGGTGGTGGTGGCCAGTCGCAGCACGTTGGAGTGGCTGGGCGCGGCGGCCGCGGAGTCGGATTGCCTCTCTTCGCGAGAGAGCCCGCATGCGGTGAGGCCGACGAGTAGAACCAGGGCCGGCCCCAGGGCGCGGGGTTGCTGAATGCCGCGGGGTGTTGAGGAGTCTGGTGCCACGGACGGGGTGCGCCTGAGGAGGGGAGCGGCTCGGTTTTCGGGTCGATCAGCGTGGTCCGGAGAATCCGGGTGTCTGGGTGGCACCGAGTCGTTCTCCATCCTGTCTCAGTCCCTGCTTCAGGTGCTCGAACAGTTCGACACCCGAAACGTGTCCATCGGCGTCGGAGTCTGCCGGTCCCCGCAAGCCGGCAGCGATGTGCCAGGCGAAGAGTCCGTGTCGTCTCTGGGGATCGACGAGTCCTTTTTGACCCTGGCTGCAGCTGGTGATCAGGGTGGTGTTTTTGAGTCGATTGCCGAGTGCCAGGAGCAGCGCGGCTCCATCGGGCTGCCTCTGCAGGTCGGTGCCGCTGCCGGAGTGGGTCACGTCCAGCAACCAGGTCCTCTCGGCCCCCCCGCTGGCATCGATCTGGTCGGCCAGCCAATCGAGCGAGATTCCGGTCTGGGCCATGTTGTCCCACTGGAAGCCACTGGGAGCGAGCCAGAGTCGGTCGTCGTCGCCCCGGTAGACGTGTCCGGTGGTGTAGACCACCAGTTCGGCTCGTCCACGGAGTTCGCCGAGGAAGGCGGCCGCCTGTTTTTCGAGATCGGCCCGGGGGGTATTGCTGAGCAGCCTGGCGTGCGACCCGTCGGTGGGGACGCGATAGAACCAGGTGAGGTGGTCGGAGACGAGTTTCAGGTCGTTGCCGGCGAACGGCAGCGGGGTCAGCGACTTGTCGCGGAAGCGGCTGGTCCCGATCAGCAGAGCCCAGCGATGCGGGTAGGCTCCCCGTTCTGCGGCGATCACCAGCGTCGGTCCTCCCTGGGGTTCAGCTGCGATCCAGGCTGAGTCTCCGGGCCGGAGGTCTTCGAGTCGTGCGGGTCGGCTGTTGAGAAACACCCGGGACCGATCGTCGACGGCGAGGTTCTGGTTGCCACCGGACACCCTGACGGTGATGCGTTGGGAGGGCTGATCGACCGAGTCGATGGCACCGCGGATCATCGACTGTCCTGCGGTGGTGATCGTGATCGCCGAGATCGTCTCGTCGTGATCGACGACTGCCAGCATGTTCTGCTTCAGCGACCCGATCGACCAGTTGGCCCGTTCTGCTGCCTGGCTGCCTCGGCCGGTGATCCCTGCGTTGCTTGAGAGGTCATAGGCCTGGTAGCCGGGGCTGCTGCCTCCCTGCTGAAGCTGCAGGGTCAGCCGCCGCTTGCTCTCATCGATGCGGTTGACCAGTCCCACGATCGTCATGGTCCTGTGGATCTCGACCCGGATCGCCAGTCTCGAGCCACTGCCACCGGCGTCCTGGACGTGGAGGGCGGTGGCCTGGTCGTCGGGTTGCAGATCGAGCAGGTCGGCGGTGCGTCCGTTGAGTCTGAGGTGTGTGCCGGAGGCGATTCTCAGGCGGATTTCGTCGCGTTGACTGCCGGCCTGGGGCGAGAGCACCAGTTGCGAGGCGGGGACATCGAGTGAACTGAGCAGTCCCTCGTCGGTCCTGGCGTGAGCGGCGGTGACTTCGACGATCCGTTTCGAGTCTTCTGAGGTCCGTTTCAGTTCGAGTCGATCTCCGGGGGCGAGATCCTTGAGTGTTGCGTGCTGCTTGCTGTCGGCGTTGCGTTGAATGAGCACCGCCACGTCATCATCCAGCCGCACGTCGCTCTCGATTCCCGTCGTCATGTTCCTCACTCTCAGCCGCTGTCCCTTGTCGAAGATTTCTTCGAGCACGACCACGTCCGAGACGGTGTCGCGGCCTGGCGGTGTCGATGTGCCATCGCCGGGCAGGAAGACCATCAGCAGGGAGATGAAGATCGAGGCGCAGAGGGCTGCGATTGCGAGCGTGCGGCGACGGTCGACCGGAGGCGACTCGGCATCATCGGCCTCGGCCTGGTCCGCATCGTCTCCGTCATTGCGGATGATCTTCACGTCGATGTTGAGGTCCGAGAGAGCCTGCTGGGCCGATTCGTACCTCCGCGACTTGTCCTTCTCGGTCAGTTTCTGGATGACTTTCGCCAGGTCTTCGGGCACCCCCTCGAGCACCTCGCTGATCCGTGGCAGCCGGCGATCGGGAGCCGCGTGCCATTCGATCCACGGGTCCTCCCCGGCCGTGTTGCTCCGCAACGCACCCAGCCCCAGTGCCAGTTCTTCGAAGGGTTCTCCGCACATCAGTTCGTAGGCGGCGAAGCCGAGTGAATAGAGGTCGCTGCTGGATTCGACCAACCCGAATGCGTCGGAAACGACCTCGGGAGCAATGTAGCGGGTGGCTCCCTTGAGCAGCGTGCCGTCGCGATCGCTGACACGTCGGGCGAGGCCGAAGTCGCCG
>Ga0310120_10002046_pt1 | contig 14904 bp, 14 predicted proteins | sample CB27_AW_983_MG_FD_203506 | JGI IMG/M metagenome (GOLD analysis project Ga0310120, IMG submission 203506) | Marine microbial communities from Western Arctic Ocean, Canada - CB27_AW_983 | ecosystem: Environmental > Aquatic > Marine > Oceanic | place: Canada: Western Arctic Ocean | collected...
TTTTTATCGTTCAGAGCCTGTAGCTGTTAATCCCCGTTGATATTGGAACTTCAGTATTGAGCTTTGAGTGGCCAAGAGCTAGGCTAGAAATCCGATGTTTGGTAAGGAAGTTAATCGATTAATCCACGCAACACACCGTCGAGCACTGCAAACAACATTCTGAGAACCATGCCATTCCAACTCGGGCAATCAGGTAATCCATGCGGTCGCCCAAAAGGATCGCGGAACAAGAACAGTCTTGCAGCGCGGGAATGGGCGGCAGGGATTGTTGAAGACCCGAAAGTGCAAGCGCGACTGCTCGCCGATGCGAGAACAGGAAAACTCCATCCATCGGTGATGACGGCATTGATGGCCTACGCTTACGGCAAACCACGTGATGACACGAGTTCAGAGCCGATGATTCCGCTGTCAGAGATCGAAGACGCTCGTCAGAGCTTAGAGATTAAGCTCCAGCGCATCCGCGAATCTCGTTCCGCCCGCCGGGGCACGAATTCGATTTCTGCAGAGTCTCCAAATCTCCGCATGCGCCGGGACGGGCCGTAAGCCGCTGCGTCCCGGCGTTCATCGGTAGCCTGACCACAGTCGCCAGTAACAGCTATACTGAAGGTCCATCAGGATATAGCGCAAATATGGCTGAATACGACGATAGACGGCGAGCCCGTAGTAGATACTGCGAAACCGCTCGGGTGTTACGTCATTTCCACCGGCTCGGGGGACTATGGTACTGAGTAAATCCGAATTCATTGCATCCCTGCAGGACGAAGTCCGCATCCTTCTTCATCTCGCAAGTAAGATTGACCGTTCGACGCTTGATTACCGCCCCACGCCGAAGCAGCGAAGTACGCTGGAGTTGCTCAGGTACATGGGCATGATGGGACCGATGATGATCAGGTATGGCCTGGCCAAGGACGGCGAGTTCGATCGTGACGCGTGGATGTCAGAGGCAAAGGCAGCGGAAGCGCGTGACTTTGACCAGACACTCGCTGCGATTGCCGCCCAAGCCGACGAGTATGCAAAGCTGTTCGCGGAAGTGACCGACGACGATTTCCGGTCCGAGATGACCGCATTTGACGGCAGCAAGATGACACGCGGTGACTACCTTGTCAATTCTGTGCTCGGAGGCTGCGCGGCCTATCGCATGCAGCTGTTCCTGTATCTGAAGGCCTGCGGACAGGAGGAACTCGGGACGTCCAACCTGTGGCGCGGAGTTGACGCCCCGGCATAGACCGAATAGAGCGCCGAGCGTCGGCACCGGGCGCCCGAGTTGTCTCCGTTGAACCGCGCGCCGCACTGCGGTAGGCTAGCCGCCATGACTCTGTATCGCCGCCACGTCAAACCTCTGCTCGTCGCGACGTGTCTGGTGGCGACGTGGAGTGTGTGGCCCACGGCTCAAACTGCAGAGGAACGCGTCGAGGAGCTACGTTCACAGGCCGACCAAGGGCATGCCTTCGCGCAGGTTGAGCTCGGGAACATGTACTACAGATCGGCGGCTCTGGGATTTCCCCAGTCTAGCCGGGAGGTCATTCGGCAGGACTATGCGGAAGCGGGGCGCTGGTACCGCCTCGCCGCCCACCAAGGCCATGCCGAAGCGCAATACCGCCTCGGAGTCTTGTACTTGGACGGCCGTGGGGTGCCGCAGAACGATACGGAAGCGCTCCGCTGGTACCGCCTCGCCGCCGACCAAGGGCATGCCGGCGCGCTATTCAACCTAGGGTTCATGTACGACTACGGCCGCGGGGTCCCGCAGAGCGACGTGGAAGCGGTCCGCTGGTATCGCCTCGCCACCGACCAAGGACATGCCGGCGCGCAATACAACCTCTGGATCATGTACCACAACGGCAAAGGGGTCCCGCAGAACGATACCGAAGCGGTCCGCTGGTATCGCCTCGCCGCCGACCAAGGGGATGCCGACGCGCAAAACAACATCGGGAACATGTATGAGTACGGCAAAGGTGTTGCCCAGGACTATGCAGAAGCGGTCCGCTGGTTCCGCCTCGCCGCCGACCAAGGGCATGACGACGCGCGATACAGCCTCGGAGTTGCGTACTACAACGGCACAGGCGTCCCGCAGAACGCCACGGAAGCGGTGCGCTGGTTTCGCCTCGCCGCCGACCAAGGGCATGACGACGCGCAATACATCCTCGGAATCATCTATGCCAACGGCCGCGGCGTCCCACAGAGCGATGTGATGGCTTATATGTGGATCAATCTTGCTGCGTCGCGAAGCGATGGAGAATTAAGGGAGAGATTAGCAGACTTCCGCGATGAGATAGCCGCACGACTCACCCCTGACCAGTTCGCCGAAGGGCAACGCCTAGCGTTAGAGTGGGACGCCGCGCACCCGCGTGATTAAGGCCCGTCCCGGTTCGCTTCTTGCCGAGCAATCTCATGATTGGTAAAGAATTCTGAGGGAAGTGGCGATCCCAAGGGTTCCAAGTTGGAATCAGCTGCTCGGCTGGCTGAAAGAGATGGACGTGTTGCGAAGGGCTGGTCAATACGCCGCGTAATTGTGGCTATTTCGGCTTGCGTAGGCCCCTTCCGTTCCGGCACTGTTAGATCCCTTGGTGAATTGGAAACATAATGCACCCGTCCTAGGGACTGAATGTCATGAATGCTAAGCAACAACGGTTCGTCACGGAATATCTCGTTGATCTCAATGCCACCCAAGCGGCAATCCGTGCGGGGTGCAGCGTAAAGACTGCACAGCAACAAGGCTCCCGTCTGTTAACAAATGCTGTGGTGAAGCAGGCCATCGCCGCGCAGCACAGCAGGCAGCTGAAGGCTGTTGACGTTCGTATTGAAGATGTGCTGCGGGACGTGATGGTGATTGCCCTTGGTGAAATACTGACCTCCAGTAATAGACCAGTCACATCGCGCTACGCTGATTCTTGCAGTCAGCGTTGATAACTAATCGGTTCGAGAGTAAAAGGAGAGAATCATGCGAATAAAAATCACGGGTGTCTTTGTCGACAATCAGGAGAAGGCGCTGAGGTTCTACACGGAGACTCTGGGTTTTCTCAAAAAGACCGATGTCCCTGTCGGGGTCGGCGAGGACCGCTGGTTAACAGTTGTCTCGCCGGATGCCCCAGACGGTACGGAACTTCTTCTTGAGCCCGACAAGCATCGGGCCGTCGGACCGTTTAAGCGGGCTCTAGCGGAAGATGGTATTCCGGCAGCGCAGTTTGAGGTGGACGACGTGACGCGCGAATACGACCGGCTTCGAGCGTCTGGGGTTCGGTTTTCACAGGCGCCGGTTGAAATGGGATCGACCACCTCCGCCATCTTTGAAGATACATGTGGCAATCTTATTCAGATCGTGCGCACAAAATGAGGTTTTCGACGGCACCAGTTTGTGGTGTCTAATGTAGAGAATTTTATGGATATGTAACGGTTATTTACACGTATAAAGAAAAAGCGTTTCAGGCTCGCTGTGTGGAGGGCGATGAATCCCCGTGGTTTGAGTCACTCGATGAAGCCGAGTCGTGGATCTTTAGTCAGGGTGTGGGTTGAAATTCTCTAGGCAGACCGTGGCTCCTGTTTTGATTCGATAGGCCAAACGTTGCTTTGGCCCGGGGCAGGCGAATCGGAAAACCCGGGTAAGGAGGTCGTATGCGTCTGATATCTGCATTGGTTGGACTGAGTGCAGCGATGATCTCTATGTCGTCGACTGGTGCGGCCGAACGAGCGGAGCGAGTTCAGGCGGCGAGCGAAGCCATGGAGCCATTTCGAGTCATAGGCAATATCTACTATGTCGGCGGTAGCCCATACCCGTTGAATGACACCAATCCATATGGCTCCTATCTCATCACGACACCGGAGGGACACATTCTCCACGACACGGGTACGGCGGACATGCACGAGTTCATCGTCTCGAATGTCGAGAAACTCGGGTTCAACATCCGGGACATCCGGGTCATGATTTCGAGCCATGCGCATTGGGACCACATCGAGGGCCACGCGGCTATGAAGCGAGTGACCGGAGCACAGGTTGTCGCGCTCGGTGGTGACGCAGTGGCGCTTCAGGCAGGTCAGGACAACTCGGCTCTCGGGGCCAGAGGCTGGGAACCTGTCACCGTGGATCGCGTGGTCGAGGACGGTGACACGGTCACCCTGGGTGGGATCACCTTGCGCGCCCTGTGGACGGGGGGACACACACAAGGAGCCACGATGTGGATGACAACTGTCGAGGAGGGCGGGCGGACGTTTGACATTGCCTTTCGTGGCGGTGAGGTCCCGAACGAAGGCGCTCCACTCGTCGACAATCCGAGGCACCCAACCGTCGTGGAAGACACGCAACGAACCCTGCGCCGGTTCAAGGCGCTCGAGCCCCCCGACCTTTTCTTGCACAATCACGCGTGGAGTGGCCATCCCGAGCTGGACCCGGACCTTCCCGTCAACCCGAACTGTGCGAGCTGCCTCGACGCTGAGGGATGGACGGCTGAATGGCAAGCAGCCGAAACAAGATTTCTGTCTTGGCTGACGGAACCGTAGATGAGTCGAACATTTAGCCGGCGGTCTTTTGAAGAAGTGGCGACCCCAGGGGTTCCAAGTTGGAACCAACTTCTCGGATGGCTGAAAGAGATGAATGCGCTGAAACAATCTGACGAATTCGTCGCTTAAGCCTTCGATTCTCCTGGCTTTTCATCGTTCAGAGCCTGTAGTTGTTAATCCCTGTTGATATTGGAACTTCAGTATTGGCTTTGGGTGACCGCTGGTCTAGCTATCATCCCTCGTTGAATCCCCCCCCTCGCTGTAGGCGGACTGTAGTAAAGACCACGAAATGTCGTTGAAGCCAGCACGCCCCCGCGCTACGCTATCGCGGGATGTCTGAACAGGAGAGTTGCTAATGGCGAAAATGAAACAGTTGCAGGAAGTCTGGCCGGATAGCGCGACAAACCCGTACGCGATCACACCGCCCGTGATCTTTGGCGGCCACCCACCGGCGCTCGGCGTGTCATTCAGCGGTCGATCCATGTGCCAGGTTCCCGCGGTCGCCGCGTTCGCCATCGCCCTGCTCCCAGCGGCCGCCCTGGCCCAGGTCGAGCCCGTGTCCGGACCGGTGTCCGCCGACGATTTGACGCCCTACGCGGGGACATACACGATCGTGGCTCCCGGCGTGGCGAAGGCCAACTACCTGGCGGTGCTGGAGGGATTCCTTGAGGCCGACGGCGACCCAATCGGTGGCGTCGGTGCGAGGAATCAGCTTGCGGCCCAGTTCGACCGGCTCGATCAGGACACTGCTCACGACACGGTTGTCAACGACAAGAATGGCCACAGCTGGGTGGTCAGCGCACCGACGGCGGCGGCGGAGGGCGAGCCCCACGGTCTGTTCGTGTTCATCTCGCCGAGGAACCAGGGGAGCATTCCGGGCAACTGGCAGGAGACGCTGGAGGAGAACCGTCTGATCTGGGTGGGGCCGAACGAGGCGGGGAACCGGATCTCCACCCCCTGGCGCATGGCCGTCGCGCTTGAGTCGATCGATCTGGCGACGCGGCGATACACGATCGATCCGGATCGCATCTATATCTCGGGCCACTCGGGCGGCGCCCGCGTGGCCAGCACGGTGGCGTTCTTCCACCCCGACCGCTTCACGGGAGGGGTCTACTTTGCGGGGGTGAACTGGTATGAGCCCACGCCGTCGCAGGGGGGGCGATTCCTCCAGCCCTCGATCGGCAAACCGCCGGAAGTGGTCCTGGAGCTCGCCCGGGACCGCTCGCGGCACGTCATCGTGCAGGGGACGGACGACAACGTGGCCACCTACGTGCCCAGCCTGTGGAACGTCATCAAGCAGAGTGACTTTCGGACGTTCGAGTATCTCTCCGTCGAAGGGCAGGGCCATGGTCTCCCCGACGCCGAGTGGCTGGACCGTGGCTTGGCCGTGCTCGACGGACCTCTGCGCGCGAGTGATGGCTCATCTCGCTAACGGGTGAAGAGGTGGTTAACTCTTGCTGCGTCTCGACCCGATTTGGAAGACAGTGACCGTGAAATTGTTGTCCAGAACCGCGACCAGGTAGCAGCACAGCTCACTCCAGACGAACTCGACAAAGGTCAACGCCTTGCCTCAGAGTGGGACGCCGCGCACCCGCGTGATTAACTCTCTTGAATCGAGCCCGAACCAGAGGTAGGCTAGAAGATATGGCTCTGTATTTTCGCTGCGTTAAACCTCTACTCGTCGCGATGTGTCTGGTGGCGACGTCGAGCGTGGTGGTCACCGCTCAAAACGCGGAGGAAGTTCGGACGAGGGCAGAGTCCGGGGAAGCCGAAGCGCAGTACTACCTCGGGGTCATGTACAAGACCGGCGATTGGGTCCAGAAGAATGATACCGAAGCGGCGCGGTGGTACCGTCTCGCCACCGACCAAGGACACGCCGACGTCCAAGCGACGCTCGGTAATATGTATGCTATGGGCGTGGCAATCCCGGAGAACCTCGATGCAGCGTTGCGCTATTCTCGCCTTGCCGCCAACCAAGGGAATGCCAGGGGCCTATCTAATCTCGCCGGAATGTATGAGATTGGCCTTGGTGTTCCGCAGAATGATGTCATGGCTTATATGTACATGAATCTTGCTGCGTCTCGGGAGAGCCGTCCCGCTCCCAGGAGGATCTGGGGCCAAGCTCGCGATGAGGCAGCCGCACGACTCACCCCTGACCAGCGCGCCGAAGGTCAACGCCTCGCCCTCGAGTGGGACGCTGCGCACCCGCGCGACTAAGGCCCTTTCCCAGCGAGTAATCTCATGATTGGTAAAGAATTCTGAGGAAAGTGGCGATCCCAAGGGTTCCAAGTTGGAACCAACTTCTGGGCTGGTTGAAAGAGATGGACGCGCTGAAACAATCTGGAGAATACGTAGCTTAGGCCTTCGATTTGCCTGGGTTTTCATCGTTCAGAGCCTGTAGCTGTTAATCCCCGTTGATATTGGAACTTCAGTGTTACGCTTTGGGTGGTCAAGAGCTAGGCTAGAGATCCGATGCTTGATTCTGTGAACTCCCAGGATTGTCTATTGTATTTCCTGACTAATGCTATGAATTAGTAACGATCGAGCTCAGAAAGGAATCACAGAGTTATGGCAATTTCCCATCGAAGGGTTTGGGCATTATGGCTGCTAGTTGCGTACATCTCGTTGGCCGTTGCAGCCTGTGGAGGTTCACCAAACCAACCGAGCGATCAATATCCGAATGTTGCCGGAACTTATAGAGGCACGCTGCAATTTTCTGTCGATGGCCAATTGGTCCAAAACACTGATGCAGAATTGGTCGTTGAGCAGGACGGCTCAGAAGTCACGCTCTCTTTTACCATTTTTATGAGTGGCGCCTCCTTCCTAGAAAGCGCCACAGGAACTATCTCTCGAACTGGGGTTTTTACCGCAAAATCTTCCGTTGGTGGTGTAGCCAGTTTGCCAGATGCCTCCAACGATCAATGTGGTTCGATTCGAGCAACTACTAACACTCTGTCGTTTTCCGGCGACAGTGCTACTTATTCTCTGCACTTACAAACAGACTACTGTGGCCTATGGGCGTGGTCGGGAATTCTTCAACGATGAATCTTCGGGAGGGGATAAATGCGCTGGTAAAAATTACAGTCGCGATGTCCTCAATTGACAGAGTGCGCCCGGATGAACCCAAGTAATCCCGGTATATCGATTCTTACCGACCGGCGAGGTCTCGGATCCTCCTGACTACTTATGTGAAGTCAGGGCTGAGAACGCTGACGAATTGCTGTAACGGTATACGAATCATGACCCGATCCACGTTCTATTTTTTGCTCGTTACCTTTGTTGTTTCTGGGCCGTTCGGATTGTTTGACGGCCATCATACTTCGACTCTCATTGCACAGGACGAGAGTGAATTTATTCAACTTCTTGATATACGGACGAGGGATAACCGACTTCACGTGACGCCCAGAGTGTTCAGAGAATGGCACCGATTGGCGGTAGACGAAGGCAACGCACAGGCGCAATACAACTCGGACTAGCCTGGGTCAGTGGACAGGCTCTCCAAGAAGAGGAGAACAATGGTTTCGTGGGCGTCACTCGTGCCAAAGATTTTTCAGCAGCGGAATATTGGTTTCGGTTAGCGGCAGCCAGTGGGTTTGCTCCGGCACAATACAGGCTTGGGTTGTTGTACTGGGAAGGCTTCGGCGCATTTCGGAGCGCCAGAGAAGCGGCACGTAACTTTCGGTTGGCAGCTGACCAAGGACATGCGAGAGCACAGTACAGCCTCGCTGTGTTGTACAAGGACGGCGAAGGTGTGATGCCTGATGACGTGCAGGCCTATATGTGGTGGAACCTCGTTACAGTCGCTCCGTTGTCCACCGACTCAATTCGAGATGCGGCCGAGCACAGTATCGAAAACATAGGAAAGCGGATGGAACCTGTCCAGCGGGCCGAAGCCAATCGTCTCGCTCGTGAATGGACTCATGACCACGGGATAGAGGGAACGGAGTCTAGGGATATGGATCTGACGTCGAATGCGGTAATCAAGACGAACGTTGAGGCTGCTGGACGGGCACAGAGCGGCGTGTTGCCAAATCTGAAGTCCAGTGCGGAGCAGGGGCAGGCTGAGGCGCAATTTGTGTTGGGGTCGATGTACGCTGCTGGGACAATTGTTGATCGGAATCATATTGAAGCCGTGCAATGGTTGCGGCTGTCAGCTGAGCAAGGCTATGCGCAGAGTTTTTTTCCACTGTTGAATGCATATCTGGAGGGTAACGGCGTTCCGCAGGACTACGTCAGTGCCCATCTGTGGTTCAACATTGCGGCGGCACGGTTAACAGGTGATGACCGGGCGGTGGCTGTAGAACAGCGGGACCTCGTGCAGGGCCTGGTGAACAGCAATCAAGTCGCAGAAGCCCAACGTCTTGCGCGCGAATGGAATGGGGCCAGCCAGCGGTAGGATACGTGCCATTGAAAACGCTTCGGGACGATTATTTCTCGATTCTTGAGGAAGATGAAGAGGAGTAAAAGTCTCGTTCTGAGGAAGAAAAGAGCATCGGCGACTCTCGACCCGCCACAACTTCTTTTGTTTTCAAGGAGTTGATGAATAAAGGCGGCAACGAGAAAAAAGTGGCGACCCTAAGGGTTCCGACTTGGAACCAATTACTCGGACGGCAGAAAAAAATGGACACATTGAGCAGGCTTGGTCAATGACGCGGCCTAAGGCTTCAGTTTTCTCTGAGTTCAGTGCGTTGTTATATCGACTTGTTCCTCTCTGTCGGTAATGGAATCGCAATCGAATCTGAGTTCTTTCTGTGTCGCTTAGGTGACGTCGATCTGGGCGCCTGTGATTAGCGCCCGCAACCGGTCGGGGTCGGTGGCCGTCGTCTTACACATAAATCCGCTCTTGTGCGCGAAATGCACGTCCGGCTCTTGCCGCACGCGTGAGAAATCGAAACGCGGATGGTCCTCATAGCGTCCGATGCCGTATCCCTCACCGCGGCGGTCCGGACACACGATGACCTGAATGACTTCGCCGAGACCCTCGGACCGAATGTGGTTGCCCACCGCCGTGCTCGGCTCGTCGCTGCCTGGATCCGTGCGTGGAAGAAACAGCGCCTCGATCGTCTCGCCCGCATGCGGAATCGACCACCGCTCGACGTGAGCGGCGGCGAACGCGATTCGCTCCCGGGCAGTGTGCAGGTATGTCAATAAATCGTCACCCACCATCCGCATGAACTCGTACAGCACCTCTCCAGGCTGATGCGACGGCGATTGGGCGAAGCGATGAAGCAACGTCATGTCGATGGGCGAATTGAGTTGCGAGATCGCTTTACGAGGGACACCAAGCCATTCGGCTGTCTTGTTGGGACCACGGCCATCTAACCATTCGGCAGCCTCAAGCCAATCGCAGAAATGCAGCGCGTCTTCGTAGAGGCCGAGATGTTGCAGTACTAGGCTCAGCGCGCAGGTGCTCACGGTCGAAATGATGGTGATCGAAGTTGGACTTAGCCGGGTCGTGACTCCCACCGATATCGACGACTGCTACAGACGGGTCATCGAGTTCGTCGTCGGTGGGGTCTCGCCGCAAAACTGGAGCCCGGTGCTGGGCTATGAGTACGCAGACGGCCAAGAGGTCGTCTTTATGAGCACCGCCGGGATGCGTGACAATTGTTTTAATCATGTGGCGGTCGCTCGACTTCTAGTTTGACAAATACGAGATCTCGTTGGACAGTCGAAACAATGTCTCCACGCTTCTTCTGTTTTCTGTTTCTATAGGCGAGCTTGAAACCATGTGCTTCTAGAAACTGCACGATTAATCGACCCTTCTTCTTTTCGGGAATCGAACCAGTTTTGATTTGGATTTGCGTCACATCTTCTCGTGATAACAAGTGCGTGGCACCTTGAAGAATTTCCTGAGTCATTCCGGGGACGTCGATTTTGAGGTAATTGGGGCAAGGTGCGCCCGAATGCCGAATAAAGTCATCGATCGACCAGAGTTGAACCGCTTGCTGCGCGGAAATTTCCATTTTCTTTCGGGCACGCTTCTGTCTTCGGCGTTCCTCATTTCTGAAGCTAAAGGAATGTCCGGACATTAATTGGGACACATTGAGACGGGCAATTTCCGTGCGGGCTCCGAAACCTAATTGTAGACAGGTCACTTGGTCGCCGAACGCATTCAACTCACAGTTTGCCACGAGGTTGTAGTAATTCACAGCGGCCGGTTCAAAACTCCAGATATTGAGCACCCCTCGTCGAGCAGCATAGAGGGCAAGGTTGCCAATATTTCCACCGACGTCCCAAAAAATACTTTCGGGTTCCATCCGATCAATCCACTTCATCGAATCAGGTTCCTGTGTCATTAAGGTTTTTGCTCGCCCAAGGCAACTTAGACTATGAGGAAGAAACCGGATCGGGCCGTGTGGAGTGTCAACAACAATTGGTTTATCCAGAAGTTTCTCAACGGTCGCGATTCGTACCGACTGTGACGTGAACCTCAGCATCAATCTGCCGATAGATCCAAGTAATTCTTGGAAGTGATAGTTAGATATTCCTGTTTGCCTGATCGACTTTTGGATTCGTTTGACGATTCTTCTTCCTGCGCGACCTAGCCGACGCATTCGTCGCCAGACACCATTTCTCAATTGTTTTGTGACACGGAAATAAAGACGAACAAGAAATGTCACCATAGGTATGAGCGCATCCAGTTGAACTCCTCCGACATTTACGAGTATAAGAAGGATAGACGCTATGAAGAAGCCCATCAATCTCCTCGCCCTGGTCGCCGCCAACCGTATGATCGGCAACGCCGAGGACACGCCCCTGCCCTTCGACCTTGATACCCCGGTCAGCTGGATGTTCCACGTCTTTGACGGCGACGATGGCACCAAGGCTGCGCCACTGAGGCACAGCTTCGTCTTTGGCCGCCGCGTGTACGAGGAGTTCGTCCGATACGGCATCATGCCTGTCGGTGGGGGTGTCAACGTGGTTATCAGCAGCACTTTGGCCGGCAAGGATGGTGCCCCGAAGCCCTCCCAGCGACCATCGAGGAGGGGGCGCCAGCTAACCCCCGCATCGTTGCCGTCGGTTCCGTGGAGCAGGCCTTGGAGTTGGGCACCCAGTCCGAGGCCGACAAGCCGCGGTCCGGGGAGGTGTGCCTCGTGCTTGGAGGGGAACGCATTTACACCGAGACTTTGCCTCGTGCTGACTTCCTTCGCCTCTGCCACCTTCGCCAAGACTTCGAGGGAGGCATCAACTTTCCCAAGTATGAGGAAACCGAGTGGACTGCAGTGAACGCGGCCGATTCCAAGACCGAGACCAACAAAGTGGACGGTAAGCCGCTCGAATTTCAGATTGTTGATTACGTCCGCGTCGCCAATGCCTTCAGTAGCACCCTGGCTCCTCACATCGAAGCCCTCGCCGCCGTGAATGCAGCGTTCGTCAAGAGCGTGACGGTGGAGTAGGGGTTGGAGCTGGGGACTGGTGGACCGGCCCGCGCGTGGTCGGCCTTAGGCGCCGGAACTCCTTGCGGTCACACTCCCAGTTTCTTCCGTACGTACGGGCTGGTCAGGTGCTTCGCTACATCGCACGGGTCGCACCTGCCGTTCGGGTCGAAGTCGATCGGGCCGATCGTCCTCGCGACCTTGAGCGCCGCCCTGTTGAGCTGCTTCGTGCGCTTGCCGATACCCTGCAGCGCGCCCGCCATCGACATCAGGAGAGGGACTGGCTGCTTTGCGTGGTGCTTCGCGATGCGGTCGATGTGAGCCATGAAGTAGCTCTCGTCCGGGGCGGTCTTCCGCTTGTCCTTGGAGATCTCGTAGAGCAGGCCGTAGCCGCACCGTTTCCGAACCGGGTCCCGGCTCTTGACCCACTTGTCGGCAAGCTCGACTACAAACGGGGTCTTGGCCAGCGTGGCGTCGCATGACGAGAACACGTGCGCAAGATAGCCTCCGGCCAGGTCGTCTACCTGGGTCTCGGCTTGCTCCATCGTCATGGTCCTCGGATCGTCGATGAGCAGCGAGAGAATCCGCATCTCGTAGACCCTGGACTTCCAGAGTTGACGAGACAGATTCGCATCGCGCCCGATCTGCTTGGCGAACTTCCGGAGCATGGTCAGCCCGATGCCGGAGCTCTTCATCAGGCCGATCCGCTTCTCCTTCTCATCCGTCCAGTGCGGGATCCCGCGCGGGTCCTGGCGCTCCTTCAGATAGGCGAGGACCTCGGATTTCGTCATGGTGTGATTGTATGCGTTCTACGTGGAACCTTGGCGCTCAGGGCTGGACGTCTCGGATATCCAGTTCCAGTGAACGGAACTGTAGACGTTGGCCGCGCTGTCGTGCAGTAGTAGCGTGCGTACGCCCACGGCTTGGCCTCGCCTTTTTCAAGGAATAACCAACGTACCTTTCGACGGACATTGGCAATGATTTCTGAGTTGCGTGTTGTCGAGTCGTCAATCAGGAATTCGAGTTTGATCACGCCATCTCTGGATGCTGAAACTCGTGCAACGGTTGGAAATGGGGTTTCGTCGGTGCCGACCGATCCGTAGCTGATTGCGATGTGTTCCTCGTTCTGGGACACCGATCCTTCGATGATCCTGAGGTCGGAAGGCATTGTTCTAGCTTACGACGACTGGACGTATTGTGGGGGAAGTGGCGACCCTAAGGATTCCAACTTGGAACCAGTTGCTCGGCTGGCTGAAAGAGATGGACGCGTTGCGGCAGTCCGTGGAATCTGTAGCGTAAGGACCCGGGTTTGTCGGATTTCAAGCCGCTTGCCTGTTCTGTGATTACTCCCTGTACGTCGTGGAATCGCAATCGCAACTGAGTTCTTTCTGGGTTTTTTGAGGGCTGCCTTCTTTCGAGAGAAGTCATCACAATATCGAATAAAACGCACGTGCAAATATCTATATAACTTACTGAATACATTGATGTTGTGTGGTATTTGTGGTATTATTGTCTTGAGTCAACCACCCACAAAAGTTCTGCTGCCTTGAGGGGTAGTGTCTCTGAAGATGCGCTCGAAGTTCATCTTCGCGCCACATGTCCCTCATCAGCCACCATCCGCTGGGAATACGGGTGACTCCACTCGCCGACTGCCTACCGGTATTCGGTGTCAGTCTTGATTCGTTCAATCGCATCGGCGTTCTGGAAAAGGGTGAATATCGAGCGCGGGCTGTCACTGGCGCCTGTGTCGCGGTTGCACCGTTAGTCGCCTTGTCCCGAATGGTTGGGACGGGTACCTGCAAGGAGGATGAATGACCCAGAAGGAAAAAACACTGCTGGTACAGCGACGCACATTTCTGCATGGACTCGGCATGGCGGCGGGGTATCCAGTTTTGAACTCTGTCGCTGCGCCACTGCGCGGACTCGCGGGGACGTGGACGGCCTCGGATTACGCACTTGCTTCGCGCGGGTCCCTCTGGTCGGCGGCAACGCGAGGAGATGCTGAGGCGCAGTATGAGTTGGGGGTGATCCAGTATCTAGGTAGTAGTGGGTTGGAGAATGTCGGCGAAGCACGGCGATGGTGGCGGTTGGCAGCCGAGCAGGGGCATTCACGGGCGCAGTACGAACTGGGACTATTGCAGCTATCAGAGCCAGACGGCCCTACTGATCGTGAAGAGGCCAAGAATTGGTTGAAGCTGGCTGCGGACCAAAACGACATAGCGGCTCAACGTGAGCTTGGGATGCTGTTCCAATGTCCGTGCAGTTCGTGTCGGCAGGAGCGGTGGCAGTGGCTGCGATTGGCCGCGGAGCAAGGAGACATGATCGCAAGTCTTTGGCTCCCCCAAGGACGTTGGGAGTGTGGCTGGGAGTCATCCTCGAGCCAACTGAATGAGTCACGCCGGTTACGCGCCATCGCTCAGGACCGCTTGAGGTCATATTGGGCTAGTGGTCCTTTTGGGCAGCAACGGGAGAGTCTGCTATCAACGTACCTGAACGAATCATTGCCGATTGGTCAATGGAGACGCGCGCTACGCGAGTGCGAGCGGAAGCACTGGACCGATCCAACTAGTGGCCAGGCTGATGATTGTTTGTTTTTCTGTCGAACCTCATTGGTGCCGTGGTTGGGCGTGACGAATCGACCATTTATCAGGGCTAAACGGACGTGGTGGGCGGCGGTGTTGATGAGCGACGAACTATTGGGTGATGTTCGACCACGGCGCACGCTCCGGTCCCTCTATGCGAATGGAGCCGTGTTCGATACGCCGATCCTGTCGAACATCAATTACTACTCGCATGAATTCACGCCTACTCGCTCCGCGATGAGGACGTCTGTGTTGATGAATGAGGGATGTTTTCCACAAATTCCGACTATCGAGAACGATTCGAAGAGTTCACCCGCAACCTCTCTCGCGGTCGATGGTGATGCGGACGCGTTCCAGTTGGACAGTAACATGGTGCTAGAGACTCCGCAGGACGATGCGGAACGTGCGCGTCACTATCGGGTTCTTGCGGCAACGACTGGAGATGCAAGCGC
>Ga0310120_10002049_pt1 | contig 14890 bp, 10 predicted proteins | sample CB27_AW_983_MG_FD_203506 | JGI IMG/M metagenome (GOLD analysis project Ga0310120, IMG submission 203506) | Marine microbial communities from Western Arctic Ocean, Canada - CB27_AW_983 | ecosystem: Environmental > Aquatic > Marine > Oceanic | place: Canada: Western Arctic Ocean | collected...
TACATCGTCCACAAAGCGCGGGAATATATCGAAACGCTTGACACAGTGGTAGCTGTTTTTTCGCACGATGACTTGCTTGAGGATCGCAAACCTCAAAGCCAGATCGAAGAACTGTTGCGACGTAGTTTCTACGCCGAACGATTGGGTGACCTGTACCTCTTGCATTCACCGCTGTCCCTCTGGCAAACCAGCCTAGCCACCAATCATCAGTCCCCCTACGATTACGATCGGCGCGTGCCCCTGATTTTGCGCGGACCGGGGGTTCGTCCTGGGGTATACGCAGAGCCAGTGGCGATTGTCGACATCGCCCCGACATTAGCCCACATGCTTGGCCTCACGGCACCCAATGAACTGGAAGGCATCATTCTTGAACATGTCATCGTGCGCTAGCCTCGCCGAGGTCACAAAACCGATCGCGCGGAGCAACTATCTCCCCGATTTCCCGGAGTAAATACCACCGATGAACCAGAGTGTTGAAACCAACGTTGCCTGGTGGGCACGCGGATTAATCTTCGAGAATTGCAGTTGCCAAGCGGTTTGCCCTGGTCATGTCCACTTTGACCAACTTTGCTACAACGACCGCTGCATCGGGTATTGGGCAATCCGCTTCGATGAAGGCACTTTCGCTGACACCGACATCGCTGGTGTCAACGCGATCATTGCCTACGACAGCCCTCCCCACATGATTGAAGGCAACTGGCTGGAGGCCATCATGATCGACGAGAAGACAACCGCGCCACAGCGGGCGGCGGTGGAGAGCATTCTCACTGGTCGTTCAGGAGGGCCATGGGCAATTCTCGCTGGCTTCGTCAGTGAATTTCTCGAGACTCGCTACGTGCCGATCCTTATCGAAGAAGGAGAGAAGACCAAGCGCGTTGTCATCGATGGCATCCTTGATTCGACAATCACCGAACTAAAGGGCCGTGATCGTTCCAAGCCGGTGACGTTTAACAACATGTACAACCAAATCCACCCTCCCGAACAAGCGCTTGGCACTGGAACCTCACATTACGATGATGGCTCGATCCGCTTCGACAACACCGGGACCCACGGCCTCTACTCTTATTTTGAGTGGACAGTAACCCCCGAATGAACCTATTAGCGCCGCACGCTCATTCGAGCTATGCCGGAAGTGTGTTGTTGTACTTCATGATGATGGTGGTGATGATGATGCCGGCGTTGATGCCCTGGCTGCGTCTGTTCGGCAGAATGGCCGGCGATGCCTACCCAGGTAGGAGAACGGGTCTTGTAGTTGGCCAGTTCACCGCCGGATACCTAGTGGTCTGGTTCGGGTACAGCGCCGCAGCTGCCACGATGCAAGATGGCCTCCAGTATTTCGCTCTACTACGGCTCAATCTGAGCGTTGGAATGACCGTCGGAGGAATCCTGTTGATCACTGCCGGCTTATTCCAGCTCACCTCACTGAAGGAAGCTTGCCTGGCACATTGCCGTAGTCCACTCAGCTTTTTCTTGGCACGCTGGGACGGCGGCCCCAGGGGCCCGTTCAAGATGGGCGCCCACCACGGAGTCTGGTGCGTCGGCTGTTGCTGGGCACTGATGGTGCTCTCTTTCCTACTCGGTGCCATGAACCTTTTGTGGATGGCAATCCTTACGACGATGATTGTTGCCGAACAGCGAGCACCACGACGTTGGCACCTCAGTCGCTGCTTCGGCGTGGCCTTCATCGCCTGGGGCGTAGCATTAATCGTGACCAGATAGACACTGGCAAAGTATGCCGTCTGCTTTCCCTGGGGAACCTTGGCTCGGGAAGCCCTGACCTTCCGTGGTGCGGAAATTACCGGTTGTCAACAACCCCAACGATCGTTAGAGTCCGGCGACAACCAAAGTCGAGTGAACCGCGAAAAACCCAGATGGCCGACAAGCTGGAAAACGGAACTCCTGAGCCACAATCACCACCGTCCGAGGCTACCTCTAAGGATCCAGTAGGATCTATATTGGGCGACGATGCCAGCTCCGATCCGGTGCTTGAGCAAGCAGCCGCTGACCTGGAAGAACTTGAGCTCCCCAATATGTTTTGGGGAAGCCTTCTCATGTATTTCGGTCCGGGGATTATCTTGATGATGACTGGGATCGGCACCAGCCATCTGGTAACGGCGCCAACAGCCGGCGGTCGTTTCGAGTACGCACTGCTTTGGTGTATCCCCATCGCCTATGTCTTCAAATACTACGGTTTTGAGATGGCGTTTCGCTTTACCAACGCCACCGGAAGCAGCATCGTCGAAGCATACGCAACCTCTTGGAAGAAATGGCCACTTTGGTACGTGATGGGCACAACGCTGTTGCAGTGTGCTATTGGGCAGGCCGGCCGATTGATCGCCGCGGCAGCTGTGCTCTACTACTTGTTCACGGTTTGGGCTGGGTTTGCTATCCCCACATGGGTGTATGGACTGGTCCTGGCAGTCGTTTCTGTCGCCATCATCCTCCGGGGCAGTTACCGTGCTGTGGAAACCTCTGCCAAAGCCGCAGCAGGTATCCTTGTCATCTCGACGCTAGCGGTTTACCTCGTAAGGCCAGCGCCACCATCCGAGTTTGTCCACTTCTTTATCATCGAGACGCCGGCCGGCTCATGGCTAATTATTGCTGCGTTCCTAGGCCTCCTACCTACGGGGATGGACGTATCGCTGCAGGCATCGGAGTGGGGCAAGGCCAAGCGCGTCGGCATGAGCAGGATACGAGGGCAGCTTGAAATCCTTGGCCTAGCAAAGCAATTTGACCCGTTTTCTCCGCGCAAGGAAGACCTGGCTGTCAACACAGCCGCGATTCCGGAACACGCTCGCCGCTACGCTAGCCACTGGTTCCGTATCGGGCTGTGGGACTTCCGCTTCGGGCATGTCGTGTCCGGTATTCTGGCCGTGATTTTCCTGGTCCTGTCCGCAATGTGGCTTTATCCAAATGAAGTCCAAGGCGTTAACGTAATGGGCGAAATTGCGCAGATCTTTACTCGCAGCGTTGGTCCTTGGATGATGGTCGTTTTCTTGGTCGGTGGCTTCGCAGCGACCTTCTCGACCGCTTTCAACTACTTCGATGGCTGGCCACGGATCGTGGGAGCTTGCTCGCGCAACCTGTTCCGTGGCACAGCATCATTGCCGGGTACAGCGCAATCTCAGCTGACTGCTGCTCACCGCAAAACCTGGTATTCGGAATACAACATCTATCGGATGACGATGGTGTATTCGCTAATCGCCTCGGTGCTTATCATCTACGGATACGAGCGCCCAGTGGAGCTCGTCTTGCTAGCCTCGGCGCTGGCCTTCTTCGTTGCGCCAGTGATTTTCTTTCTGAATCTCTACTATTGCCTGACGATCATTCCTAAGGAAGACAAACTCTTCTACCCCTCGGCTTTCGCCCGCTGGTTCAGCTACCTCAGCCTGACGATCTTCACGGGGTTGAGCGGCATTTTGATCTGGTATCGAGTAATCAACCCGTTCTTGCAGTTAATCACTCAAGGATGACTTGCCAGGGTTATCCGGTGGGATTGCCTTTGCGCTTGATAACACCACCTCCCAAGAAACCACCGTCAACTGGCATCACCACGCCGCTGATATAACTAGCTTCCTCGCTTACCAAAAAAACCGCCGTCGCGGCGACCTCCTCTGGGGTGCCATATCGGTTGATCGGGATGCGTGAGCAGTAAGCCTCCCGAGTCTCCGCATCGTGCATCTTCGATACCAGTTCAGTCTCGATCGCACCGGGCGCTAGCGCATTAACCGTGACCCCGACCTCCGCAAGTTCTACTGCCAATACCCGGGTAATCGCGCTCACTCCTCCCTTTGAAGCACCGTAAGCGGTACGGCCAGTACCCCCACGTTCCCCAGCAGCGGAGCTCATCAACACGATTCGACCATAACGCTGCCTGGCCATGATCTTTGCCGCCCCTTGCGCACAAAGGAAGGTGCCGGTCAGGTTGACCGAAATGATCCGGTTCCATTCCTCGATGGTTGTCTCCATGATGGTTCGTTCAATACCAATGCCTGCACAGTGCACAATGCCATCGAGGGTTTCAAAATTCTTCAGGGTTTCAGCATACATCCGGTCCACAGCTTCTAGATCCGAGATGTCCGCCCAAATAGCCTTTGCTTTTGCGCCGATTTGCTCCAGCTGCTCAACGGTTCGATCTGCTGTTTCCTGATTCTGGTCCACCACGATAACGCCCCCACCTTGTTGGCCGAGGGCAAGTGCCGTCGCTTTGCCAATACCACTACCCGCGCCGGTAACCAAAATGTTTCTGCCCGTAAAAGAGAACATGTGCTATCTCTCCTTCCTTAACTACTACTTACAGCAGCATCGGACACAATTTATAGACACTCCATGCTCCAGCAATATCCGGAATTCAATTGAGTGTCAGCACAATTTTGCCGAAGTGATCGCTTCGTTCCATGATCTCGTGCGCTTCCGCAACTCTGTCGAGGGGGAAAACTTCATGGACCAATGGCACGATCGTACGATCCGTCAATAGAGGCAACACAGCTGTCGCAAACGCACCTGTGATTCGACTCTTCTCTTCGACAGACCGCGCCCGGAGCACCGACCCTATAATGCGCTGGCGCTTAACCATCATCACTGCGAGGTTAAGCTCGGCCTTGGAACCACCCATGAGTCCAATGATCACGAGGCTACCCTCGATCGCCAAGGATTTCATGTTGGATGCGAGGTAGTCGCCACCTATGTGATCAAGAATGAGGTCGGCACCCTTTTGGTCGGTAAATTCCCGAACAACTTCCCCAAAGTCTCCACTGGTGTAGTCAATTACGAAATCGGCTCCGAGTTCTTTGACCCGCGTTAGTTTGCCCGGCGACGCTGTGACAAGGATCTTTGCGTTCGGTGTCAGGGAGGTACAAAGCTGAATCGCTGCAGTGTTTACTCCCCCACCGCCACCGTGCAGCAGCCCTGTTTGGCCGTCCTCGAAGCCACCGATCATGAAGATGTTGAGAAACGCCGTGATGTAGGTTTCACAAACACAAGCAGCCTTTTCGAAGTTCATGTTCTCCGGAACCGGAATCAGGTGGCCAGCATAGGCCGCAGCGTATTCCGAGTAGCCACCTCCGCCCACCAGGCTCATCACTCGATCGCCAACGTGCCAACCCTCGACCTGTGGGCCAAGTTCCTCGATTGTCCCGGCGACTTCAAGCCCAAGTACTTCTGATTCGCCCGGTGGCGGCGGGTAATTACCTTGCCGCTGGTTGATGTCGGCTCGATTAACGGAACTGGCGGCGACCTTGATGAGAACCTGCCCGGAGCGAATGACCGGTCGTTCCGCTTCGCCCATACGTAAGACTTCGGCTCCACCGGTTCCATCTAGTAATACCGCCCTCACGATGAAACCTCCGACGGGGAAGTAACGACATGATCCTGTCCCCAACAGCAAGCCTCACAGAGACTTTCTGTAAGAGCCACTATGGTACGCGGTTAGAAGCCAAACGCTGATCAACATGCATCACGATTTCGTCAACGACACTTGACTGGCAACCCTGCTGCTGCGCGATCTGCTGAACAAGGCAGTCGACCCGCTCGATGTGCTTGGCACCGCCGAACAAAGCTCTCGCCGCTGAAGATGGTTTGCTGAGTCCCTCAGCAGCGCGGGCGTACTTCTCGAAGGGGACCTTGTCTTCATCGGCAGCACCAAGCTGTGCACATAACTGCCAGGTCCAGTTGTAGATCTCCTCAGAAGCCTCAACATTTCCGTGCACCGCTTCACGAATCGAGATCATGTCCGTGCTACCGATACAACGGTAGTTTCCGGCAACCAACATAGGCCACTTTGCCAACGGCACGAAAATAGACTCGTGCACCCGGAGCTTGACCGGTATCTCTATCTCACCGTCTCCCGGATCGAATCGCGCACCCTGGATGTCAGCCTCAAGATTCGAAAGCATCATTGTGTGTGTGTCAGCTTCGAAACGTGCAGTCTTAAAGTTGGTCGGCAAACCTACTTGAAGGACATTTTTCGGTTCATCCGGCAGACGGTACGCCTGAGGATCAGGGCTCGCCAGCGTTACCAGCCCGGGATCGAAACCCTCCCATACTGTGGGATCGGTGAAGCACCGTGCTAACGGGCTGGTCGAAAGCCCCACGATCCGCTCAAGGTAAGACAGCGGTGGCATGTTCATGATCGCCAGGCTTGGCACACACGCCGCCGCCACGCGATCCATTAGTTCACGAACACCCCCGGCACCATACTGGGCTTCCTGCATTCCTAGTACAACTAGGTCGAAAGCGGCTGGATCGACGGTCTCCGGTATGCTGGCCGAAAGCTCGCCAGCGAGTCCCTGAGAGCGTATTTCAACCGAAGTGTCCCGGCCTCGAATCGGGAAGCGGACAACCGTACCTTCACGGCTAATCAACTCTGCCGTGGGAGGAGTGCATACCAATGTCACCGAATGGCCGGCCAGCAGGAGCTTCGTACCGAACAACGAGCCATAGGAGGCTCCCAAAATGAGAACGTTATACTTCACGTTTCATCCTTGAGAACATCCACCACCGTCGGGTCGTGCACATATTAGATTGCACCCTGTTCACGTGCAGCGTCGATTTCCTGGTCATCAAAACCAATAATTGTTTTGAGAATTTCTTCAGTGTGCTCACCCAGGAGCGGCGCGCGGTCAACGTCAGCTGGTGAATCCGACAGCTTGATGGGATTGCCAACCGTCAAATACTTGCCGCGTTCCGGATGGTCGACTTCAACGACCGTCTCGGTAGCACGCAACCCCTGTTCCTCTGCCAGTTCCTTCATCGACAAAATCGGGCCACACGGGACGTTCAAAGGATTGAGAGTGTCCATGACCTCCATTTTGTCTTTGGTCATAGTCCATTTCTCGATCTCACCGTACACTTCCATCAGCCGCGGTAGACGTGCATCAGGCGTGTTGAAATCAGGGTCTTCCAGCCAATCTTCGTGGCCGATGACTCTGGCGAGCGCTTCGAACGCCATCGCCTGGAGGATGACGTAAATGTAGGCGTCTGGATCGGTCTCCCAACCTTTACACTTCACGATCCAGCCCGGGTGACCACCCCCCGAAGCGTTGCCAGCCCGCGGCACAGCTTCCCCAAACTCTCCGTTAGGATACTGCGGGTATTCCTTTAATGGACCATGGGCGAGTCGTTGCTGATCACGCAACTTTACCCGGCAGAGGTTTAACACCGCGTCCTGCATAGCGCATACGACACGCTGACCCTTTCCGCTTTTTTCACGGTGGAATAAGGCTGCCAAGATACCAGCCACCAGGTGCATTCCGGTTCCCGAGTCACCAATCTGGGCACCAGTCACCATAGGGAAGCCCTCCAGTCCCCCCGTTGTCGATGCAGCCCCACCGGTACACTGGGCAACATTCTCGTACACCTTGCAGTCCTCATAGGGGCCGGGACCGAAACCTTTGATAGACGCATAGATCATACGCGGGTTGATTCCCTGGATTTTCTCCCATGGAAAACCCATCCGATCTATGGCGCCAGGAGAAAAGTTTTCCACCATCACGTCACATTCCTCGATCAACTTGGCAAAGATCTTGTTACCCACCTCAGTCTTAGGATTGAGCGTAATGCTGCGCTTGTTGGCATTCAGCATCGTGAAATATAGGCTGTCCACATCCGGAATGTCGCGTAACTGGCTGCGCGTCGCGTCCCCGCTGCCAGGCCGCTCGATTTTGATGACATCGGCACCGAACCACGCGAGAATTTGCGTGCACGTCGGTCCCGACTGGACATGCGTCATGTCGAGAATGCGGACACCTTTCAGGGCTTTTCCCATCTTCCCTCTCGTATTTGACAGATATTGAGGATCTTATTGAAATGAAATCAAAGCGTGACGTCCGGCGGCGTCACCGTCAACCCAGGCGATGAATGCTGATTCGTGCCACACCGTATTCCAGTAAATAAACGAGTATCATCCCATCCGAGCAAACCAATGGTGATGTTGTGGCAGACACCAAACTCAGCGAATCCTTGAAAATCTCGCCCGTAACAGTGGAGCACGATTCGGGCCCGGTTGTACTTGGAAATCGATGCCACAAATGCACTCTAGCCAATTTGCTCGACAACCTTACTCCAGTCCACACCCCACAGGAGAATTAACCATGCATCGAACTCAATTGGTCTCGACGTTTCTCATCGTCGCAGCAGTTCTTAGCATCGCTTCATTCGCCCCGGCGTTTGGGATGGCACAAGTCCAGGAGGCCCCGAATCGGCCTGCTGGAGAGGGAGAAGGTCCATTCGAACGGTTGATCCTGCGCGGCGCAACTCTCATCGATGGCACGGGGGCCCCACCGTTCGGGCCAGTCGATATCGTTGTTGAAGGGGACCGCATTGTGAATATCGTCAGCGTAGGTGCCCCCGATGTAGCAATCAATCCAAACCGGCGCCCGGAAGTACTCCCTGGTGATCGTGTTCTCGACCTAGAGGGACATTTTGTCCTGCCTGGATTCATCGACCTGCATGGCCACCTCGGGGGCAGGGAGCAAGGCACACCGGCGGAGTATGTGTTGAAGCTGTGGATGGGTCACGGCATAACGACCAGCGCGGATCCGGGCAGTGGCAACGGTATTGGCTGGATGCTCGAGCACAGGCGGCGCTCGGAAGCCAATGAGATCACATCGCCACGCCTGCTACCTTCGGCAACATTCGGCCAGGGATGGGACGAGCCCATTTTTACGCCACAGCAAGCACGCGACTGGGTCAACGAGATTGCGGACATCAACGCCCATGGCATCAAGTTCTTCGGCCTTCGCCCCGACATCATGAAAGCAGCACTTGAGCAAGCCGAAGAGCGTGATCTTTACACCACGATGCACCACGCGCAGTTGAACGTTGCGTGGATGGACGTTCTCGATTCAGCGCGGCTCGGGCTGACTTCTATGCAGCACTGGTACGGATTGCCAGAGGCATTGTTCACTGATAGGCAATTGCAAAACTACCCGCTCGACTACAACTACAATGATGAGCAAGATCGGTTTTCAGAGGCTGGCCGCCTTTGGAAGCAAGCAGCGGCGCCATACTCGGACCATTGGAACGCGGTGATGGAAGAACTCCTTGAGATCGACTTCACCATGGTGCCAACATTCCACGCCTACGAGACGACACGAGACTTCATGCGTATGGCGCGCGCCGAGTGGCATGAAGAGCATACGCTTCCCTCTTTGTGGCGTTTCTACGAGCCTAACCGCATTGCTCACGCTTCATATTGGTTTTACTGGGGTACTGAAGAAGAGGTCGCCTGGAAGGAAAATTATCGCCTCTGGATGACCTTCATCAACGAGTACAAAAATCGTGGGGGCCGTGTGGCGGTGGGCACCGATTCAGGCTATTCATACAATCTCTATGGATTCTCTTTCGTCCGTGAAATGGAGCTTCTACGAGAGTCTGGATTCCACCCGCTTGAGGTGATTCAGTCGGCCACGCTCAAAGGCGCCGAGGCCCTTGGCGTCGCCGATCAAGTTGGAACCGTTGAGGTTGGGAAGATGGCAGACTTCGTCATCGTCGACGAGAATCCTCTTGAGAACCTTAAAGTGCTTTATGGCATCGGTGCGGTGAAGCTAACTCTTGATAACGAGGTCGTCCGGGTCGGGGGTATTAAGTACACCATCAAGGACGGCATCATCTTCGACGCACAGAGTCTGCTCGCCGACGTTCGTGCGATCGTGCGCGCAGCCAAAGATCGTGAAGGTTTCGAGATCACACAGCCAGGACGGGGACCGTTCCGCTGACCTGAAGCCCTCTTCCATGGCCTCTAAATACCCATTCAAGATGCTGCTGGCTTTAGGATGACGCCACGGTTACAAGCACCGTCCATTCTCACAATTGGTGGTTCGTCGAGGTGCAGGTGGCGTGTGTAGATTTTCTCACTGGCGGCCGGTTGTTGGGCAAGCCAATTCCAGTCCGCGAATCCGTCGGCGATCTCGGGGTTGGCGGTAAAATAACCAACGTTGTTGGCGACTAGGTTCTGGAAGAAGTGAGTGCCTTGCGATGGCTGTACCTTGAAATCACGGAAGCCCGCCTCAACGATGACCTTGGCCCCTGAGATCTGTTCCCAGGTTACCGGGATGCCAAGTAACGGATCAGCGGAACCCCAGCGACCAACACCGATAAGAAGGTACGGTGTTCCTTCTTTGACAAGTTGCGCGTTGAATTGCGCCACTTCTTCCGCCACAACATGCGATTGGTCCCGCTTATAGCGATTGAAATCCACAACCACGATGTCGCACAGATCGTCGACCACACCGTTCCCTAGCACGCTGGAACTGCGGCAAAGAGTGTCGGCCAAAGCGACCTCTCCAATTTTCACTCCACCCCTGCCGAGCGGCACGGCCACCGGTCGCAATTGTAGAAATCCGAATTCCTTAGGTTTGCCTGATGGAGTCGAGAGATTGGCAGCAAATTCGATCTCCACCTCCCCGCCAGCTGCATCAACGCTTACATCAAGAAGCTTGGAAAGAATCTCTGCTAACGGAAACACATCTTGCTTGAGAACCGGCGCAAAGCTGACTAAACGCACACCGGGGCGCGAGACGCCATCGTAAATGGCATCGTTCTCAGGTGAATACGTAGAGCCAACAGCTGCTAGCGTGCCGTCTTTTTCCGCCACCGAGAGATCATAGCGGCCGAGTTGTGCCTCTTCGCCGAACACCCCGGCGCGGGCCGTATCCTCTTCTGATTTAAGGTTGATCGCATAGAATTGGCGTTGTGAATTGTTCAAGGTGTCCTTTACCGAAGACATCTGAACGAGCCTTTCAGGGTGACGCGGAGAGAACCGCAAGCAATCCTCGCCCTCGACCACCGCGGGGCCCAACCCGAGCGCAACTGCTACGAGCCCATCTTCGACCTTGACCGGATCGACTGGGTAATAGTTCTGTGACAGCGCCACACCGGCCATTTCAGGGTAGAAACGCTTCTCATGTTCGGCACCCACGACACGCTGCAAGACAACTCCCATCTTCTCTTCCTCAAGTCGATACGAAGTTGCCCTCAGGTGCCGCTTGGTCACCTGCGAGAAAGTCGATGCGTAGACTCGTTTAATGGCACGCAACAACTCATTGAGCCTCACCGTAAGGTCGGGGTTATTGTTCGGGACCATAAGCGTTTCATAAATGCCCGCGAACGGTTGATAACGAGAATCTTCTAATAAGCTCGAAGAGCGAACAGCAAGTGGGTAGTAGCAGAGGTCGAGGAACTCCCACAGCGAAGAACGAATATCTGTCCGAAGATTAGCGGCGAGGAAACGTTCAGCGATCTGTTCATCGTCGTTAGAGGTAATCGCGAACTCGCGCAGGTCATTATCGTCGAGGAAGTCGTCGAAAACCTGGGTGCCAATCACCAACGTGGGTGGCACCGCGATATGGACGCTTGGGAAGCACGTCGACAGATCAAGTTCGGTCAGTAGGAGGTTGGCAAAGGCAAGACCGCGAGCCTTGCCACCTAGAGAGCCACCACCGAGCCGAGCGAAGCCTCGGTTGGGGTCAAAACGCTCCGGGTTGAAGTCTGTAACGACCGCACGTCCTCGTGCCTCACGGTGCGTACGGATCGCTCCTATCAAGTTTTCGCGAAGATCTTTATCACTTTCGAAGTCGGAAAGTTTTTTCGGCCGCAGCTGATGGGCAATAGCAAATTCGGTGTGCGCCTTAAGCCACACTGAGAAGTGGTTGTGGGCGGCATGGTACGCAACACTCTCAGCTGGTACGAGGCGCAGCTCTTTTTCGAGCGACTTGAGGTCACTAGCACGCCCAACTTCTTCCCCGTTCGGCATACGAAAGATGAAGTCGCCAAAGCCAAAATTCTCGAGCATGAATGCTCTTAATTCAGTCAATAGCGTAGGCGATCCCTTACGCAAAAAAGCGCGCCCAGCTTCGCGTGCCAGTTCTTCGTTTTCCTGTTTGCCCGACTGGAGCACAACAGGCACATCAGGCATTAACTCCCGCACCTGCGCCGCAAACTGGATACCGGCATCCAGACACTTCTGGCCATCCTTGGGGAACTCAACGTCTGAGACGATGCCGAGGACGTTCTGTTGGTAGGTCGAGAAGTAGTTCCATGCCTCTTCATAGTTGTCACACAACAAGATCTTGGGGCGAGCTTTGATACGCAGCAGCTTATGTGCCAAGTTGACGCCCTCTGGAACAAGACTGCGAGTGTGTTGCATTACATCTGTGTACATCGAGGGCAGAAACGATGAGTAGTAGCGAATGTTGTCCTCAATGACAATGATTGTCTGTACGCCCAACACATCTACATCGTGTGCCACGTTCATGCGGTCTTCGATGTATTTGACGATGGCAAAAAGTATGTGTATGTCACCCTGGAATAAGAATGTACGCTCGATGTAGGTGAGGTCTTGGTGGCGGATGAAACCGTGGAGCTCACGGGGATGATAGGCAAGCACGATTACCGGGATCTTGAGCCCGACTTCGTGGACCCGCCGGGCAAGTTCTCCGGCGCTCATGTCCCCAACCTGGGTGGCACTGATGATGAGATCGTAGTCACCGAGTTTCTCGCCCAGTTTCAATGCCTCCCTACCTGTGGATACCCTCGTCAGGTCGGGAACGTTGTACAAGTCAGGGCCAGGGAAATTGCCGAGAACAAGCTCGTTGACCAGCCGATCTTCCGACAGAGTGAACGAATCGTAAAGACTTGAGACCAACAGGACCTTGTTGACCCGCCACAACATTAGGTCCTGGAAGCTACCTGGGTAACTACGGCGCCGCGTGTTTTCCATCACCCCGCTACTGTCCGCCGGGGGCTCAGGCGAGCGCAAGCGGATCAGTGTTCACTACTACAATTTCTCGATTCTGCAGCCAAGGAAACTTAGCGAACACAAACCAAGAAAAACAAGAAAATGGGGCGGTCCAAGGACCGCCCCGAAAGCGTTGTACTTACTAGTAGAGCCGAATAAATCTTGGGATGTCTAAATCGCTAAACGATACCCTGATCCATCATCGAATCGGCTATTTTTATGAAGCCAGCGATGTTTGCGCCGTTGACATAATTGCCTGGGGAACCATACTCCTCAGCGGTTTCCTTGGCCGCGGTATGGATCGATTTCATAATGCCATGGAGCTTGGCATCAACTTCCTCGCGAGTCCAGTTCATGCGCAGGCTGTTCTGCGACATCTCAAGCCCAGAAGTCGCAACGCCACCTGCGTTCGCTGCCTTGCCGGGACCATAAAGAATGCCAGCATCAATAAATAAATTGACGCCCTCGATGACAGTCGGCATGTTGGCGCCCTCGGAAACGACGTAGACACCATTCTCAAGCAAGTTCGCAGCGTCCTTCGCGCTGATCTCATTCTGCGTCGCGCTCGGGAACGCACAGTCAGCATTATGGTCCCAGATACCATTGTGGCCAGCACTAGGATCAATCTCCGTGTACACGGCACTGCTGTATTTCCCCGCATACTCTTTGATTCGGCCACGGCGCACGTTCTTCAGATCCATAACGAAGGCTAGCTTGTCACGATCGATACCTTCTTCGTCGTAGATGTAACCACCAGAATCTGACAAAGTGACTGGCTTGCCTCCCAAGTCGAGGAGTTTTTCGCACGTGTACTGCGCCACATTGCCACTGCCTGACACAAGACAGGTCTTGCCCTCAAGGTTCTCGCTGCGGGTAGCTAGCATCTCGGCAGCAAAATATACGGCACCGTAGCCTGTCGCCTCCGGACGAATCAGTGAGCCTCCCCAGTTGAGGGCCTTGCCCGTGAGTACGCCGGTAAACTCGTTTCGTAGCCTCTTATACTGGCCAAAGAGGAAACCGATCTCGCGGCCACCAACACCGATATCACCGGCTGGAACGTCTGTGTTCGGGCCGATATGGCGACACAGTTCGCTCATAAAACTCTGACAGAAGCACATAACCTCATTATCGCTCTTGCCCTTCGGGTCAAAGTCTGAGCCGCCCTTGCCACCACCTAGCGGCAATGTCGTGAGCGAGTTCTTGAAGACTTGTTCGAAAGCGAGGAACTTAAGGATGCCGAGATTGACTGACGGATGGAAACGTAGCCCACCCTTGTAAGGGCCGATTGCACTGTTCATCTCAATCCGGAAGCCGCGGTTGACATGAATATCGCCGTTGTCATCAACCCAGGGGACACGAAACATAATGACGCGCTCAGGCTCGATGACACGCTCGACGATTTTGGCCTTCCTGTATTCGGGCCGACGCTCGAGTACGAGCTCAAGTGACTCTACTACCTCTTCTACTGCCTGATGAAATTCAGGTTCAGCAGCGTTCTTAGCCTTTACGTTGGCCATGATGTCATCGACAAATGACATTGGGGGTCCTCCTCATCACCCTACCTTGAGAGGTCGGCGAGCAAGCATGGTTGGATCGACAAATAATCCGATTCGCATTCACTAGTTTGCGAGTTCTGCGCATTGCCTGCCGGCAGTCGATCTGCAACTGATCACGCGACAAAACCAACCGCTATGAACCCGAGAAAAGGGCCATAACCGCTGAACGGCTACAGCCAACCTTATGGTGCCCCACAAACGGCACTTTGGCGAGCCCATTTAACCACCAGATGTCAGCTTAAGGATGGTGCTTCCCTAGCCGTCCATATGGTTCACATTGCCGTCGTGTTGAAGCCCGCATCAACATAATGGACTTCTCCAGTAACACCCTTCGATAGTGCTGACAACAAATACAAACCGGCAGCACCAACGTCATCGATGTCGACGTTGCGGCGCAACGGCGAACGCTCAGCAAGCTGCGAAAGCATCGAACGCAAACCCGAAACGCCGGAGGAAGCGAGTGTCTTGATCGGGCCGGCAGAGATAGCGTTGATGCGGATGTTTTTCTTGCCCAAGTCACCGGCAAGGTAACGAACACTTGCCTCCAGGGAAGCTTTTGCAATTCCCATTACGTTGTAGTTCGGCACCGCTTTCATAG
>Ga0310120_10002056_pt1 | contig 14883 bp, 6 predicted proteins | sample CB27_AW_983_MG_FD_203506 | JGI IMG/M metagenome (GOLD analysis project Ga0310120, IMG submission 203506) | Marine microbial communities from Western Arctic Ocean, Canada - CB27_AW_983 | ecosystem: Environmental > Aquatic > Marine > Oceanic | place: Canada: Western Arctic Ocean | collected...
TGAAACGGGGTTTGGCAATCGTCCCCTCGTCTTTGACTCGTGTTCCCATGGAGACATTTGAACCAGTCTCCACAAGCCATGGTTTCCCTGTCAATTTCCCTTGACCCGGCCGCGGATCCGGAACAGGGACGTACGCGCCGTAATATACAATGTCTTTCGATCCTCGTCGCCCCACGTACAGTTGGTGGGGCGCTCGGGTAGAACAATCACTCCCAGGCATGTGCCACCGGGTGCAAAGACCCAAATACCATTGGCCCCTGTCACATATAAATTTCCCTGTTGGTCGACCTTCATTCCATCGGGGGATCCGGGTTGCGGATGATCCATGTCGGCTATCACGCGGGAATTGGTCAAACTGCCATCGGCCTGGACATCCAGGGCCCGTACGTGACGCCGGGGTGTATCGTTGATGTACAGAATGGACTCGTCTGGTGAAAAGGCGAGTCCGTTGGGGCGGTCAAAATCGTCGACGACTCGGTGGACAGAACCGTCGGGAAGAATTCGATAAATCCCGTTACAAGATTGCTCCTGGAGTTTGTCATAAGAAGACGATTCACCGGGAATAATTCCATAGGGTGGATCGGTGAAATAGATTGTTCCGTCGGATCGGCAGACAATGTCGTTTGGGCTATTGAGCAGTTTTTCTTCGTACCGCTCGGCCAGCAGAGTCCGTGTGCCATCGGGTTCGATTCGAGAAACGATTCGATTTCCCTGTTCGCAAACCAGCAACCGATTCTGGTGATCGAGGGTAAGGCCGTTGGCGTTTCCACTGGGCTGCCGCCATGTGGTAACCGAGCCGTCGGGTAACCATTTACAAATACGGTTCGCCCGAATATCAGAGAACACCAGAAATCCATCGGGCATCCAAACAGGGCCTTCCGTAAACTCGAAGTTGCTGCCAACACGTTCTGGATTACCAGGTTCGATCAGTGATGAGAGTTTCATCCCATTTTTCCACGTTAGGGTCAGTAGGGAAGTCGATCAGGAAATTGATTGTTTCACTTAAGTAAAAAATGTTACGCGTTCGAACATTTCAGATTATTTTTGCAGGTCAACACAGACCAGATCTTGTTGATCGCGTGCATACAGGCGTCCCTGGAATAGGGCAGGTGTGGCCCAAGCCTTGTACGCCAGCAGCTCGTCAATTTTACCCTTTTCGATGTACTGCGTTGGATCGGCTGCGATCAGTCGCAACACGCCGTCTTCACTCAATGCGAAAAGGTGCTTGCCGGCAGCCAGCAAGGTGCAACGGCCGGGTGGGCGAGCAATCCATTTAACCTCTCCTGTAACAAGTTCGAGGCATCGTAGGGTACAGACCCCCGTATCTCCGTGGCAGCCGTAAGCATGACCATCCACGATGACACTGGTTGCAAACAAGGTTTGAAATTGATTCTGCTCCCATTTTTTCTGGACATCGAATTTTCCGTTTTGCGATTCTACTTGCACCAGCGCCGCGCCAGTACCGTAGGCGGTCGAAATGAATATCTGATTGTTGATAACCAGCGGTGTTGAACAGCTGCACTTGTAATCATTTTGATGTGCAAAACGCCACAAGATATTTCCATGCTTAGGATCCAGGCCCAGGAGAGATTCACCTGTGTAACAAACAATTTGCTTGCGTCCACCCAGTGTGGCAGTGATCGGCGATCCATAAGACCGATGATCGTTGACGATCGTCCAAACGAGCTTGCCGGAATGAATGTCAAAGGCTGCGACACAGTTGTTTTGTTTGCCACCTGGCAGGCAGATGACCAGGTCCTCTTCTACGAGTGGCGAACCACTCAGCCCCCAATAAAGATTTTCCTCAAGGGGATCGGTTATGTTGCACGCCTCGTAAACGTTGGTGCGCCAAACGACTCGTCCGTCTTCGGCATGGAAACAGGCAAATTCACCTGCGGGTCCCAGGCAATATAGTTTGCCACGATCGTAGGTGGGCGTCGAACGCGGACCGGGTCCCTGTTTTTGATTGTCAACGTAGTGACTGCCCAGTGGTTGTGTCCAAAGCCGTTGCCCGCTGCTGGCTTGATGGCAAACCACCAGAATCTGTTCTTCCTGTTGGACCATGGTAAACAGACGATCATCGACAATCGACAGTGAGGAGAACCCTGGACCCAGTGGCTTTCGCCAAAGAAGCTTGGGTGGTTGGCCAACCCAGTCCAGGTTCAGCCCTGTTTGGTGGGAAACACCGTCGCGCCGCGGTCCCAGGAATTGAGGCCAATTTTCGCTGGGTGGGGACGAAGCCCTGTTGTCCGGTTGTTCCGCGGCCAATGTTTGCATGCAAGCTGGCAGTACAATCGTCATCAAGAGGAGTAAAAAAAGTGTCCAAGCCAGTGGCTTTGTGTTGCAAATCGACCGGGTGTGCTGTGAAGCGTTCATAGAATTTTCCAATGCCAATGAGTGATGAATATCAATCAATGTATCGAAATCAAGCGGCGTGGGTACCACCCCAACGACGAAAGCATGAAACTGCAAAAAGAGCGTTGTTTTTGGATTTTTAAAGGTGCTGAAATTTGCGTTCATTACCCGGTTTTGCTAGAATGGAGTTTCTACGAAACACAACGTTCCTGTTGCTGTCTGCCCCATTGTCGTTGGGTATTCATCTCCCATGTTTTACAGACGTCGACAGAATTCTCGCTTGAAGTATGCTGCGCGCCGGACACCTGTTTCGCTTGAGCCTCTCGAACCACGCCTGGTTCTGGATAGCACGGTTGTGTTTAACGAGATCATGTACCATCCCAAGGGAGATGAGGATTCCCTGGAGTGGATTGAACTGCACAACCAAATGGCAATTGACATGGACCTTTCGGGGTGGAGCCTCGACGGAGGAATCGACTACCAGTTCCCCGATGGCACGATCATCGATGGTCGTGACTATCTCGTCGTAGCCAAAAATCCTACTGTGATGTCCAATCAGACTGGATTTGATGATGCTTTAGGGCCTTTCACCGGACGATTGTCCAATGGGGGTGAAGAATTACGATTGGTCAACAACAGTCAGCGAACGATGAATGTTGTCGATTATCGTGATCGTGGTGATTGGCCGGTGGGTCCTGATGGTTCTGGTTACACTTTGGCCAAGCGAGCAGAAGTATTGGCCAGTCACGATACCCGCAACTGGACACTTAGCGCTCAACAACGTGGGACTCCGGGTGCGGAGAATTTCTCTTTGTCCACTGAGGTTTCACAGCCCACCACCGAAACGCTCGTGGACACGGGTGCCACAGCACGGGTATGGGTTCCGGATGACGGTAACCTGGGGGTCTCCTGGACGGCAACCACTTTTGACGATTCGAGTTGGACACAAGGTTCCACAGGTATCGGTTACGAAGTAGGCGGTAGCAATGTCATCGCGTATGGAAATTTGGCGGGTGCAAGTGGCTCCTCCACCTTCTTTGGTGCGTTGGGACACGATTTTGTTGTCAATTCACCCATTACGGTAACGCATTTAGGTGTCTTTGATTCAGGTGCCGACGGTCTAACACGTACGCTGAGATCTGAAATTTGGGATCAGAATTCCGGTCCGAGCAAATTGGCCACTCTTGAATTCACGCCGTCCGAACCAGGGACGCTGGTGCAAAGTAATCGTCTTAAACCTCTCTCCCAGCCACTGCTTCTTAGCCCGGGTGATTACACGATCGCCGCCCATGGTTACGGCAATGGCGAGCGTGCCGGTGACGAGGGATTTGGTGGTCCATCGTCAGCTTTCAAGTCGCTCGACGATGGTGGTGGCCTGATTTCCTTTGTCGGTACCAGCCGTCTGGGCACGTCGCCCGGCTCTTTTCCCAGCACACCGGTTGGTGGAACGGTCAATCAGTACAGTGCTGGCACATTCCAATTCACCACCGGTGGCGGTGCCAGTGGCAAGATTGGCACGGACATCCAATCCGAGATGCTGGATCTGAACACTTCGGCTTATGTTCGCATCCCGTTTCCCTTCCATTCCCACGACAACATTAATTCGATGACGATGACCATCGAATACTCGGCCGGGTTTGTTGCGCATCTCAATGGCCAGGAGATGGCCCGTCGCAATGCGCCGGATCCGGTCGGTTGGAACTCGGCTGCCACGATGGATGCCGCTGGCTTTACAACCGAAGTGATTGATGTGGGTGCTGCCGCCTCGGCGTTGAAACATGGAAACAACGTACTGGCGATTCATGGACTCAACGAGGTGGTGGATGCCTCGGAATTTCTGATTCTTCCCGAGTTGCAAATTACCACGTTACCGCCGGACGTAGTGCCGGAAATCAAGTTGGCAATCAATGAGATGGGACCCGGTGGGCAGAGCGAGTTTTTCCTGGAAATTGCCAATGATTCCACCGTCAGCCAATCAGTGGATGGATTTGTATTGGCCAGTTCTACCGGCGCCCAGTACGCATTTCCAGCACAGAGCATGGTAGCGGGTGATTATCTTGCGGTGACGGAAGCCGAACTTGGCTTCCCGGTAGCCGATGGTGACACACTTTTCCTCTATTCAACAGCAACGCAGACCACATTGGTCGATGCGCGTCATGTGGCCGACCGGCTGCGCGGCCGTTCGCCACAACACGAAGGCCGCTGGCTTTATCCTGATGTGGCGACAGCGGGTGCGGCCAACAGCTTTAACTTTAACGAGGGGATTGTGATCAATGAGATCATGTATCATCCGTTTGAATTTCAGAAGGATGAAGTTGCGACAAAACTCGTGGCTGTCGGTGATCCGGCCTCGATTCTGATACCTGATGATTCCAGCCTGGGTAGCAGTTGGCATTCCACCGAATTTGACGATCAGCTTTGGATTTCGGGACCGACCGGCGTTGGTTTTGAAGGTGGCGGAGCGAGCAATGTCATCGCCTATGGTAACCTCGTTGGAGCGAGTGGAACAGCAAATTTTCCGGGATCCCTGGGACACGATTTCGTTGTTCATTCGCCGATCACGGTGACACATTTGGGGGTCTTTGACTCGGGTGCCGATGGTCTGAAACGAACGTTAACAGCCGAACTTTGGTCGCGTTCTGGCGACACGGGTATCAAACTGACTGACCTCGAGTTTACAACGGCCGATCCCGGTGCGCTTGTCGATAGCAATCGCCTGAAGTCACTCTCCAGTCCGCTGACATTAGGTACGGGTGATTATTCGATCGTTGCGCATGGATATGGAACTGGCGAACTGGTTGGCAATGAAGGTTTTGCCGGTCCGTCATCCGCTTTCAAGACGCTCGATGATGGTGGTGGGGCGATTTCTTTTGTCGGCAGCAGCCGTATGGGCGTGAGCGTAGGAAATTTTCCCGGTAGTCCACAAGTATCTGGTACCGTCAACTTTTACAGCGCCGGTACATTCCAATTCAACACCGGGGGAGCGGTGAGCGGAGCGATCGCGACCGACATCGCAACCCCCATGCACGAAGTCAATGCTACGGCATACGTGCGTATCGAATTTCCGGCGACCGCTCCCCAGGGGGATGAAACCGCCCGGCTTTTTTTGGCAATGAAATATGACGATGGATTTGTCGCCTACCTGAATGGAACGGAGGTCGCTCGCCGCAACGCTCCCGTTTCGCCTGTCTGGAATTCCTCTGCGACGACAACGGGCCAGGTCCTATCGGATTTTCAGCAATTTGACATATCGGCACATGTTGGCGCACTTGTCAATGGAACCAACGTGCTGGCGATTCAAGGGCTCAACCGGGAAGCTGGTGATAATGACTTTTTTATCATTCCCGAACTGCAGATGATCACACAAACGGGCGTTCAACAGGAATGGTTGGAATTACACAATCCGGGTGCCAGTTCAGTTGATTTGACAGGTTGGAGATTTGATGACGGGATCAGCTACGAATTTCTCCCCGGAACGACGATTGCGCCGGGTGGCCATCTGGTGGTTTCCCCAAATCCAACGGCCATGTCGGCGACCAATCCGGGAATTGACGTTGTGGGTGGTTATACGGGTCAGCTCAGCAATCGTGGTGAACGGATTGAGTTGGTTGATGCCAGCGGCAATCCGGTTGACCAGGTTCGTTACTACGATCGCGGCAATTGGCCCCAATTTGCTGATGGTGGGGGGTCAAGCCTCGAGCTGCGTGATCCGCGATCGGATAATTCACAGGCTGCTGCCTGGGCAGCCAGCGATGAAAGTGATCGCTCCGTTTGGAATACGTACACGGTGCGTGGACGAGCATCACAATCGTTTGGTCCCAGCAACTGGCAGGAACTTGTCCTGGGTTTACTGGACGCTGGAGAAGTCTTGTTGGACGACATCACAGTGATAGAAGAACCTGGCGGATTAGCTCGTCAGTTGATTCAGAATGGTACATTCGAAGAAGACAGTCTTGGCACGCTCCCTGCCAGTTGGCGAATCATTGGGAATCAGCATGGGCAGGTTGTTGTGGACCCGGAAGATCCAAACAATCAGGTGCTGCATTTTTCGGCCACCGGTCCGACTTTTAATATTGGTAACAAGGCAGACACGACACTGAAAGATGGTAACACCTACGTAACCATTCACAGCAACTGGGAGTACGAGGTTTCGCTACGAGCCAAATGGTTGCGGGGTTCTAACCAGTTAAACAGCCGTCTGTACTTTAACCGTGTCGCTAAAACGTTCCTGTTGGATGTTCCACAAGGGAATGGAACACCGGGCACAGAAAATTCCGCGTTTGTGGAAAATATTGGCCCGACATATAGCAGTTTTACTCACCAGAGGGTCGTTCCCCGGGCCAACGAGGTGGTGATCGTTTCGGTCGTAGCGGAAGATCCTGACGGTGTGTCGGATGTCAGGCTGTGGTGGAAAAAGGACGGGGGATCGTTTCAGAGTACCGTGATGACGATGGGGATGGATGGTCTTTACACGGGTAAGATTCCGGGTAATTCCAGCGGGACGATTGTACAGTTCTACGTGGAAGGTCGTGACGGCGACTTGGTATCCTCGACATTTCCCGTGGCAGGAGCTGATTCAAGGGCCCTCTACAAGGTTCGTAACAATCCAAAATCTCCTAATCCAATTGACACGTTAGAAGTCATCATGTTCCAGTCGGAAAACGCCGCTTTGTATGACCCCGTCAAGGCAATGAGCAATCAGTTCGTGGGCGCTACGATGGTACATAATAATAGTGAGGTGTTTTACGACGTGGGAGTTCGTCAGCGAGGCAGTCCACCTGGTCGAAACATTACGAATCGGCAGGACAATTTTCGCGTCGAGCTGTATCCTGATCATCGTTTTCGCGGTGTTCATGAATCCATTGCTATGGATGGCTCTGGCAATGGCCCGACACCCGACCAACAGGATGAAATTGTCGTCACGCACATGTTGAACCGGGCTGGCAACGGAGTGAGTATTTATTACGACCTTGTCCACTTAGTCCATCCGCTCAGTCAGCATGATGGTGCGAAAGTTCTGCAGTTGGCGCGCTACGATGAAATTTTTCTTGAGGAACAGTTTGGCACCGACAACGGCGGTCCTGTGTTCGAAATGTTGATGATCCGATCGGAGACCTCAACGTTCTGCTGTGGCAAGGAAGGTCCGAAACTCACGAGTCCTTATAACGATCTGGGTAATGAGATCGAAGACTTTGGTGACGACAAAGAGGATTATCGTTGGCAGTTTCTGATTAAAAATCAGCGCAGTCTCGATGATTACGATGCGATCATTGCGATGGCCAAGGCGTTTGAATTGTCAGGCACGGATTTGGATGAGGCGATTGAACAAACGATCGACGTTGACTCTTGGATGCGAAATGTTGCTTTCCAGTCATTGATCGAAAATCGCGATGTGTATTCGAGAGGTCTCAAGCACAATGTGATGTTTTACGTTCGGCCGAGTGATCAAAAGGTGATGGCACTGCCGATTGATATGGATCACATTATGACGAACTCCGATGCAATGCTGCACGGCTACGGAAATCTTGGGAAAATCGTCGATCGGCCAGCCAACCTGCGGCTGTTCTATGGGCACATGCACAATTTCCTGACCACGTCTTACAACACAAGTTACATGTCGCCATGGATCAACCATTACGGAGCATTGGCGGGGCAAAATTTCGGCGGTAGTCTCTCCTTCATTTCATCTCGATCCAATTTTCTCAACAACCGACTGCCCAGCCAGGTTTCATTTAAAATCAACACGGCTGATCCTTTGAGTGTTGGTGCTGTCACAACCGCTACGGTTGAAGGCCGGGGCTGGGTCAATGTTCGTGAGCTCCGCCTGGCGGGCGACAGTCAGCCGTTGGATGCCCGGTGGCGAGCGGTTGGTAGCAGCTATGCGCAAACCTGGGAAGTCACAATACCTGTTGCTGCCGGTACGCATTCGTATGATCTCGAGGCCTACGATTATCAAGGGAATTTGATTGCGACGGATTCCATCGACATTACCAGTACCGCATCAAATGATGTCAGTGATTCGTTGCGGATCACGGAAATCAATTACAATCCGGCCGATCCTACGACACTCGAGTTGGCAAGTCTTCCCGGTTTGGACAATGATGATTTTGAATTCATTGAAATCCAGAATGTAGGCACAGAAACGATCGAACTATTAAACGTTCACTTTTCGGATGGAATTGATTTCACTTTTCCATCAGTGCCATTGGCAGCTGGTGAGCGCGGTGTGGTGGTTCAAGACAGTGCTGCGTTTGGGTTGCGCTATGGTGGTAGTGCGAACGTGCTGGGCCAGTTCGCTTCCGGCCGCCTCAGTAATAATGGTGAACAACTCACTTTGGCAGATGCCTTTGAGACCGTCATCCTGGATTTTAGTTATGGTGACAGTGATCCCTGGCCGGATCGGGCTGATGGATTGGGTGGTACGCTTGAATTGATCGATCCGGTCGGCACGCCCACAGATCAGTATGGAAAGTATTATCATTGGCGAGGCAGCACTGAACTCGGAGGTTCACCTGGTGCAACAGGCCAGAATCCAGTTGGTGTGTTCATTAACGAAGTGCTGACCAATACAGACCCGCCGCTGCCGGAATTGGATTCGATCGAACTTTACAACGCCACCGAAAGTGAAATCGATCTGGGGGGGTGGTATTTAAGCGATTCTGAAAATGACTTTTTTAAATTCCAGATACCCATGGGAACCCTGCTCCCAGCTGGTGGATATCGGGTGTTTGACGAAAACGATTTTAATCCCACACCCCTCACCCCGGGTCCCAACGATTTTGCACTCAGCGGTGCTCATGGCGATGACGTCTGGCTAGTCGACCCTGATGGTGGCGGTCCTGGTGTCGTGTGGTTGGTGGACGATGTACATTTTGGCAGCACAAGCGGCGGGGAATCGTTGGGGCGGTTGCCCAATGGCAGCGGACGGCTGTTGCCGGTGGAAAATCGGACTTTGGGCGGCGGTAATTCAAGAGGGCGGGTTGGACCTTTGGTGATCAGCGAGGTGCATTACAGTCCGGAAAATCCCTCGGCCAGTGCCCTGGCTATTGAACCAGATCTGGTAACTGACGATCTTGAATTTATTGAAGTTTATAATCCGACAAACACGTCGGTCGATTTGACTAACTGGCGGATTCGCGGGGGTATCGATTACGATTTTGCTGCTGGCACCATGCTGGGTGCGAAACAGACGTTGGTCGTGATTTCATTTAATCCAGAAAATGCTGCTAACCAGTTGCGTCTGGCTGCACTCCGCGATCATTACGGAATTGACTCCAGTGTGCCCGTGGTAGGGGGATATCAAAATCGGCTGAGTGATTCAGGACAGCGCGTCCAACTCCAACGTCCCGACACGCCGCCACTTGATGAACCGCTGTTCGTTCCTCATTTGCATGAAGATGAGGTGTTGTACGACAATTTAAACCCGTGGCCGACTGCAGCCAATGGAACAGGAGTGTCGTTGCATCGAACGCGTTCCAGTGGCCTGGGAAGTGATGCAGCCAGTTGGACGGCAAGTACGCCCATGCCCGGGCGACCGCTTTTGTTGGGCGATAATGATTTGGATGGTGATGTTGACACCAGTGATTTGACCAATGCGATTGTGAATTTCACCAGTGCTGGAGGAGTGGGTAAAACCTGGGCCGATGGCGACACCGATGGGGATGGAGATGTGGATACGAGTGATCTCACTGAGGCCATCATTAACTTCACCGGTGCTGCTGCCTCGGCATCGATCCAGGGGCGGCAGACAGCTTTCGCTCGTTCACTGATTCTACCGCTGGAAACGTGGTTGTCGGTGAATGATTTTACGGAAGATAAGTTACAACCAGATTTTTCCGAACTTGACTTTCTTGCAGCGAACGAGTTGTCACAACCGACCGTTTTACCGATTGACACCGCATCCCTGGTTTCATCGGGCGATGGGTGGGGTGCTGGCCGATCAGGGGCAGACGCTATGCAGAGAGGAGCTTTTCTGGATTCGGAACTGGTCGATAAAGCGTTCGGCCACGAACTCGAGGGGCGCATTTTAAAGCTTAAGAAATAGGCTTTGGAAGATAGGTCTGGACTTCACACTGCTGTCTGCAATGGGGTATGATTTCAGTATGCGGCAAATAACTTGTTTTTGCTTAATCGTGCTTTGCACATGCTCTCTGGGAGCTGCTGAGACGTCGGTTGCGACCCAGCCGGAAATTGGTTTTCTTGCGCCTCTGGGTGGCCAGCAAGGCACCACGCTGAAGGTCGAAATCGGTGGCAGTAAGCTCGAAAATACATCAGCGATTGTCTTCGAGACCGAGGGGATTACGGCTCAAGTCGAAAAAGTTGAAACGGTCACTGATGAGACGCTAAAAGAAGAGACGAGTATCGATACTCGCCTGCTGGCAGAGGTCCAAATTGACGCCACGGTCCAACCGGGCGACCATTGGCTCCGAGTGGTAACGTCCGCAGGGGTTACCAACCGGATGCTCTTTCGAGTCAATGTGGACACGGTCGTTGCCGAAGTAGAAACTGCCCATTCTGCGCCTGACCAGGCCCAAGAGATCGTCTTTTCCATCGTGATGAACGGGACGATCGAATCGGTTGGAGAAGTGGATTTCTATCGCTTCGACGTTTCGCAACCATGCGAACTGACTTTTGAGGTCAGGCCCAGTCAGGCGGCTTAGCGTTGCCGCTTACATCGTCCAAGCTCGCATAAAGTTTGGAACGCGTGGTGGCAGCAACCGTCTTTGGATAAGATTGACACGCACATTCAGTAGTTTAAACTTCCTGTTAGCGAACAGATTGGGAAATTTGATCACCGCAATATTGTTGAGTCTATGATGACCAGCACAAAGAGTAACGCTAAGTTTGTTGTCGAACTCGATGGTGGAGTTGAGGGCCCGATGTCGGGCAGTGAAGTGCGTGATTTGGCGTTGGCTGGAAAAGTAACGCCCCAGACCAACATCGCCTCGTTCAAAGGAACCGATGCCATATTGTAATGGGTACCCGCCGAACGCGTTAAGGGGACTGAAACGAATTGATTCGCCAGTGATCAAGGAGCCAGCAGACGTACCGGCCAACTACAACGAACCGATCCGCGAGATGATCTGAGCCGTTGCCCTCGCCTTTCCTCTCCCCCTCTGGGAATCGGTCTCCGGAGCGGAAATTCATCCTGGAACTCGCGCCTTCGATTTGTTAAGCTAAAAGAAATCTAGGAAATGCAGATGTCTATGTGCTCCAATATCTTACGACTGCCCCTCCGCTGGATGCTGTATGCCGGGTTAGTGGCCATTTCGGGCCCGCTTTCGGCGTACGACGAGCCGGACCCAACCGGACCGGAAATCATCTCCGTCTATCCTCTCGCCGTTCAACGGGGTACAAGCGTATTGGTCGCCATCCGCGGTCAGTTTCTCGACGCGGCGTACGCCGTCGTCTTTGAAGGGAAGGGCATCACCGCCCACGTCGACCGTGTTGAGAACATCGAGAAGGCTGTCGTCGACCCGGAGACCGTAGCCGACCAGTCGAATGCTAAGGACGCCAAACACCGCGTCGTCACACAGGTCGACATTGATCCCGACGCCACACCAGGTGACCACTGGCTGCGTGTCGTTACGCCTCACGGCGTCACGAATCGAATGGAGCTCCGCGTGGTGGTCGACCCGATCTCATCGGAAGTCGAGACGCCCCACGAAATTACCAGTCGCGCGCAGGAGATCGACTATCCTATCGTCGTGAGCGGTTCCATCACAACCGCCGGAGAGGTAGACCTCTACGCGATCGATGTCGACCAGCCTGGACCGCTCTTCCTTGAGGTCCGCCCAAGCCGTGGGGCACTCGCGAAGAAATTCCGGCCATCGATCGAGGTCTTCACACACCACGAGACTTTCTTCGACCCGGAACGCCTGACCCGAGTTGCCTTCAACGACCGAGCCGAGGGGAGCGAGAAAATTGTCATGGATAAGGATCCCCGGGAGCGGGAAAGTATCCCCGTGCCTCTCGAATGGGAAGTCAACGAAGCTGGTCGGTACTTCGTCCGGATCGCTTCTCTCGATGGGTGGGGCGCACCAGAATATGTCTATCAATTGCACATCGTCCCGGCAGCCAACCGAACAAGGATTGACGAACCAGAGGAGGCTCGAATCCCGTGGCGGGAACGGAGCATCACTCGAAAACTCGGCCCGAACCGGATCCAAGAAGTTTGGTCGCGAGGAGTCCGGCAGTCGAATTCGACCACGGACGCCGTCGACGCAGCCGCTACAGACCAGGCGGAGCCTGCTCCCGTTGAGTCGACCGACATTCCCTCGGACGCGACCATTGCGGTTACCTCGGAAGAGGAGCCCAACGAGGAGACCGAACAAAGTCGGACCATTCCGGTCCCGGGCATCGGCGCAGGCGTCATCGGAGAGGCCGGCGATGTCGACGTGTTCGAGTTCCAGGTCACCACCGGTCAGAAGCTTGCATTCGAGTTAGAGACGCCGGAAGCTACGCGGCCTGACTTCAACCCGGTGTTCGAGGTCATCGACGCGGGTGGAGCTGAACAGCTCACCAGCCTCCAGCGAGGTTCGGGAGGGCACAACAAACTGATCGCGGTAAGCGCCAAGGTGATCAACACGTTCGAAAAGAGCGGAACATACTACCTTCGCGTCAAAGATGCCACGCTTCGAAAGGGTGGGGCAGACTTTGTTTACCGCGTGCTCATTCGCCCCCAGATACCGCACGTCGGGGACACCGTCCTGGAGACCCGCACTCGAGACCCTGAAGATGGCCGGACCGATCCGTTGCGGGTCAACGTAGTGGCCGGTGGCGCCGCGAAGTTGACGGTAATCGTAGATCACGAGGAGGGATTCTACATCCCGTCGAATCAGATCGCAATCTCCTTCAAAGGACTGCCCGAAGGGGTCGAAATCCTGCCCGCTTCCAGCCGTTACAAGCGGCCGGAACTCGGCGGGCCGACGCAGATCGCCGATCCCGAGAAACACCAACCGAAAACTGAGCGGATCTCCGTGGTGCTTCATGCGCGGGAGGGTGCTCCCCCGAGCGAGTTGCCCGCGTTCGTCGACGTGAGCTGTCGCGCCGTCGTCAGCGGGGAGCCGGCGCACAAGCTTATGGTCGTAAGCCTCCCCGTAATGGTGCTGAAGGCCCACCCCGTGAAACCTTAGAGACTTCTGAAGCCGGAGCATTACCCATTGATTGGGAGAATATAATAATAAATGGGTCGGCCCGTTTTAGGCTCATTGCCTCCGACCGTGATTGATGATTGTTAAAGGAGGAAGACGAATGGACATGCCGTCCAAAAAAACAAATAACAACCCTGCCATGTTGTTCATTTCACGTTTGTCCTACTTCACCATTCAACAATTGTCCTTCCTCTATCATCCATCGGACAAAAGAACATGCAGATGTTTGGAACGAAGCGTTATGGGAATCACGTTACGGTTCAGTTTTTCTCTCCTCGCAGTGTTCGCCGTTACCCTAAACATTCCGGCAACGATCCTCGCGGGGGATGAGGTTGCCGACGGCAAAGAGGCGAATATCGAGCTCACTCCGCTCAGCGTCCGCCTCGTACCTTCGGAGGTGACTCTGCGGGGCGCCACGTCGTCTCAGACATTTCTGGTGATGGCAACTTTCGAAGGGGGCCTCGAACGCGACGTCACTTCGCAAGCCGACCTTTCACTTTCCAGCTCTGAACTCGCCGAGCTCACTCCGATGCCAGGAGCGCGCCGCGTGCTGCCTCGCGCCGACGGCGAACTCTCACTGAAGGCCACGCTGGGCGACAAGGAGGATGCCGCGATCATTCAGATCGTCGACTCACAGATCGAACGCCCCCTGAGTTTTCCTCGCGACATTGGCAGTATCTTGACGGGCAAAGGCTGCAACAGCACGAAGTGTCACGGCGCGGTACCAGGACAGGGTGGCTTCAAGTTATCGCTGCATAGCACCCATCCTCATGAGGACTACAAATGGATCATCGAAGGTGGACATTTCGAAGTGCTCACTGTCGAAACGGGGGACGACCACGAGCCACGCGTCAATCTGTCGGCTCCGGAGCAGAGCCTGCTGCTGTTAAAAGCCACGGAAGAGGAATCCCACGAAGGTGGTCAGCGTTTTGGCACCGATTCGCCCGAGTACGCCAAAATTCTACGCTGGATTCGCGAGGGTGCCCCTTATGGACCGGAGAACGAAGCGGAGACCATTCGGATCGACAAGCTAGAAGTCTATCCCAAAGAAATGACGTTAAGGCCGAAAACTGAACAACAGATTCTGGTCACAGCACACCTGAGCAATGGACAGACGGAAGATGTGACTGACGAAGTGATCTATGAGTCAAACAGTGAGTCTGTGTTGGATGTGGACTCGGAGGGTCTCGTTACAAGCCTGCGTCCAGGGGAGACCAACATTCTCATCCGGGCTCCCGGCCACGTCGTCACCTCGAGAGTCGGTGTTGTCGCTCGCGCGATCCTAAACTACCCGTCGGTCCCTGAGAGGAATTTCATCGACCGATACATCTTCGCGAAACTGCGCCGACTGAACGTCATTCCGTCGGAGATTTCG
>Ga0310120_10002057_pt1 | contig 14880 bp, 12 predicted proteins | sample CB27_AW_983_MG_FD_203506 | JGI IMG/M metagenome (GOLD analysis project Ga0310120, IMG submission 203506) | Marine microbial communities from Western Arctic Ocean, Canada - CB27_AW_983 | ecosystem: Environmental > Aquatic > Marine > Oceanic | place: Canada: Western Arctic Ocean | collected...
TGGGCACCACCCGCATGTCATCCACCCCCTGGTGCATCACCTCCTCGACAGCCAACCCGTCGGGAATCACCCCGATCACCTCTCCGCCGGCCTGCAACACCGAGTCGGCGAGCACGCCCATCAGCCCGATCCCGCCGCCGCCGTAGACCAGCCCCACGCCCAGTTCGGCCATCCGCTGACCCAATACCCGGGCCACCTCGGCGTACACCGGATCGTCACCGGTCTTCGAACCGCAAAATACGCAAATGCGATGCACTCTCGACCGACTCCCCAAACACGGCTCTCACGACTTCGGATCCAGCAGACTCTGGCCGGTTCGCCTCCGGCCATCAACCCCGACGCCGCCGAACAAGTTTGCAGCGCAGGGGGGCTGCCGACTACGATGACGCCACGCAACCTCACACACGAAGGCCGACCTGATGACCGAGCAACTCACTCGACGCGGTTTCACCACCAGGACTCTCGGGACGCTCTTGACCTACACGCTGCTCGAGGACCTTGCCAACCAGGACCTGTTCGCAGCCGAGGTCAAGCCGATCACCCGCAAGTGGCTGACCGAGGTCAACGACCTGGCCCGTTCGGTCAAGAACAAGAAGATCAAGCAGGTCGACTGGCAGAAGCAGGTCGAGGCACTCTTCGAGAAAGTCGAACTGGCCGACCTGCTGACAATGGTCGACTTCGAAAAGCTGGCCAAGGGGGCCAAGTTCGTCGAGAGCGGGGCGCGGAGCCTGAGATTTCAGTTCCCCAAGATCGAGGGACTGCCGACACAGTACGTCTTCGGACGCCAGATCTTCGCACTCAAGAAGAACCGCTCGGTCGTGCCGCACGGTCATGACAACATGGCCACCGCCTTCCTGATCCTCGACGGCAAGCTCAGAGGACGCCACTACGACCGGATCGAGGACCGGGAAAAGGAATACGTGATCCGGCCCACGATCGACAAGACGTTTGCACCCGGAGGTCACTCGTCGATCAGCGACTACAAGGACAACATCCACTGGTTCAAGGCGCTCACCGACAAGGCCTTCATCTTCAACATCCACGTGCTCGACGTCACGCAGGGTGCCAAGCGGACCGGGCGGACCTACATCGACCCCAACGGTGAAAAACTCAAGGGCGGCCTGATTCGCGCCCGCAAGATCGCCTACAAGGAAGCCCAGGACCTCTACGGCTAGCAGCCCGTTGAAAAACCGAGAGTCTGGGGTCACCAGGAGACCACCGCCGGTGCACCCTCGACCGCTCTCAGGCCTGCGGGTCCTGGACCTGACCCGCGTGCTGGCAGGCCCCTATTGCACGCTGCTGCTGGCCGACCTGGGTGCCGAGGTGGTCAAGGTCGAGCGGCCCGATGGGGGGGACGACGCCCGCGCCTTCGGACCGTTTCTCGAGAACGGACAAAGCGCCTACTTCGCCAGCATCAATCGCGGCAAGAAAAGTATCGCGCTGGACCTGAAGCTCGAGACCGACCGCGAGACGCTGCTCCAACTCGTCGACCACGCCGACATCCTGGTCGAGAACTACCGCGCCGGCACGATGCGGAAGCTGGGGCTGGCACCCGAGACTCTCTGCGAGCAGAACCCTCGCCTGATCTACGCCTCGCTGTCAGGTTTCGGACACGCCGGCAGCGACACCGACCGGGCCGCCTACGACGTCGTCGTGCAGGCACTCAGTGGCCTGATGAGCATCACCGGGTCCGGGCCCGGTCAATCGGTCCGCGTCGGCACCTCGATCAGCGACATCCTGACCGGCATCTTCGGTGCCGTGGCCATCGTCTCGGCCGTTCACGGCCGGACCACATCGGGGCAGGGCACCGTGATCGATCTCGCGATGCTCGACTGCACCGTCGCGGCACTCGAAAACGCCATCAGCCGCTTTACGACGTCCGGAGTCGCCCCCGAACCGCTGGGGACCCGCCACCCCTCGATCACACCCTTCCAGGCCGTCCCCACCGCCGATGCTCCCATCGTGATCGCCGCGGGTAATGACGCACTCTGGGCCGCTCTGTGCAAATGCCTCGACCGAAACGATCTCGCCAACGACCCTCGCTTTGCCACCAATGGCGACCGCACAACGCATCACCACGACCTCGAAACGGAACTCAAACTGGCCTTCTCGGGCCGCACCGCCGCCCAGTGGCTCGATCGACTCGCCGCAGCCGGGATCCCCTCGGCACCCATCCGCTCGATCGACGAGGTCGTCGCCGATCCGCACCTGGCCAGCCGCGGGATGTGGCACATGATGGACGACCGGCAGGGAGGCACCCTGCTGACGGCCGGGTCACCGTTTCGCATGAACGACACCCCGCCGCCACTCTCGGACTCGATTCCCGGCCTCGACGAACACCACCAGGAGATACTCGGCCAATGGCTGGCAACCGACTCGTCCTGAGAACCGCCTCACCCGACGACGTCGACGAACTCGTGCGACTGGAAGCGGCCTGCTGGCCCGAAGCCCTGGCCGCCGACTCGCTGCAGATCGAGGCCCGCATCGCCGCCTACCGGGACGGACAGTGGGTGGCTGAACTCGACGCACAACTGCTGGGCTACAGCTCCGCACAACGTATCTCGCCCGAACTGCTCGAAAGCAGACCGCTGGACTACGTAACGCTGACCGACCACGACCGCTTCACCGCCACGCACACTGGCAACGGCGAAATTTATCAGCTGGTCGGAGTCTCGAGCCATCCCGCATCGCGTGGACAGGGGATCGGACGACAACTGGTCGACCACCAGGTCGAGCGGACCCGGACTCTCGACGGCATCCACAGAGTCCTGGGCTTCACACGCCCCACCGGCCGCCACCTCGAACCTCACCAATCACTCACCCAATACCTGGACCTCCATTCCGCAGGCTCCCACCCCGACAAGACCCTCGCGTTTCATCTCAACGCCGGTGCCCTCGTGGTTTCCTGCCACGACAACTTCCGACCCGAAGACCTCCAGTGCCTCGGAGCAGGTGTGCTGATCGAATACCCCCGGTGAATAGACTCCAATCTCTGGCGAACCGGTCGTGACGGGTTACGATGGGGGGTCGGCACAGGAGAACCTGCAGGATGTCCATGACTCCCGAACACGATGATGCGGCCTACGAGGACTCCGCCAAGAAAGCTGCCAAGGGACTCGCAGCAGGACGACCGCGTACCGCGGTGGCCCAGGACCTCGTGGCCGATGGCTGGAGCCAGGAAGACGCCAATTCGCTGGTGACGTCCGTCGAAGCCGCCATGCAGGAAGAACCCTCGTCCGGAGGCGGAAGCAGAGTGGGCGGCTGGGTGCTCTGGCTCGGAGCCCTGGTCGTCATCAACCTGCTCAGCTGGGCGTTCGACTGGCCGTTCTGGATCTACTAGGCCTCACCGGCAAGGCGACACACGGACTCCAGCATGCCACGACCTCCTCGCACGCTCGAACTGCTGATGGGACTCTCGGTCGTCCTCTGCGCCGTCGTCTCATTCCAGAGCGGGACTCCCGAACGAGTCCTGGTGGGAATCTTGCAGCTGAGCGTCGGCTGCCTGCTGCTGCTCAACCGACCGCTGCGACGCACGGCCAGCCCGGCACAGGTCGCCTCGAGCCTGCCGTCACTCGCCGCAGGTGGAATCGGGGTGGCCATCGCGGCTCCCTGGGCCGACTGGAACCTCGCCAGTACCGCCGTGTTCACCGCCGGAAGCCTCCTCGCAGTCGTCTCGTTGCTGACCCTGGGCCGCAGCTTCGGAGTTCTGCCGGCGGCGCGCAAACCGGTGTGTACCGGCGTCTATCGATGGGTCCGTCACCCCGCCTACGTCGGTCAACTGCTGATGCTTGCCGGCTGCGGAATCAGCAGCTCGCCACTGCTGGGCCTGCTGATCCCACTGGCCTGCCTGCCGCTACTCGCACTCAGGATCCGGGCCGAAGAACGACTGCTCGGTGAGACCTGGTCCGACTACCGACTCTACATGCAACGAGTCCGCTGGCGGATCTGCCCGCTGCTCTGGTAACAGCCCCACCGCGGCGGAACCGCAGCCACACCGCAGCCCCACCGCAGTCCCACCTCAGTCCCACCGCAGCGGAACCGCAGTTGTCGCACCCCGAACGCCGAAGTAAACTAATGGAGGCCGAGGGGAAGGTCTGTATCTGTCGAGTCGGTCGGTTGCGGCCGTGTTTCTCGACCGATCATTCGACGACGGGCTTTTGAAGGGACTTGGACGTGAGCGAAGTCCACACACCGCAAAACACACCGCAACAGGCATCGGTTCAGGCATCGGTTCAGGCATCGGTTCAGGCATCGGTTCAGGCACCGCAACAGGCATCGGTACCGGCCCACGAGACCGACGGTTCGGCCGGGCTGGTGACTCCCAGGGAACGCCCTGCCTGGGCCATGAGCCTGGTCTTTCACATCGGCATCCTGCTGGTGCTCTACAGCGTGACCCAGGTGAGCTATTCGAGCCAGGACAACGCGCCGCTGGACAGCCTGTTCCAGGAATTCGATCCGGACAACTACAGCTTCGACACGGCGGTCGTCGAGTCGATGGGCAACCAGAGCGATCTCAACGACCCCTCACCCTCTCAGGCCGCCTCCACCAGCCTCAGCACAACGCCTCAGGAAGAGGTCCAGAAACGGCTCGATGAGAAGGTCCTGAAGATCGAATCGCCCGAGACGGCCGAGATTCCTCTGCCGCCTGAGAACGAATTCGCCGACGTGATCGACATCCAGGGCCAGACCGAGAACCCCGGCGGGATCGAGGGTGCGGTGGACCGGATCTCCGTCGAGATCGACCGGTCTCTGCAGAGCAAGAAAACGCTGGTGATCTGGCTCTTCGACGAGTCCGGCTCGATGGCTCCCCGCCGCAAGGCGATCGCCGATCGCTTCGAGAGCATCTACAAGCAACTGGGCGCTCTGAAGTCTGCCGACTCCGACACACAACGCAGGCCTCTGAAGACCGCCGTCGTCGGGTTCAGCGACAAGACCAACTTCTACACTCAACAGCCTGTCGACGATGTCGCGGAGATCGTCACAAAGATCCGCAACATCAAGCCGGCCAAATCGCCCGACGAAAACGTCTTCACCGCCGTCACCCAGGTCACTCGCAAATGGCTCAACTACCGCCGCAAGATGCGCTACAACGTGATGGTCGTGATCGTGACCGACGAGCGAGGCAGTGACTACGGCGACGATGGTGCCGCTCTCGAAAAAGTGATCCAACTGACCCGCGCCAACGGAGTCCGCGTCTACTGCATCGGCAACGCCGCGGTCTTCGGTCGCGAAAAGGGTTGGGTGCTCTACAAGTACCCCGACGGCTACTCCCGGGAATGGGACGTCGACCAGGGGCCCGAAACAGTCATGATGGAACGGCTGAACCTGCCGTTCTGGGGCACACGAGGCTTTGGCAAGTACCAGATGTCCTCCGGCTACGGACCCTACGCGCTGAATCGACTCTGCTCAGAATCCAAGGGCATCTACCTGATCGCCGATAACGGCCGCGGACAGAAATTCAACCAGGCGGTGATGCGGGGCTACCGACCCGATTACCGCCCGATCCGCACCTATCTCAAGGACGTCGAGACCAACTCGGCCAAGCGGAGCCTGCTGCGGGCGGCTCTGCTGACCCGCGAGCGACGGATCCCGGTCCTGGCGCTCTCCTTCAATGCCCCCAACGACAACGTACTCCGCACCGTGCTCAACGATGCCCAGAAACCGGTCGCCGAACTCGACTTCCGGCTCAGGGAACTGCAGGTCGAACTCGAGACCGGAGAAGAGGATCGGGGCAAGCTGGCCGATTCCCGCTGGCAGGCCGGCTACGATCTCGCCATGGGACGCGTGCTCGCGATGCGAGTCCGAGCCTATGGCTACAACGTGGTGCTGGCCCAGATGAAGAGCCAGCCCAAGACGTTTGAAAAGAAGGACAGCAACCTCTGGCGACTGACCCCCGACCGCGACATCACCGCCGGAGGCGCCGTCAAACGGCTCCACAAGAAGTCTCTCCAATACCTCAACCGCGTCGTCGATGACCACGCCGGGACCCCGTGGGCCCTGTTGGCCGAACGAGAACTCAGCGCGCCGATGGGATGGGGCTGGGTCGAAGGCCACCGCGCCGCAACCACCTCGGGCAACCGAGGCGCCGCCAACAACCAGACACGAGTGCTGTTTGTGACCGACCCGAAGACCGGCAAAAAGAAACGTGTCGTGGTCAGTACCAAGAATCGGCCCCGACCCGCACTCTGACACTCGACTCAACCCAGCGATCTCAAACCGGCCGCCAGACCGAACTCATGCACTCCCATTTTCGAAACCTCTCGGCACTCTCGACGTCGATCCTCGTCCACGTCGTCGTGCTCGTCGTGCTCTGGGTGCTGAGAAGCGACCTGCTGCAGGACATGCCCGACGTCGTCGTCGAGACCTTCTTCAACGAAGAACAGACGCAGGAACGCTTCGTCAAGGAACTCGACGAACAGACCGAGATCTCCGAAACGCAAAACATCAACGCCGGCGGAGTCGTCTCGACCACCATCGGTGGCTCGGGCTCGGTCCAGGTCGCACAGACCAGGATTGAGACTTCCCAGTCACTCAAGGATCCCGACCTCGAGATCAACATCTCGGACGTCAACCTGCCCGGCCAGGAATTCCTCGGCGATGACCTCGGAGTGGGCGAAGTCAACGGCGAAGTCGGCGCGATGGTCGAGGGCTACGGAGCGGCACTCTCGCGGATCTCACAAGAACTGATCCGGTTGATGCGAGAACGCAAGGTGATGGCCGTCTGGATGTTCGACGAGTCCAACTCGATGAAGGACGACCAGCGGGAAATCGCCTCGGAATTTCACAAGGTGTACGAGGAACTGGGGATCCAGCAGGCCCAGGACGCGGCGATCAAGAAAAAGGGCGAGGTGCTGATGACCTCGATCCTGGGGTTCGGCGATGGCATCCACGTGCTGACCAAGGCCCCCACCGGCGACGTCAAGGAGATCCAACGAGCCATCCTGAGGATCGCCGTCGATCAGACCGGCAACGAGAACATGTGCAGCTCGATCAACAGGGTCATCGACACATTCTCCCCGATGGCCCGCAAGCAGAAGCGACAGCTGGTTGTGATCGTCGTCAGCGACGAATCCCCCACCGATCACATCCAGATCGAACAGACCATCCAGCACGCCAAGAAAGCCAAGGCCCCGATCTACATCCTCGGCAGAGAGGCCGTCTTCGGGTATCCCTACGCCCGGCTGAGATGGAAGGACCCCGTCTTCGGACTCAACCATTGGATCTCGGTCGATCGCGGACCCGAAACCGCATACCCCGAATGCCTGCAGTATGACGGAATGAACGCCCGCTGGGATGTCTTCTCCAGCGGCTTCGGACCCTACAGCCAGGTGCGACTCGCCAAGCACTCCGGGGGCATCTTCTTCGTCCTGCCCGGAGAGGAAGAAGACCTCGACGGTCCCGGCGCCCACGAGAACCGACGCTTCGCCGCGTTGGCCATGAAGGAGTACGAACCGCTGTTGCTGGCTCGACGCGTGTACGCTCAGCAGGTCTCGGCGCGTCCGTTTCGGGTCGCCATCTCCAATATCATCGCCCGGCTCAACCCCAACGACTACCCGTTGATTCCCAACCACGACCCCAAGCTCAACATCAAGCGGATTCACTACTCGGTCAAGGTCGAGGACTTCCGGAGCGAGGCCGTCGAGGCGGGACAGCGGGCCTTCCGGGCCATGGGACTGCTCAGCGAAGCCATCGCCATTCTCGACCAGAATGCCCCGCTGAGGGACGGTGAGAACTCACAGCGATGGCGGGCCAACTTCGACCTGATCCGAGCCCAGTGCTACGGCTACCGGGTCAGGCTGTTCCAGTTCCTGCTGGTCCTCGACAAGCACGCCGTCGAGTTCCCGGCTCCCAAGAAGTCCAAGTCCAACCGCTGGCACTTTTCGCGATCGAAGAAAATGGTCACACCCGAAGCCACACAGTTCAAGCGGGTCCAGGTGCAGCTGAAACTCCGGGCCAAGCGCGAGAGTTTCCTGGCGGAAATGAAACAGCAGCAGGACCGGGCCACCGAGCTGTTCGAACTGGTCAAGGCCGAACACCCGGGCACTCCCTGGTCCCGCCGGGCCGACTGGGAACTGACGCACGGGTACGGGATGGAGATCCACGAGGGGTTCCACGACCCGAACTACAAGTATGTCGGTTCCCGGATCAAGATCCCCAAGTTCTAGCCTGAACCCGGCAGATCCGACTCAGCCACCTCGGCCGACTCCGCCGCCGCCCCTCTCGCACCGGACTCCTCATCAGGAGCGCCCTCGGCAATCCTCGCGGCGATGATCGTATCGACGAACAGCTGCGTGGCGTGGAACATCAGCATCGGGAACACCGCAAACGGACACGCCGCCGCGATCCCGAACTTCGGATCGGTCGCCAGCAGGACTCCGATCGGCAGCGTCTTCTGGCTGCTGCCAAACAGCACCGCGATCCGGTCCTCGCGTGAAAAGCCCATCAGGCGGGCCCCAAGGCCCCCCAGCAGCATCGCCGCAAGGTGAATCACCAGGCAACAGCCCCACACGATCGCGATCGCACCCAGGCCCAAGCTCCCGGACTTCAGCTGAGGCCCGGCCTTGAACGCGGACGCCGTAAACACCAGCACCAGGATCAGGCCCTGGGCGATGATCCCGATCCGAGCCTTGTGCCTCACGGCAAAACGACCGGCCGCCGGGATCGACCGGGCCAGTTGGCCCAGGATCGACGGGATCAGCACGACATAGAGCAACCGCTCCATCATCACCACGACTCCCAACTCCGCCGAACTGCCGACCAGGTCTGCGGTGGCCAGGTTCAGCCAGAAGGGCGTGACCACAAAGCACAGCGAGTTTGTCAACAGCGTCGTCAGCAGGCTCACCGCGTCGTTCCCGCCTGCCTTGCGGGTCCAGACCGACACAGCCGCCATCGTGCACGGGACACTCGCGGCAATCATCAGCCCCACCGCGAAACTCTGGTTGCCCTGCAACCCCATCAGCCCCCAGCCGGCTAACGGGATGGCGACGCTGCTGACCAGTGAAGCCCACAGCACCGGCAACGGAAACCTGAGCGCTTCACGCAACTTGCCGCTGTCGAGACTGAAGGCCATCAGGAACAGCACGATCCGAGTGACCCAGCCCGGTGCGGCCGCCAGCAACGCTCCCGCGCCCTGCTGGCTGTCCAAGGCGTCGACGGTCTCCTCCGAAAGCGACAACCCCACCGCCAGGCCACCGCCGACCAACGCCACCAGGCTGACCAGGAACCAGTGCTTCCTAAAAAACGTGAGCGAGACGATCGACATAGACCGACACGTTAGCGAGTGCCCCGGCCCTCGTCACCTCACTCCTTGTCAGACCGCTTTTCAGCCGGTTGGGGATCGGGCTTGGGCAGGGCCGCCGCCAGCGGCTTCCACCTCTTCAGCAGTACCCCGGCACCCGCCCGGTGAGGGTCCGTCTCGCCGATCATCTCGAGCACCGCCACCGCCTGGCCCCATTGTTCCAGCTCGCCCCGCCACAGCCCCTCGAGCCAGATGGCTCCGGATCCCCATTCATGAGGCCCGCTGCGTGAGCGGTACTCGCTCAGCGCGTCGGCGGCCGATTGGACCTGCCCCTGCTCGTACTGGCACACCGCCGTCCAGAACGCCGCATCGTCAGCCGCCTCCTCGTGCACCAACCGCACACGCGTCGGCAGCAGGGCCTTGAAACTCGCCTGCTCGTGCCGCTCGATGAACCCGACTTCCTTGGGCAATGGAGGAACGTCTCGCCACATGCGGATCTTCAGAAACGTCGTCACCGCCGTCTTCCACTCACCCAGCAACTGGCGATTCCGCGACATCCGGTGTCGAAACTGACCCTTCTCGGCCACCTGCAAATGGATCTCCCGCGTCTCGCGGTTGGCCAGGATCTTCTTGATCGGGATCGGCGATTCGAAGGCCCGCGATCGCAACAGGAAGACCTGCAGTTCCCGTGTGGTGAACGCGGAGTTCCCGTCGAGACGCTCTTCGGGGTAGTTCCAGATCACAATCGCCGCCTCGGAAAATCCCTCGGCCTCGACCTTCGCCACCCGCGCCAAGGCCCCCTCGGGAACAATCTCACTCGCCTCCAGAGGATGCCACAACAGGACATCATTGTCGCTGGCCAAAGCCAGCTGCAATCGCATCATGCGGGGTGCCCAGAAGCTCGTCGCACCAACCAGCGACACGCGAGCCTTTGCCAGCGAAGCGGCGGTGAACGGGTAGGCTGAGTCCTTCGCACCACCCAGCGAGGCCAAGAGCGAGGGGTCACGTGTCACGGCGGACAACGTCGCAGGACGACTGACCGCAGCCTCTGTGGCCGTTGCCGGCCCGGCGGGCACCGGCAGCCCCAGCGTGGGATCATAGAGATAGACCTTGCCATCAAGCAGAACACCCACCAGCACCCGTGCCGGATCCTCCGCGGCCTCCAGGACCACCGCATCAATCCGCAATTGGCCCAGCAGGTTGATGAACAACCAGGCGCGGTCGCGGGCATTGCCTTCGCCGAACATCGCGATGCCAAACGGTGCCATCGGCAACTGAGTGTCTTCGTCGGAACGCAAGACGATGTTCCGCATCACGTAGTAGAACAGCCGGGTCGAGCGTTCCAGATCGGTCTGGGCCGGGGCAGCCACCAACTTGCTGATCCGGGCGTACCACAACGCGTCGCGGATATGAGTCACATCGCGTTTGGAAAATCGGCTGGCCCGTATTCTTGTAACCAGGTCCTCGTTGAGACGATCGGTGTATGCCGCGTCGACCGGATCCTCTGCGTCGGCCGTTTTACCACTCATCGACACCCAATCGTTGAGCAGGCTGACGACGGTCTCGCGTCGAGTGCGAATCCGCAGGGTTTGCGGCTGAGACATCTCGACCAGGGTCTCGAGCACATCGCTGCGACGACGCTTCCGATTGGCCGAGGTCTCGGTCGTGCCGCCGCTCGAGTCCACCTCGGCTTCGCCCCAACACCCCGCAATCAGCAAGGCGATCATCAGCACGCCGATCACTCCCCCCACCGCAACCGGCGGTCTTTTCAGCCCGTCTCTCAGCACGCGCTCATCCTCCCGCGACCTCGCCTGTCCCTGCCCCATCGTCTCCAGCCTCCTCACCGCAAAACGTCCTGTCAACCACCGGCCCCAGCACTCGATCACCCTCCGCCGTCTCGCACCGCCTCGCGGATCCGCAACAGCCCGCTCCAGAACTGTTCCAGTTCCTCCAGCGGGATCATGTTGGGGCCGTCGCTGCGAGCCGAATCGGGGTCGGGGTGAGTTTCTGCAAACACGCCGTCGCAGCCTGCGGCCACCGCCGCCCGAGCCAACACCGGCACCATCTCCCGCTGGCCTCCGGTGGTGCTGCCACCGGGCAGTTGCACACTGTGTGTCGCATCAAAGACCACCGCCGCTCCGGTCTGCTGCATCACCGGAATCGCTCTCATGTCGTTGACCAGTCGACCGTACCCGAAGGTCGTACCCCGCTCGGTCAACAGCACCCTGGGATTCCCCGACTCAACACACTTGGTCACGATGTGACCGGTGTCCTCGGGAGCCAGGAACTGGGGCTTCTTGATGTTGACCACGCCGCCGTGGCGAGCTGTGGCCACTGCCGCGGCGGCCACCAGGTCGGTCTGACGGGCCAGGAAGGCCGGGATCTGCAGGATCCCGCAGACTTCAGCCGCCGGCTCGGCCTGCTCGGGCAGATGGATGTCGGTGGTCACAACCAGCCCGGTCTCGTCGCGGACACGCGCCAGGGTGGCCAGGCCCTCGTCCAGACCCGGCCCACGAAAACTGTCGATGCTGGTCCGGTTGGCCTTGTCGAAGCTGGCCTTGAACACCAGCGGAGCACCCAGCCGGGCAGCCATCTCGGCCAATCGAGCCGCGATGGCTCGAGTCAACTCGTCGGACTCGATCACGCACGGACCGGCAATCAGCAGCAGCTGCTGCCCCGCTCCGCAAGCGGCATCTCCCACGGGCACCGGATTCTCAACCACGTACACCTCCCTGTCCCGCGCCTCGTACAAACACTTCCAGCGAACCAGGCAGGCACTCGAGTTCAACAGGAACCTCGCCGGCCGGTTCACCATCCACCTGGAACGGCACCGGGGTCTGGCCGGAATCCGCCGCGGTGATCCTCACACGCCTGGCCCGTATCACCCGGATATCGCGTGCCCGTTCGTGAGTCCCCCGCCACAACTTGATCGCGTAGCGGATCATTTGGAACGCCGATCCCCGCTGCATCACCGTCACCACGAACTGGCCATCATCGGCACACGCCCCCTGGCCCACCTTCAGCCTCATCCCGTAGGCCGGCAGATTCGACACCATCACCTCGATGCCCTCGATCGGCTCGGGGTTTTCGTCCAGGTACACCTGCATCCGTGGATACCGGTACGTACGCAGCGCTGCCCAGATCGGTTGGGCATAAGTCCAATGGGTGATGTGGCCGGAGCGCCTTCGGTCCAGTTCGTGAGCAATGAAGGCGTCGAACCCGGCACTGGCCACCAGGGTGAACACCTGGCCATTGGCGCGGCCCGTGTCGATCCTGCGAGTGCACCCCGCGGCAATCAGCTCGCCCAGTTCCCGCCCACTGCGGGGCAGGTCCAGGAAGCGGGCCAGCAGGTTTTCAGTGCCCATGGGCAGCACCGCGAGAGGCAACTCGGGGTGCCGGTTGACCACGTCGACCACCGTGCCGTCACCGCCGGCGGCCACCACCGCGACCACGTGCTGACGAGACGCCGGTTGCCTGACCCGCTCGTCGAGTTCGTCCCGCACAGTGAACAGCCGGGGCGTGATGTTGTGGCCACGCAGTGTGTTGCACAAGTCCACCAGCTCGCGACGACGACGACCCGATCCCGAGCGGGGATTGCGCTGAATGGCGACCCAGGGACTGCTCATCGTCACCGTCACCGGTACCACGCCTCCAACTCGATCAAGGAACCGATCACCGGCGGCGGGGACACCGCTGCCCACTCGGAACGCCCAGCCGCCGCTTCCCGCAAACGGTCCACATGAACCGCCTGCAAGCCGCTCGACAGAGCACCCTCGAAGTCGTTGACCCGGTCGTCTCCGACCATCAATACCTCCTCGGCTCGACACCCGCACGCGGCAACCAGTGCCTCGAAGAAGCCTCGACCCGGCTTCCTGAACCCCACCTCCGAAGACACCACAACCGCCCGGGCCGCTTTCAGCACCGGCCAACCCGCACACACGCTGTGCAGCCTCCGATCAAAGTTCGACGCGATCACCATCCCCAGCCCCAGTTGCTCGATCCGCGACACAGTGGCCTGGACGTCGTCATGGCATCTCCAGGCGGACGACCGTCCGAAGTGATCAAACAGCTCCTCGAAGCACCGATCAACCGCACCGGTAGCCTCCAGCTCCAGGAACACCTCCCCGACAACCCATCTCCAGCGCGACCACTCCAACTCCTCGCTGGTCACCAGGCCGCCTGCCCCCGCCTCGTGGTCCCTTTTGCTACACGCCGCGAAGGCCGCCGAGAGTCGCCGGTCGACCTCGGCCCGGTCCAGGCCGCTGCCGTGGCGACGTCCGACCTCGGCGTAGGCGTCGACAACCGGGGGAGTCGCTTCGATCAGGGTCCCCACCGCGTCCAGGGCAACGCAGCGGATCGCCGCTCGAGCCACAGGCCGGCCCGGGGCATCCCTCTCCGCCGCAGGCTGCAGGGGACCCTCCTTCACGCTGTCACCTCCGATGCCACACGCCAGTCCCGACGTGACACCTCGACTCGGCCCAGCGAAGCCCGGTCGATGGTCACTCCCAGGCCCGGGCCGGGCAGCGCCCCGGCGTATCCACCACGACCAAACGTCAGGTCCTCGACTGTCAGACGCTCTGAAACCAGGTACCGATCAAAACTCCCCTCGAGATACCGGATGCCGCCCACCGAGGTCGCAAAGTGTCGGCCGGCGGCCGAGAGAATTCCGGTTTCGCCGACCTGGCAACCCAGCTGGTAGCCCAGCGCCGCCTGGTGAGCCACCGCCGCGATCTCCAGAGCGTTCAGGAAGCCGCCGCACTTTGAGAGCCGGATATTGAACAGGTCGCAACTGCCCGACTCGATCGCCCGCCGCGCGTCCGCGACGCTGCACAACGACTCGTCGAGCATGATCGGCACATCCAGCTCGCGACGAACCTCCGCCAGGCCGCTGATCTCAGCATGAGGCACCGGTTGCTCCAGAGATGACACGTCGTGGCAGAGCAGGGGGGCCATCTTCCCCACCACCTCGTCACAACCCCACGCCTCGTTCGCATCGAGCCTCAAGTCGACCCGTGGACCTACCGCACGCCGGACCAGGCCCAGCAGGCTGGCGTCATCCACACCGTCAACACCCACCTTGACCTTGGCCTGGTGAAAGCCGAACGCCCGCATCAACCAGCCACGGCAGCGGAGCTTCCAGCGACGGGTCGGGGTGAATGCCAAGCTGTAACGGGCACGAGTCGATGACTCGCGGATCGCCATCGCCGGAGCAAACAGCCCGGTGAGATCCGAGAAGGGGACCCCCGCACAACGAGTCGCTGCATCCAGCACCGACAACTCCAGGGCACAACGCGCCGAATGTCCAAAACAGTCCCGGCGATCTTCAGCCGCAATCCCAAGCCCCGCCGGAGGATCGGCAAGCTCCAATCGTCGACAGGCGGCGATCACCTCGTTCAAGCCGGCGAAACTGTCGCTGAGCTGAGCGGAGAAGTCTGTGGCCTCGAGTTGGGCCAGCGCCGTCTCGATCGTCTCGCCTGTCACGTATTCGCGAGGCAGACCCTCGCCCCAGCCCTCGCTTCCGTCGTCCAGCCGACAGCGGATGACAATCGAATCGGTTTCGCGGCGGGTGTGAGACGCGTGTCGGACCGTTCTCTTCAGTGGGATCCGCACATGCCAGGCTGTCAGGTCGTTGATCCGCATCG
>Ga0310120_10002059_pt1 | contig 14870 bp, 14 predicted proteins | sample CB27_AW_983_MG_FD_203506 | JGI IMG/M metagenome (GOLD analysis project Ga0310120, IMG submission 203506) | Marine microbial communities from Western Arctic Ocean, Canada - CB27_AW_983 | ecosystem: Environmental > Aquatic > Marine > Oceanic | place: Canada: Western Arctic Ocean | collected...
AAAAAAACATGAAACCGACATAGTGATAGGTTCTAGATTTTTAGATCAAAACCAACAACAAATCCCTTCTTACAGAAGGGCAGGAATTAAAATAATAACAAAGTTAGCAAATACAACATTAGACAAAACAATCACTGATTCACAGAGTGGATTTCGTGCGTATAACTCAAATGTTTTATCAGAAATTATTCCATTAGAACACGGTATGGGTGTATCAAATGAAATTCTAATAAAGGCTAACAAAAAGGGCTTTACAATTTCTGAGGTTCCAATAGTTGTTTCATACCAAGGAGACACTTCTACACATAATCCTGTATCTCATGGTGCTTCTGTAATCTTTAGCACACTAAAAGTAATCTCAATAGAAAACCCATTGAAGCTTTATGGAATACCTGGTTGTATTTTTCTTGCAATAGGTTTATTTTTTACTGTACTCACAATCCAGGATTTTACTGAAACCCAACAAATTCTGCTAAGTACTGCAATCATAGGAGCTGCTACCATAATCTTTGGCACAATTTTACTTATGACTGCTATCATCCTATATTCTGTTGTAAACGTAATAAGAGAAAGGAAAAAACATTAGCAAAATGAAAATTATTGTGACTGGTGGAGCCGGTTTTGTAGGTTCACACTTAACCGAGTTATTGATAAAAAATGGTCATTTTCCTATAATAATTGATAATCTGAATACTGGGAAATTTAGCTACATTAAGAAATTTGTTGATGAAGGAAAGGCAGATTTCATAAAATTAGATATAAGAAATTTTAGCAAACTGATGAAATTACCAAAGTGCTCTACAGTAATTCATCTTGCAGCTATAGCTAGCGTAGTAGAATCAATTGATAATCCATCTTTCGTAAATGATGTAAATGTTAATGGAACATTAAACATGTTAGAATTTTGCAGAAAGAAGAAAATAAAAAAATTCATTTTTACATCATCTGCAGCAATATTTGGAAATAACGAGTCAAAAATTATAGAATCTTCGCCAACTATTCCAACAACTGTTTATGGATCATCAAAATTAACAGGTGAACAATATTGTAGAATATATTCTGAACTATTTGGAATCACAACAATAATTTTAAGGCCATTCAATATTTACGGTCCAAGACAGAATGATACCTATGCTGGGGTGATTACAAAATTTATGGACAGATTAAAGAAGAAGAAACCTCCAATTATTTTTGGGACGGGAAAACAAACCAGGGATTTTATTCACGTGTATGATGTAGCAAAGGCATTTTTGGCATCTATAAATTATAAGAAAACAAAATTTGAAATTTTTGATCTCGGAACTGGAAAATCCACATCAATTAACACTTTAGCTGAATATTTTCTGAATAACACAAAAAAACACATTACTGGACCAATATACAGGAAAGCTATTCCAGGAATTGTTATCTATAACTCTATGAATAACACAAAATTGAAAAAAAATTTGGGATTGACTCCTTCTATTTCATTAAAAGATGGAATTTTTAATCTAATCAATAATAAATTATAGTAATTTCTTTTTAATTTATTATGTATCGATATGAAAAACCGTTTTATCATTTTTCTATAGATGATACGATTGAATCATTAATTGAGGTTTCAGATTCTTCAAATGATTTTTTCTCTAACCAATTTTTCAAGTTTTTAGATATGATTCATAAGAAATATAATACTAATATTGATCTTTATTGTTTTTACCAAAAATCTATCAAAAATAAATTAAGAACACTTAACGATGTATCAGACAAGCATAAAGAAATATTTATCAATAATCCTTGGCTACGTTTTGGTCCACACGCATTAGACTCTGAATTTGCACCATATGCACAAACACCAGGACAACAAATGCATACATTTGATTCTATCTATAAAGAAATTGAAAGATTTTCTGGTAATCCATCAAAATGTGAATTCATAAGATTGCATTTTTTTTCAGAATCTTATGAATTATCTGGTTATTTTCAAACAAAAAATGTTCATTCATTATTAACTACGGATAAATCTGCTATTACATATAGATTGAATGATACGGTAAAATTAGAGCTAGATTCTAATGGACATGCAAAATTTAATGGTCTTGGATTTGTACGTTCACATTTTCGTGTGGAAACATTAATTGACAAAAATCTCTCAAATATGGAGATTAGCGACTTGATAAAATCCCATTTGGCTAAATATGGTTTTGTTACCTTTCTTACTCATGAATATGAATTGGTACGTCCAGAAATACAAAAACTCACTGAGTTTATTCTAAGTTATCTTAAAAAACATAAAGTTAGATCTATTTGAAATAAATATTTTATAAAATATAATTAAATATAGGATTTTTAAAATGCTATTATGAGTAAAACATCTGACGAATTTATTGATTCCACTAATAATGTTGCAACTCGTGTATACATTAACACAAAGTACGGTGATAATAATCTAAGAGAATGGGTTCCAAAGCAGTTAGAACTGAAACAGGGAGAAAAAGTTCTAGATGTTGGATGTGGACATGGTACACATATCAGAGATATTTCTAATATTATTAAAGATGAAAATTGCTGTTTTGCAATTGATTACGACAAAGAAATGATAACTAAGTCCATTGAACAGAGTAAGAATACTGTTCCACACATTAAATTTTTTACAATGAATATGGATAACATTGGTGAAACAAATAATTTTTCTGAAAATTTTTTCGATCTAATATATTCTGTATATGCATTCTATTACTCAAAAGATGAATCCAAATTATTGGATAATTTAAAAAGAAAACTCAAATTTGATGGTCGGATATCTATAATTGGACCTCATTCTGATAACAACCAAAATTGGTGGAGTTTTCTTGAACAATTCATGAAAATACCTGATTCTTTAAGAAATTATGCAAACACCGAGTTCATGAAGGGTATAGAAAACTATGCTAAGATAAATTTCAAGGAGGTACAATTCAATGAATTCATAAACCAGATGACTATTCCATCCATTGATATATTACGCCAATACTGGAAGTCTAACATATACTATAATTCTAATTATGACTCAGGGTTTGAAGATTATGCCAAAAAACATTTTGATAAATATGATAATTTTCAATATTCCAAAAAAGCTCAAATGATTACTATGAAAACACCTATTTCTCTATCCTGATTAGAAATTTTTAGATTTTTTCATGCTTTCGTATACGTAATAATACTACATTACTGTTAAAAGATAGTTATTTTGAATTATCACATGAATATTTTAATTATTCATGAAGTTGATTGGCTAAAAAAAGTCACATATGAAATGCATCATTTATCCGAACTTTTTTCACTTCAGGGGCATAAAGTTTATGCGGTAGATATCCCAGATCCAGGAATTTTATCATTTGATAAAATTACCAGAACAAACATAGAGGACTATAATCGTGTATATGAAAAATCTTCTGTAAAGATTTTACGAACACCTGTTATTCCAATCAAGGGATTGAATAGACTTTCTGCCTATTTTACATCTTATAGATTTATTAAAAAAATCTTAAGTGATTATCAAATAGATATTGCGTTTGTATATTCTATTGTGAACAACATAAAAGGAACCATTCGAGCTTGTAAAGAGCTTGATATTCCAATGATTCATAGAACCTTTGATGTGGTACACGAACTCATGGAAGAGAAATATCTCAGCAAACTTGTATATAAAATAGAAAAAGAATCATATCCAAAATTTAACCTAGTTATTGCAAATACACCTTTTATGAAAACTTGGTCTAAAGAGATGGGAGCTAATAATGTAATTGTTATTCCTCAAGGTGTAGATGCAAGTATTATGAAAAAATTAGCGAAAGATAAAGAATTACAAAAAAATCTAAAAATTTCTAATCAGGATAGAGTTGTGATGTATTTAGGTACCATACATTCAATCTCCGGTTTACCTTTCATTCTCAATTCTATTCCTAAAATTATCCAAACAATACCCAATTTCAAATTACTTATTGTTGGTGGTGGAATTTACTTAGAAAATCTAAAGAATATATCAAAAAAATTAAAAATTGAAGATAAAGTAATTTTTGTTGGATATGTGCCTTACGTAGACATTCCTCGATATTGCAGTCTTGCGGAATTATGTATAAATCCATTTGAGATTACTGATATGACAAATAAATTATCTCCAGCTAAAATTTTTGATCTTCTAGCATGCGGGAAATCTGTTTTAGCTACCCCATTAGAAGGAATGTTGTATGACTTTCCAAAAGAATCAAACACAGTAATTTATGAAAACTTACAATTTTTTCCAGAAAAGATGATTGAATTGCTGAAAAGTAATTCATTAGATAATATAGGAAAATTAGGTCTGGAATATGTAGTAAAAAATTTTACCTGGGATATTGTGACTAAAAAAATGCTTGATGAATTTGATAATATGATCAAATGATTAAAAAGCCTTTTAAATTAAAAAAAAAAAAATCTTATTAATGAAAATAATGTCAATTTTTGGAACAAGACCAGAAATAATCCGTCTGAGCAGAATCTTCGAGTTATTGGATAATAATTTCGAACATGTGATGGTTAATACAAGCCAAAATTTTACTCATGAATTAAATAGAGTTTTTTTTGATGAGATGAAAATCAGAAAGCCTGATTATGATATGAAAGTAAACACCGAAGAATATGGAAAGGAAGTCGCTGATGTAATAATCAAGTCTGAAAAACTTCTCAAAAAAGAAAAACCGGATATTTTGCTAATATTAGGTGATACGAATAGTGGTCTTTCTGCTATACCTGCTGCTCATCAGGGAATCAAGATTGCACATTTAGAGGCTGGCATGAGAAGCTATGATCCTAGAATGCCTGAAGAAAAAAATCGAGTTATGATTGATCATCTATCCACAGTTTTGCTTCCCTACACTCAATACTATAGAGATAACCTCATACGTGAAAATATACACCCAAGCAAGATTTACGTTGTAGGAAATCCAATAATAGAAGTAATACAACACTATCTTCCAAAAATTGAAAAAAGTAGAATTTTAGCAAGTCTAAAACTCAAAAAAAATAATTACTTTCTAGTAACTGCACACAGAACTGAAAATGTAGATGATAAATCAGCATTAAAGAATATTTTTCTAGGTTTAGAAAAGGTTAGTAAAACTTTTAGGAAAAAAATTATTTATCCAATACATCCTAGAACTATGAGTAAAATAAAGACAATGGATATACCAAAAGGAATAAAATTAATACAACCATTGGGCTTTTTCGATTTTTCAAAATTGGAAAAAAATGCTTTTTGTTTGATTACTGATTCTGGAACAATTCCAGAAGAAACATTATTTTTTCAAAAACCATCTATAACCATTAGAAATACTACAGAAAGACCAGAAATAATTGAAGCAGGTTCTAACATATTATCTGGCTTAAATCCAGAGAACATACTTCAATCAGTACAAGCAATAACTTCAAAAAAACCAGATTGGCAATGGAATAATGCACTAGGAGATGGAAAAACAGCTAGAAAAGTACTAAATATTTTACGCGGAAACCTTTACTGAATGTTATTTATATCCTGAATTAGGCATATTCCTTTATGACTTTATTATTAACTGGATCTACTGGCACACTGGGTTCAGAATTAAAAAAATTATTTCCGGATGCAATCTCACCATCCCACAAAGAATTTGATATTTGTGACAAGTCCAAAGTTGATAAATTCTTTAAGAATAATCATATTGATTTGGTGATTCATACTGCAGCATTGACTACAGTAAGAGGTTGTGAAGAAGATAAGACATTAGCTGCCGAAATAAACATTGAAGGAACAAAAAATATTGTTGACGGCTTATTTCATTCAAACCCAGATGGTTATTTTGTGTATATTAGTACAGCATGTGTTTTTGATGGCCATTCAGGAATGTATAATGAAACGGACAGTCCAAGTCCAGAGAATTTTTACTCCTCAACCAAACTGTTGGGTGAGTATGAAGTCAAAAAATTAAAGAAAAGTTTGATCATAAGAACAAATTTTACTAGCAGAAGGAAATGGCCGTATCTAAAGGCATTCACAGATAGATTCGGAACTTATTTGTTTTCTGATCAAGTAGCTAAAGGAATCAAAGAGGTTATTGAACATAATCTTGAAGGCATAGTACACATAGTAGGACAGAAAAAAATTTCAATGTTTGAACTTGCTAAACATACAACTCCTGATATACAACCAATGACAATGGATGAGTATTCTGGACCAAATCTAACAATAGACATGAGTTTGGATACAAAACTCTGGAAAAAATACAACATTTTACAAAATGAGTTATAGGATATCATAATGAAGATTTTATTTGTAGTAACTGGATTATATACCAAAACTGGAACTTATGAAGTAGTCAGTAATACTGCAAAAATTCTTTTACAAAACCATGAGGTATCACTTCTTACTGATGTAAAATCTAACATTGAAGTTCCATTTACAAAAATTACCAAATTAAAAACACAGGATTTCTTATTACCACAATATCGATTTATGCCAGATTTAGGGAAACTACTAGACGATCATGAATTTGATCATTATGATATTATTCACATCTTTGAATATCCACTTCATATCACAGATTATCTCACACGCAAAAAACATCAAATCAACACGCCAATTATTATCAGTCTACACGGTACATTACATCAATTTAATAAATTTCCATTTAATATGCTGAAAAAAGTTCATGATTCATTCATGCTAAATTTTAAGAACAGGATTGATTTGTTTTTAGTTTCATCTTCATCTGAAAAACATGGAGTAATTAAACGGGGAATTCCTGAGGAAAAAATCAAAATTTTACCACCTGCGATGAACGTTTTCCCTATAGAAAAACGAGATACTTCTCGTCGAAAAATTGTCTATATTGGAAGATTAGCTAAGAGTAAAAACGTAGAACTTCTAATTGAGGCTTTTTCTAAAATAAAGACTTCCGATATTGATTTGATTATCGCTGGTCCAGATTTTGGTATGTTGAAACAATTAAAGAAAATTACAAAAGATGAGGGATTACAAAATAGGGTGGTTTTCATGGGATGGATTTCTGAAAAAGAAAAAATGAAGTTATTATCCGAGACAACAATTTTTGTTCATCCTTCATTAGAAGATGTTTTTCTGCTTTCTTTGCTTGAAGCAGGAGGAATTGGTATACCATGTATAGCTTTTGATGTTGGATCTAATGCTGAAATTTTAGATGACAATAAAACTGGAATAATTGTTAAAGATATCTCAGCTCAAGGGCTTTCGGAGAAATTGGACTTGTTATTAAATGACAATAAACTCTATGAAGAAATTTCGAGTAATTCTAAACTTCTTTTACCTAAGAAATTTAATTGGGAATTAACAACAAAAACTCTTGAAGAGTTTTACAATTATATACTCAAAAAATCATAAATTTTCTACACTTTTGATTTTTTAATAATTTTTGAATCTTCACCTGAAGTTGCCGCATCCCAAGGGAATTGTTCTCCTTTTAACCATCTTTCCCAGGAGTTGATATCTTCTTCAACCATTAATTTTACTAGTTTCTTGAATTTAGTTTTAGGTGACCACTTGAGTTTCTTTCTTGCTTTTGAATAATTACCTTTTAAATCTGGTACATCATAGGGTCTTAACTTTTGTTTTGTCTGTTTTATTTTAGATGTAGAAATGCCCGCAATTTTACATGCTTCTTGTACTAGTTCTCTGACAGAATGACTTTCATTGGTGGCTAAAACATAATCATCTGGATTTTTTTGCTGTAACATTGTCCACATTCCCTCAACAAATTCTGGAGCATATCCCCAATCTCTTTTTGATGTTAAATTTCCCAAATACAATTCCTTTGAAAGACCTAAAGAAATTTTTGCAACACCATTTGATACACGTCTAGTAACAAACTCAAGACCTCTAATTGGAGATTCATGATTAAATAAAATACCATTTGAGGCGTGTAATCCGTAAATTTTTCTATACATATTCACCATCCAAAATGCATAAACTTTAGCCACCCCATATGGACTAACTGGATGAAATGGTGTTTTCTCATTTTTTACTGGTGATTTTTCAACACCGAACATTTCACTTGATGATGCTTGATAAAATTTTATTTTACTATTGAATTTATTTAGCTGTTCTAAGATTCTAACACAACCAAAACCAGTCATATTTCCGGTATAAAGTGGCTGATTAAAAGACACATCAACAAAGCTTTGAGCAGCTAAATGGTAAATTTCATGTGGATTTGATTTTTCTAGGGCTTGAGCAACAGAACCAGAATCTACAATGTCTCCAGGAATTAATTCGACTTTATCAAAAATCTGTAGATGATGTAATCGCCAAAAATTTGGTGTTGATAGTCTTCTATAGGTACCAAAAACTTGGTATCCTTTTTTTATCAAAAATCTTGCTAAATATGCCCCATCTTGACCAGTAATTCCTGTTATCAAAGCCCGCTTCATAATTTTTGTTAGAATGTTCTGAATTTAATAGTTAACTATCAAATCTAAAGTATTAATTGGCAGAAAAAAAATAAATTTTGTGGAACCAATTCTGATTTCTGGAACAAATGGGTTTTTAGGCTCTCATTTATCCCAGTTATTTACTAAAAATCATACAAAGACATATGGGATTTTTCGCGGTACTTCACAAAATCCCAGCGTAGAAAAAATTCATGATGATATTTTATCAATACAAAATATACCAGATAATGTTTCAACAGTACTTCATTTTGCTGCATTAACTGATATGCAATTTTGTGAAGAAAACCCAAGTCAATGTTTTAAAATTAATGTTGATGGCACAAAAAATATGTTAGAACTATCACGTAAAAACGATTCTAAATTTATTTTGGCTAGCTCTGGTCATGTTTATGGAAAACCTAAACATCTTCCAATTAATGAAACTTTTCCATTAAATCCTATATCTATTCATGCAAAAAGTAAAATGAAAGCAGAATCACTTTGTGAAGAATATTCCAAATTATATGGTATGAAAATTATAATTACTAGAATATTTTCAATTTATGGAGCTAGAAGTCCTTCATATTCAATTATTTACCGTATCATTAATCAGATTTTGACAGGACAAAAAATTGTTTTAGGAAATATTAATACAAAACGAGACTTTTTACATATATCAGATTTTTTATCTGCAATTAACATTCTTATCAAAACAAATTTGGATGGATGTTCAAAATTTAATATTGGTTATGGTCAGAGTATTTCAATTAAAGAATTATGTATGAAACTTATTGAATTTTCTAAAAAAGATATTTCTGTTGAATCTGATCCAAATTTAATGCGAAGTAATGATATAGAAGAATTAATTTGTGATAATTCTAAGCTCAAGCAATTGGGATGGACCCCTCAATTTACATTTGACGAAGGGTTATCTCAAATTTATGAATGGTTTAAATCGAATTCTAAAAATTTATCTGACAATCCATAATACTCATAATGTGGATTAAATAAAATTAGATAATTGAAACTTAAACCAAGATATTCATGTAGAATATGTGGTTCAAAAAATCTAACCTCTATTCTAAATTTAGGAGATCAATATTTTGCTAATTATTCTCCAAAATCAAATGACGTTGTTCCATTTGAAGAAAAAATTCCCCTTGAATTAGTTAGATGTGATAAATCGATTGATCCTAAATCCTGTGGATTGGTGCAACTTCGACACACAACACCTCCGAATCTAATGTATGACCGATATTTTTATCGATCCGGCATCAACCAGACGATGATTAATAATTTGAATGAAATTGCACAACAGGCTATTTCTAAAATAAAACTAAATCCAAATGATATAATAATAGATATTGGATGTAATGACGGCACTTTATTACAAAATTACAAGGAATTACCAGTTAGATCGATTGGTTTTGATCCTGCAAAAAATATGGCCCAATTTTCAAAGCAAACAGGTGCTACAATAATAACCGAATTTTTCTCTGCTGAAGAATTCATCAAAAATTATGGAGATGAAAAAGCAAAAATCATTACAAGTATTGCTATGTTTTATGATCTAGAAAATCCAAATAAATTTGTTGATGATATTTCTAAAATTTTACATCCTGACGGAATTTGGGTACTTGAGTTATCTTATCTTCCTTTAATGTTATCTCAGAATGCTTTTGATACTATTGTTCATGAACATTTAGAATATTATCATCTAGATGCTCTAGAATTTCTTTTATCTAAATTTGATTTGAAAGTTGGAGATATTCAATTAAATGATATTAATGGTGGTAGTTTTCGTGTTGTTGTTCAACATAAAGAGAAATCATTTGATAATAACTCACTTGAACATATTACAGAATTACGAGAAAAAGAGAAAAATCTTAATCTTCATACAGCCCAACCATTTGATGATTTTATAAAAAAAATTAATGATGAAAAAGATAAACTAGTCACATTTATTAAAAATGAAGTTTTGGCGGGGAAGACTGTTCATTGTTATGGCGCATCAACAAAAGGTAATACACTTTTGCAATTTTATAATTTAGATAAAAAATTAATTCAATTTATAGCTGATAGAAATCCAGATAAATGGGGCAGAAGAACCATTGGAACAGATATTTCTATTATATCTGAAGAAGAATCTCACTCAATGAATCCTGACTATTTTTTGATTCTTCCGTGGCATTTTATCAAAGAATTCAAAGAGCGGGAAACAAACTATTTAAAAAATGGTGGAAAACTAATAGTTCCTTTACCTCAATTTAAAATAATTCAAGTATAAAAAAATACGATGTTGTTTTTCATTTATTAATATTCAGGCAAAATATCACTATTTTCATATTTTTGTTCAAATTTTATACATTAAAACAATATTCATGATTTCTCTATTTTAATTTGAATTCTGGTTTAGTTTATTTCCGCTTTTGAGAAATTTATCGCTCAAAGTTAGGTATATGGATTGACCTGTATATCCTAATACCATTGCCAAGCCTACTCCCTCTAACATAAAAATATCACCCAAAATAATGATTAATGGAATTAATACTCCAAGAAAAATTAATGATCCAACTAAAACTATCTTACTATTACCCAATCCCAAGAATTTTGAATTGTAGATTGTTGTTATGGTAAAAGGAATTATTGCAATACTGATTATTTGTATAACAGGTATTGACTCTTCATATTCTGGAAAAAATACTGTAGATATTATTGGAAATATAATTATTCCAAGAATAGCAAAAAGTACAGCTGTGATTACGAGCCACTTTTTTAAACCTAAATTTGCATTTCCGCTAGCATCATGTGGAAGAATGTATTGAAACACAGTTGTAGGTAAAATAGTTAAAATCATAAAAAATTGAATAGCTAATTGATAATTTCCAAGTAAAGCAAAACCAAGCATGGGTGCTACAATTAATTTATCTACCTGTCCATTGAACGTATGTGTTAAATCATTTACATAGTTATTTGTTATAAATTTTCCACGACTTCTTATCAACGAAAAATCAATTTTTGATTTTTTAAATTCGTTGTAAATTACAAATGAGTATGGAAGAAATGATATCGCAATTCCCAGAATAACTCCAGTTAATCCAATTACGTGATAAAGACTCACAGCAAGTATGATTAGAATAATTTTTTGACTGATAAGACACTTTGCATAGCTTTTGTATTGTTTTCTTCCTAATAGATCAGATATTATTAGTGTAAAAACAACAAATCCGATTACATACAGACTTATTCCTACATCATAAAGAAATACAAAAAATAAAATTAATGATGTGATAATTGATCCAATTATTGCGATTAGGTAAATAGGCGGCTGTATTTTTACACCTTTTGCGGTATAAACCATCATTGTATTTCCCAAACCTAGTAGTGAGATCCTAGAACCGATTATTGCTATTGCAATGAAATAACTAACCTGTCCATATGCATCAGCACCCATTGCTGATGCCATGTAAAACCAAAATAATGCCCCCAGTCCATTTGTAATTAAGGTTGCTCCTCCCATTACCGATAATCCTTTAAAATTTTGATAAAGAATTTTTATTTTTCCTAAAATTTTCATTTTGATTTATTATTAATTAGTTTATTCATTATCCATTTTTCTAATAATATTTACTATCAAAAAAAACAATGGTTCTAGGTTCCATATTAAAAATAAATCTAAATTTTTTAAACATAAAGTATATCCAAAATTTCTAAAACACAATTTTGTGAATGGGTAATTAGATGAAAGTGCATTGATAAAATTCAATTTTTGTGATTTTTGCCAATTAAAAAATCCTTGTGCTGAAACTCCTCCGTCATATCTTTCCATCAAAACTTCATCATTTACATGAAAATCTCCAAATCTTAGTGCACCTAACATTGTTACAAGATCAACACTTTCGGTGAAATTTACATTAAGAAGCCAGATTTTCTTTAATTGTTCAATTCTATATATGCCGTAAAAAACATGATGATGTCCACGCAATTTTAAATAATATCTAAATTTTGTTCCAAAAGTACCACTAGCAGGATAGTTTTGTAAATTTTGAAATCTTTTGACCATTTTTTTTTTGAGTGCTTTAAAATACCCACGTGTAGATCTTTCTACCCAGTAATTTCTATTCTTCCCAAAATATTTTACTTGTGATGCACTACATACAACATTGGAGTTTTTTTCCAATATTTCTATATTTTTTTCATAAAATCCAGGCAAAATTTTATCGTCTACTGCTGTCCACATAAAATATTTTCCGCACGCTTTTTTTAGTATAAAATCAAAATTCCAAAAAGCGCCTAAATTTTTTTTATGAGAAAAAAATCTTATACGTTTATCTTTTTTTGCAAAATTATCACAAATTTCTTTTGTAGTATCAGTTGAACCATTATCAGAAATTATTAATTCGAAATCAGTAAAATTCTGATTTAGTATAGATGTAATTTTTTCCTCTAAAAATTGTTCACCGTTATATGTTGGGATTCCTATTGTGAGTTTTACTTGGTTTAGTTTTTCTATTCCCATATTTTTTTGTCCTCTAACATTTTTGTTAATCCATTCTTAAACCTAGACATTCTAATTCCTGTCTTTTGAAATAATTTTTTGGTGGATAAATTTACATTACTTCTTTTTGCGGGAAGTTTTAATTCTGACGAATTGATTTGTTTTAATAATTTATTGTTTAATTTGAAAACTTCTGCAGTTAATATTGCAGAATCATATCTGTTTAAAAAATCAGATCCTACAACATGGAAAATTCCAGTTTCTTGCTTATCAATTAATTTAGTTGTGGCAGTAATAAAATCATCTACAAAAGTTGGTGTATTGTACCAGTCAGAAATCTCTTTTAGAATTTCATCCCTTTTTAGATAATCTAAAACTCTTAATACCGAATTTGTATGGTGCCATTTCTTTTTCCAACCATATGGCTGATCTGTTCTTATAATTAAATTTCTTAATCCTGAATTCATCACTATAATTTCTCCCTCTAATTTTGTTTTTCCATAAAATGATATTGGATCTGGATCATCATCTTCAAAATATTCATTTTTTTTACCACTAAAAACCACCGAAGTTGAAATGTAAATAATCTTACTATCACATTTTCTTGCTCCCTCAATGACATTTTTTATACCATTGACGTTGATAGCTCTTGCTAATTTATTATCCTCTTCACATAAATCAACATTAGTTAATCCTGCAGCATAGATTATAGTATCTGGTCTGGTCTCATGTATTATTTTAATAACATCATCTTTATTTTCTAGGTTTAACAAATGAAAATTTTTTTCTTTTATAATATTTGTATTAAAAGTTGAATGAGTTTCTTTTCCACATTTAGTTAATGCATGGTGTAAAAAATATCCAAGAAATCCACTACCACCAATTATCAGAATCATATTATCTTTAAACACAAGAGTTTTTTTTTAAATTATACTATGCATTCCTCTTTTTCATAGGAAAGATCTTTTTTAGATATTATAGGATTATTGATAGGCCATGTGATATTGAATTCCTCATCATCCCATCTAATTCCTCTTGCATGTTCCGGAGAAAACCAGTTAGATATATGGTAACACACTTCACAATTGTCTTCCAAAGTCTGGAAGCCATGAGCAAATCCCTCGGGAATATATAATCCTTGAAGATTATCTGAGCTTAACTCCATACTAATCCATTTCTTGTATGTAGATGATTTTTGGCGTAAATCAATAATCACATCAAAAATTTTTCCATTTGTACATCTTACAAGTTTTGATTCTTCAAAAGGTTTTTTCTGAAGATGCATGCCACGTAAGGTTCCTCTTTTCTTACTAAATGAAAAACTAATTTGTAATAGATCTGAATTTAATCCGTTTTCCTGAAAGAGTTTTTTATCCCACACTCTAGTAAAAAAACCTCGTTCATCTTCATGCTTTTCAAATTTGATAATAAATGCCCCATTCAATTCTGTTTCTAGAAATTTCATGAAATAATTTTCACCTCTGGTATTGGAATTACAAATTTGCCTTTCCACTCTCTTATGTAATTAAGCTGTCCCATTATCTCATCTTTTATGTTCCACGGTAATATTATTATGTAATCTGGTTTTGTTTCTTTAATTATTGATGGTGATTTAATTAGTAAATGAGTGCCTGGTAGAAATAAACCCTGTTTATGAGGACTAAGATCAACAGTATATTCTATATGTTCTGAACTAATACCACAATAATTCAAAAGTGTATTTCCTTTTGCAGGTGCACCATAACATATCACAGATCTTTCCTCTACGTGTGCTTTTTCAAGGAAACTGTTTAATTTCTTTTTAATATTTTCTGCTTTTTTTGAAAAACCCAAGTAGGTTGAATAATCATACAACTTGAACTCCTTTTCTTTTTTAAGTAATTTTTCAACACTGTCGTTAATTTTATGTGTTTTATTTTCAGAATGTTTTACAAAAATC
>Ga0310120_10002060_pt1 | contig 14866 bp, 12 predicted proteins | sample CB27_AW_983_MG_FD_203506 | JGI IMG/M metagenome (GOLD analysis project Ga0310120, IMG submission 203506) | Marine microbial communities from Western Arctic Ocean, Canada - CB27_AW_983 | ecosystem: Environmental > Aquatic > Marine > Oceanic | place: Canada: Western Arctic Ocean | collected...
CAGGCAGATTGCATAGTCAAACTTGGTCAGTTGCTGCCGGTAGGTGTAGCCCATCGATTCGCTTAAATCCATTGCCAGATAACCGGTGATATTGGTCTCGGCTTCAAACTTCTTGATGTAGTACTTGTCGGTTTTTGCAAAAACGAGCCAATCAATGTCTTGCGGGTCGTCGCCCGGCGTGTATTTGCGATGTTCGCTGAACTCAACTGAAAAGCCTTGAAAGGGACTGGCATGCAGTCCTTGTAAAAACCCTTTCACGATGAATTGAGCGCGAAGATCGAGCCGGGAAATCTGGCGAATCACTTCCGGTTTGAGATATTTCTCGACTGTCGACATGGGAGCGGGGCAGCCTTTCGAATCGCAGCGGTCAAATCAGGTTCACGGCTGGTTGCTGGAGGCAGCAGAAAACTGGGTCTGTGGTTCCTTGGTTTGTGATGTTGAGTCTGCTGCGAACACCGCATGCGGCAAATTGGGAATGCACGGCGAATCAGCGGGAAACATCTCCCCGCCTGGTACTCCGCTGTCTATTCAGTGTGTCATCCCGCGAACTTGGGGATGTCAGGAATCGGAATTTCTTCGACCAGCCGGTCAATCACATCTTCGGTCGTCAACCCTTCGGCTTGTGCCTGGAAGTTGGTACTCACACGATGGCGCAACACGGGGATCGTCACTTTCTGAACATCTTCAATCGCGACACTGAACCGACCGTCCATGGCAGCCAGCGCTTTGCCGCCATGAATCAAAAACTGTCCGGCACGGGGGCCAGCTCCCCAATCGACAAGTTCCCGGATAAACTGGGGTGCCGACTCATCTTTGGGTCGCGTGGCGCGGACCAGCGCAGCGACATATTTGATGATGTACTCACTGACGGCAACTGACGAAACGAGTTTCTGCAAATTAAGAATTGCCCTCGCCGAGAGGACATGCGAAACCTCTGGTTGTTCATGTCGCGTGGTCGCTGCCAGGATTCTCTCTTCTTCGCCAAGTGTTGGATAATCGACCTTGATGTTAAACATAAAGCGGTCGAGTTGTGCCTCTGGCAGCGGGTAGGTCCCCTCTTGTTCGATGGGGTTCTGGGTGGCGATCGTAAAAAAGGGATTTGGGAGCGTGTAGGTCGTTTGACCGACTGTCACCTCCCGCTCTTGCATGGCTTGCAGCAGGGCTGCTTGAGTCTTGGGCGGCGTCCGGTTGATTTCGTCGGCAAGCAGAATGTTCGTAAAGATGGGGCCTTCGACAAAGCGGAACGATCGGCGTCCCTGATCATCCTCCTCCAAGACATTGGTCCCGGTGATATCGGACGGCATCAGGTCGGGTGTAAACTGGATCCGCTTGAACTCCAGCTCAAGGATCTGGGAGAGCGTGCTAACCATCAGTGTCTTGGCGAGGCCGGGTACACCTTCAAGCAGGCAGTGACCATGTGTAAAGATGGCCGCGAAAATTTGCTCAATAACCGCATCCTGTCCAATGATCACTTTTTGCAGCTCCGCTTGCATCAGCTGGCGATGCTGGCGAAATTCCTGCAGGACTTCTCCCAAATTGCGGGTCTTCGTGGACAAAAGAGGAATCCTCATCTGGAATGAACGTTGGGACCACCGGGGCCCGAGTTTTGACAAAGTGACCACCGCCCCAGGGCAAATGGTTCGTGACGCGAGTTGGACCGCCACGGTGCACAACATTCTATCGTTGGCAACCCATCGCGACAATCAAATCGACCGATCTGAGTTACCGCTCCAACTCCTGAACTCTAAACTATTTAGGGTAGGAGGGAAGTTTTTGTCTGGGGGTCTTGACCGATGACACTTGCAACGCGGCTGAGCCTGGTGGTAAGCGTAGCGGTTGTGTCGCTTGTGTCGTTTGGCTGGGCACAACAGCCCCCTGAAGCCGGGCAGCCGGTCAACGCCAAACAGGTGCAGGGCCATTGAGCGGGGAATTGCCTACCTCCGTCGGGAGCAAAAGCCCCGTGGCAATTGGAACGAGCTGACAACTTACCCGGGACCTGCCCCCTTCAAACGTGTCCATGTCCACGTAGGTCCGTTCATGCGGCTCGCTGTTCGGTGATCTCCAGAATCTTGCAGATCTCGGAGACCTTCTGGCCCTTGCCAAGAGCAATGTCCGCCTGGCGGAGCTTCTCGATAATCTGATCGGTCGTGTGTCGTGTCTTCTTTCATCTTCAGAGAGTCCTTTCCGGGCTGCGCCCGGATGCGATTCTCTCATGAAGACTGGATCAGTTTGAGGGGGGAAGGCCATTTCCCACGACACTTCCTCAGATGACGTTTGTTTCCACATTTGGGACACGCTAATGGGTCAACTTCAAACACCCGCTTCACCAGGGCGGCCGAGGTCGACCCGGTGCCGCCCGATTGCCCATTCGCAGCAGATCGTCCTTCACAGACAAGGCCGCGGTCTATCCTCCCCGCCCCGTCGGGTGCGTCCTTGGCGCGCATGCCTCGGCGACGATAAGAGTACCCGCCGTGCTGTCCGTCGGGTTCGATTGCGTGATCGCCATTCTTTAGAATCAGCCAGTTCTGCAAGACATCTCACTCATACAATCGCCCGCATGATCATGTAGATAACTGACGGGCCGAGCAAACAGCCGAGGCCGGTATAGAAAGTTGCCGTCATCGCACCGTAGGGCACCAGCTTGGGGTCGGTCGCGGCGAGTCCGACTGCGACTCCGCTGGTTGTGCCCATCAGTCCGCCAAAGATGAGTGCGGAACGCGGATTGTCGAGACCGATCCAGGGCGCAATCAGCGGAGTCATCGTCATGACCAGGATTGACTTGACCAGCCCTGCGGCGATGCTGATCGCCATAACTTCGCCGGTTGCTCCAATTGCGCCACCGGTTACGGGACCCACAATATAAGTTGCAGCGCCCGCCCCAATCGTCGTCATGCTCACCGCATCTTGGTAACCAAACGCGTAAGCGACACAACCGCCAACGATGAACGACAAGACGACACCGGCAAACAGCGATACGACTCCGCTGATACCGGTTTTCAGAAACTCTTCCAGCCGCACGCCGAAGGCGGTCGCCACAATCGCAAGATCGCGAAACATTGCCCCGCCCATCAGTCCAATACCGGAAAAGATGGCGACGTCGGCAATTCCATTCTTACCCTCGGTGAGGTAACCGCCGACGTAAGCAAGTACCAGCCCAATCAGAATCGCGATTGCCGAACCGTGCACGCGTCCCCGAGTCAGCCGGTCTGACACTGCGTACGAAAACCAGACCGTGATACCAATCAGGGCGAACGCAGTGATCAGCGAATACTTCGTCAACTCGCCAGCGATTGCATCCATCACTTCTGTCATGATGGATCCTCTGTCGAAGGATGGTTACCAATGCGGCTGAACAACGGGACCATCGCAAACGAAACCACAACGGCGGATGTACCTGCAAGGATAGCGACGGGGCCCCCCGTGATTGCGGCGCGAACGTTTTGACTGGCGGCCATCGCGACCACGATCGGAATGTAGATCAAACTCCAAAAAACAATTCCCTGCGCGGTGGGCGGCTTCAAGCGGCCGCTGCGATGTAGGCGATCGCACAATGAAATCAGCACCAGCATGGCAATGCCCACCCCGCCAACGTTGGCATCAATGCCGACGACCATTCCTAGCAGCCTGCCCACGATCGATCCGATCAAAAGGCAGAGTGCCAACAGGGCGGTTCCGTAGATTGCCATTCGTTTCCTATTGACGGGAATTCACTGCGGTCAGGATCGAGGCCCGATTCTACAACTTGACCGATGCTTTCGTCAGGTTCCGAGATGCGACTGCCGCTGGGACAGTTGGTTGAGAATGGCAGTCATCCTATGAGAAACAGGGCAGCGAACAGCTTGGTAGATTCGATGACGACGCACCCACTGGACTTCATTTAACCTCACAACAATAATTCGAGCTCCTCTGTTGCAAAATCAATAACTGACTGATAACTGATAGGAAATTTGATTTCCGCCGGGAGTGTACTGGGAAACAACAGGGAAATCATGGCCATAAACGTGTCCATGTCCACGTAGGTCCGTTCATGCGGCTCGCTGTTCGAATGACGGGCACCCTCCATACCGTCCGGAGCCCGCAGTGGCAGGTGGCGATTTGGGTGCCGACCAGCGGCCCGCAGTGACGTAAGATCTTCTCGATCGCGTCGGGCGTTTTGACAAAGTGACCACCGCCCCAAGGCAAATGGTTCGTGACGTGGCCGGTTGTGGTTCGCCTGAATACGGCCCGACAGCTGGCGAATGTCGTCTCTGGTTTGTCGTGTCAGCTAACGTCGGCCATGCACCGTGATTCGTGGTAAGTGTTTTGACACGCTTCGCGCCTAACTCGCACTTGCTACCGGACTTGCGGCAACCTGTGTCGATAAAGGAGCCTCTTCTTGGCGCGGTCTGATTCTGTTTGCGATCCTACCCTCGCAGAATCAAACAGTGCACGGCGTGACAACCAATGGCGCAGTGTGTGATTCCGCACGTTGAATTGGCGCACTAGCCAGCGATGCTCATCACTTCGTGTTTAAATCGGCGGAAAGAACTTGATAAGTTCTTTGCGTTCACTAATTCACAGATATATAATCGGTGCTTAGGCATGTATATAATCGGTGCTTAGGCATGGTGGTCTTCCCCGGGAGGGTTGGGCGTGTCTCGTCAAAAGCATGTCGGTTTTCGAGGGTTGGTGTTTGAGTAGGAGACACGTCGACGGCAGCGACAACTTTCGCAGCCAGTCGGAAGATGGTTCCGCCGCAAAAGAGAACAACAAAAATAATGTTGTCACGCCGATCATGATCAGTCGGGAGGTCATCTTTAATGAACCGCCAACGACGATACAGAAAAAAACGGCCTGCACGTTCACACGCTCGTTCGCTACGCGTTGAACGTCTCGAAGACCGTCGGTTGTTGTCCGGTGTGCCCGGCGATTTTAACGGCAATGACATCGTCGACGCCGCCGACTTCACGGTCTGGCAAGATCAGCTAGGTAGTGCTACCGCACTGACCAACGACGATGGATTGGGTGTGCCGATTGGTAATGCCCATTATGAATTGTGGAAGACGAATTTTGGTCGCGTACCCGACTTACCGAACGCTTCGCCGACGGTGGCGATCACGAGTCCCGCCCACGGAAGCACCTTCGACTTGAGCGAGGACATCATCCTGGAGGGCACCGGCGAGGACCCCGAAGACGGTCCCTTGACCGGTGCGTCCTTGGTCTGGTCGTCGAACTTGACCGGCGAACTGGGCACCGGAGCGAGCCTGGTGCTGGCCGGCGGGACCCTGAGCCCCGGCACCCACATCATTACCCTGACCGCCACCGACTCGGGGTCGCTCACCGGGAGCGACGCGGTAATCAGCGACGCGCTCACCTGTCTGGGCGACTCTGCCTGCGAGACAGCCCCCCCATGCGGGGTCGGCATTTGCGTCGTCGAGCAGGAAATCGGTGAGGGACAGCGCTTTGACGTGAATTTCCAGCCGCCGCCGGGCGGGTCCTTCGGGTGGAACTTCTCGCTCTACCGCGACTCGGTGAGCCAGGAGAACTTCCTCACCAATCCGAGCCTCAGCGCTGCCCAGGACGCGGTGCCGGCCGGGTCTCCTTTCGTCATCGCGCTCGACTCGCTGAACTGGCAACCGGGGATCTACGTCGTCCGGGCGCTCACCTATACGGACAGCCTCGTCGTACTGCCACGGCCTGCCGCGCCGGCCGAGAAGGTGCGAAATGACATGATCGCCGTCGGACGCACCCTGGGTCTCTACTCCGAGGACGGAGACCTCGTCGCTGACGAGGCCGGGGCCGAGCCCCTGCCCGTGATGGATATGGGCACCGTCTACGCCGTCGCGATCGACCTGAACCGCTTTCTCAACCTGCGTAACCGCATCGACCTGCAGCTCCTCGCTGCCGACGGCGTCGAGGTCCTCGCCGAGTACCTGCTGCAGCTCAGCCTGGTCACGGAGCGTTCGATGGGTGCGATGATGACGGTGCATGGCGCCTGTCCCGCTGAGCTTCTCGACCCGGACGACTACGCAGCGGGTGTCGCGATCAGCTTCTTCAGGTCCCCGGAGCACCAGCCCTACTACGAGAACGACGCACCGGTGCGGCTGCGCTTGCGAGGCAACGTCCTGGGTGGCCCCTCCATGTGCGTGGAGCAGGACATCGTCGTGAACGCATTTCTCGACGACGATCCCGCACTCCCGCCGGTTCCGTCCTTCCAGGAGTACAACGCCGAGAATTACCCCGACCAGCCGTCCATGAACGACTTGCCGCTCGACACCCGGCACGTCAGGATCGTCCGCTTCGGCGGTCTCGGAATGACCGGCATCGACGAGCTCGAGGCGGCGGCCCGTGACATCGAGAGCTACTTCTCGGTCGCCACGAAGGGCTACTTCGAACTCGTCGTCGACGGGGTGGATATTATCCCCTACGACGCGCCGGCCAACGTCCAAAAGGTGACCGACTGGTACGAGACCGCGCCGAAGACTCCCGGCAAGCCCGTGCTCGACCTGGAGAAACCCGACGAGCGATACCTCGCCACCCTGCTCTACTACTACGAGCACGAGGACGAGTTCGTCGACGACTTCCTCGCCCTCTATCCGTCGCAGTCGCAAGGAGAGGACCTGACGATCTACTGGGTCGACGGCCCGGGGTCGCTGGGGGTCGGCATGGGGAATATCGGCGCGACCCGGATCAAGATCAGTCGGCTCTACCCGGGATCCCTTTTCTACGACGGAACAGGCGAGGATCGCACCTATCATTACGACCTCGACTCCTGCTCTAGTTGCGGAGACACGACCGCGGACTACATCGCGTACCTCGCCGAGGTCGGAGGGCTCGACACGTTCAAGAACACGACGCTGCACGAGTTCGGCCATGTCCTCTGGTCCAAGCGGTCCGGCTTCTCCGTGGGTGATATCCAGACCCGACGGCTGCCGTTCAATTCTGCGTACACCGTGCTCGACCGCTCACAGGGGTTCTTCACGCGCTTCGAGTACATGTCGTACGGCCGCGACCGCACGGTGCTCGATGGCATGTCTTACGGCGACGTCTTCCTCGGCAATCTTCTCCTCTCCTACCAGGAGCCCGTCAGCGAGGTGGAGTGCCTCTCGCACGCCGGGGACACGGAAGCGGTCGCGGTAGTCGAGCCCGGCGAGGAGATCGTCGTCCGCCTCGGAGGCATCACCGGAAGCGGACTGCTGGAGATCTCCTACGGCTTGCTCTCCGGGCCGGTGGAGCTAAGCGGCGTCGCCGCGTCCGGGAGCTTCGTCTATGACACCGTGCCGAGACGCACCCGGGCGGCGAACGAGGAGGTATCCTTCTCGCTGCAAACCCCGGGAGAGTACAGCTACGAACTCGTCGTGCGCGACCAGCTCCACGGCGAGATCGAGGGTCACGAGCACGAGCACCGGCAGGTCTTCACGATCCAGGTCACGGCTGCAGCCGGGGAATGATGCCGGTGGAGCTCGCCGACGAGTCTGCGGACTTTCAGCTGTTCGCGACGTCCACTGGTGGCGAGAAAGTTAACCCGCACGTACTTTGCCGCGCTTTTCTTTAAGGGTTCTCTGGACGCGGGCTTTCCTTACCACCCTGGGGAACCGCCGCCCGCGCTAGCTAAGTTTGTTTCACGACGTGAAAAAATGACCGAAAACAAAAACGCAAACAGCGACGTTGACGCCGCCGGATCACCTTACGGAGACACGAAAGACTGTTTTGCGGAGGTTTTTCCCTCTCGCGTCGGTCGGGCAGAAATTGACCACTACCGAACAGCGGATGGAATACCCAGGTTCGATTTGGTGTTTTGTTGCTACGGTTTAATTTTCTGTTTACATTGAAGCGAGTCCATCAATAAACCAATAAGGACGCCCACCCATGAATCCGAACGTGCTATGGATTTTGTGGATGGTTTAAAGACTGGTCTGCCTCGAGATAAAAACTCGTCTTTTGACCATGAGTACAGGAAGGTCACCTGCAATGAATCGACGGCGACGGTGCGAAAAGAAACGTCTTCGATTTTCAGGCGCTCGTTCGCTACGCGTTGAACGTCTGGAAGACCGTCGGTTGTTGTCCGGTGTGCCCGGCGATTTTAACGACAATGACACTGTCGATGCCGCCGACTTCACGGTCTGGCAAGATCAGCTGGGTAGTAATACCGCACTGATCAACGACAGTGGATTGGGTGTGCCGATTAGTAATGCCCATTATGAATTGTGGAAGACAAATTTTGGTCACGTACCGAGCGCTGAACCCGACCCGATCGAGGCCGGAGATTACACGGTCCAGGTTCCCTCGAGCGCCGGCGGTGAGCTTGGCATCGCCGTGCGCGTCTTCCATCCGGCCACCGAAGAGGCGCGTTACTCGGACGGGGCCCCGGTCATCGTCGACGTGCAAGGCGGCTGGTCGGCGGGCAAGGTCTCTGCTTCGGGTTCGTCAACCGACGAGTCCGAGCATGGCTATGTGAAGATCGAGCTGATGCTCCCCGGGGGGGACTTCGGAGACGTGAAGAGCGGAGGCGAATATGACGTCCGCGGTTCCAACTCCATCCAGGCGTTGGCGGATGTCCTCAGCTACGCCAGCGGGGAGCTGGCCGACATGTCGGGAGAGCTGATCACCGACCGGGTCCCGTTTGCGCTGACCGACCAGGTTGGCATCCTGGGCAGTTCCAACGGGGGCAACCTCGCCCTCGCGACGCTGGCCGAGCACGGGGCCACGCTCTCGAGTGTTCGGTGGTTTGCCGCCTGGGAGAGCCCCATCGGGGACCAGTACGCTGCCATCGACCTCAACGGCAACCCGTTCTACACGCCGGGGACCTGCACCGCGACCACGTGCCCGACGCCCGGGTTGGCCGACGCTCTCTTCTGGATCCCGATGGGGACCACGTCGTCGGTCAACTTCGACACGGGCACCTGGAACTTCCCCGGCGCGATCGCCGCCGAATCGGTAGACGGCACGCTCCTGAAAGTGTTCGACAAGTTTCCCGCGGCCCTCACCGAAGATGCGACGGGAGTTAAGCTCTACCCCACGGTGGAGCTCGGTGAGGCCCTCCGAGACGCCGCGATGACCGTGTTTCCACCGTTGGGGAACCCTCCGCCGTGGCTTGTGATCGACGAGACCGAGATCGCCGAATATTGGAACTACCGCGACGGCGCGATCCGGATCTCGGAGGTTCACGCGCTGTTCCCCGAACTGCTCGTCATTCACGTGGGCACCGTGATCGACCATGTTCAAACACAGCCCGACTATCCCCACGCGGCATCACACATCCAGGCATGGTTGGACGTGGGCCACGACTTCGTCCGCCTCAACGCCGACGCCGAGTACCTCTCTGTGCTCAGCGCGCTGCCCGCGGCGCTCTTCCCGGACAACGAGGCCAACCAGCCGGTCCCCTACCCGGGAACCGAAGATCTGATGCTGGCCGAGAAATACAGCGGCATGCCCGTGGGCGTGTTTGCTAACCTGGCAGCGATGCTCGAGCTGGCCGATCGGGTCCACGAGGGGATCACGGACACGAACCTCGACGCCGTGCTCCCCATCGATTGACCGGACCCGAGCTGGAAGCCGCCTATCTCAGCAGGGCGCTCTTGGGGTCTTCCAGCATGACCGGGCTGAAGTTCTTCTTGAGCTTCAGCAGGTGCTCGAACTTCGCCGGCTGTCTTCCTCCGGTGTAGAGCGATGTGGGTTGCTTAATGCTCCGGTCGATCACGTGCTGGGCGCGTGTTGGCGTTCGACGGTCCACTTTGCTCGAAGTACCCAAGCTCAAGCGGGCAACCCGCCCATAAATGACGCCTCGAACCGTAACCCTCATCGGGAATGAACGTTGGGGCCATCAAGGGCCGAGTTTTGACAAAGTGACCACCACCCCAAGGCAAATGGTTCGTGACACGAGCTGGACTGCCACGGTGCACGACATTCCATCTTTGGCAACCCATCGCGACCGTCAAATTGACCGATCTGAGTTGCCGCTCCAACTCCTGAGCCCTAAACTATTTAGGGTAGGAGGGAAGTTTTTGTCTGGGGGTCTTGACCGATGACACTTGCGACGCGGCTGAGCCTGGTGGTAAGTGTAGCGGTGGTGTCGCTTGTGTCGTTTGGCTGGGCACAACAGCCCCCTGAAGCTGGGCAGCCGGTCGACGCCAAACAGGTGCAGGAAGCCATTGATCGGGGAATTGCCTACCTCCGTCGGGAGCAAAAGCCCCGTGGCAATTGGAACGAGCTGACAACTTACCCGGGAGGCGTTACGGCACTCTGCACGCTGGCACTCTTGCATTCAGGAGTTGCGGCCGATGACCCGACAGTCAGCAAAGCACTCGAATTCCTTCGTGCCACGAAGCCCCAGAAAACCTATGCCGTGGCACTCCAAACCATGGTGCTCTGTGCCGCGACTCCTCAGAAGGACTCGCTCACTATTCAAACCAACGTGCGCTGGCTGGAGGAAAACCAAGTTCGGGAAGGTAACCGGGCCGGCGCCTGGTCGTATCCCGGTCCGGGCGGGGACAACAGTAACGCTCAGTTCGCGGTACTGGCACTCTACGAGGCTCAACGTGTCGGTGCGAAAATAAATCCCCGAACCTGGAAACGAGCGCAGACTTACTGGCGGGCGGCGCAAAATGACGACGGCTCCTGGGGGTACGTTCCAGCCGATGCGGGATCGGGGAGCATGACCTGCGCCGGAATCAGCGGGCTGGCAACCTGTTCGATCGCTATCGACGAAGGGGACGCCCAGGTCAAAAATGGCCGCATTATCTGCTGCCGACGAAGCTCACGGGACGACGCCCTCAAGCAGGGACTCGACTGGCTGGGTCGGAATTTTTCAGTGACGCGCAACCCACGGCTACCCGGCAGCGGGCAGCCTTGCCTTTACTACTACCTGTATGGCTTGGAGCGTGCCGGTCGTCTGACAGCACGTCGCTTCATTGGCGACCATGACTGGTATCGCGAAGGGGCCGAGTTCCTGGTCCGCGAACAAGACTCCTTGTCCCATTACTGGGTCGGCACGTGGCACGGCGAACGGAATCCTCACATCAGTACCAGCTTTGCCTTGCTGTTCCTGGCAAAAGGTCGGCGGCCGGTCGTCATGGCCAAACTTCGACACGGGAACGGGGAGGACTGGAATCGGCATCAAAATGACGCGGCGAACCTGACCGATTACACCGAGCAGAAGTGGGATCTCGACCTCACCTGGCAGATTTTCGATCCCGTATCCGCTTCGGTCGAAGATCTGTTGCAAGCTCCTGTGCTCTACATCAGCGGTAGCCTTGCACCGGAACTGCTCCCCCACGCGCAAAAACTGCGCGACTATGTTGACCGGGGCGGATTCGTGTTTGCCGAGAACTGCTGCGGTGATGATGGCGGATTTCAACAAGGATTTCGTACGCTGGTCAGCGCCATGTTTCCTGAACCGGAGTATGCTTTGCAACAACTCCCACCCAGTCATCCGTTATGGCGGATGGAAGAACTCGTACGGGCCGACTCTCCTTACATTGGCCGCTTGTGGGGTGTCGAATATGGTTGTCGCACATCGGTCGTCTACTCAGAAATTGACTTGTCGTGTTACTGGGAATTGGCCCGCCCGGGACGCTGGCGCGACTACCCGGAACCCGTGGTCGAACGGATCCGGGACGGGCTCGCCGTGGGTATCAACGCCTTGACCTACGCGACGGGACGCGAGCCAAAAGGAAAAGAACACACCTTTACGTTGCCAGTTGTCGATACGGGTGTCGATGGTCCTGGCAATCGTGGCACCATTCAGATCGCCAAACTGCGGCATGGCGGTGGCTGCAATGACGCGCCCGGAGCACTTATCAACTTGTTGCGCGCCGCTGCCCAGGGAGATCTCAAACTACGTATCCGTACCGATGCTCAACTGATCGGAATCGGCGACGACAACCTGGTGAATTACCATCTCGTGTTCATGCATGGAAGACACAACTTCCGCTTGACTCCGGCCGAACGAGAGTCGCTGGCGCGGTATCTCGAAAACGGAGGGACCCTGCTGGCCGATGCGATTTGCGCAAGCAAACCGTTTGCAACTGCCTTTCGTCGGGAGCTGCGGGAAGCACTTCCGAATTACCCTCTGGAGACGATTCCAACGGAGGACCCCATTTTCAACTCGACCTACGGCGGGTACGACGTCCGTAAAGTAGCCCTGCGGGATCCACTCCCCAGGGAAGAGGGTCAACCGATGGCGACAAGAGTCCGTGAAACGGCTCCGCAGCTGGAGGGAATCAAGATTGGTAACCGCTGGGCCGTGATTTTCTCTCCCTATGACATCAGCTGTGCGCTGGAAAATCATGAGTCGATCCAATGTCGCGGATACAACCGCGAAGATGCTGCCCGACTGGCGCTCAACGTGTTGATGTACTCGTTGAATCAATAGCCTCGCATCGACTGCCCCGGACATCCCAATTTGTGGGAAGTTCAACCCTGGTTCGGTTCAGGGCGTGTGCGGGTCTTCGTTGCTGCTGGCAATCGTCATTTCCGCCTCGTCATCATTTCTGGCCGGCTTGCTTGAAACCGTCGATCGCGTGGCGATAGAACTGGTCGAACTGCACGATCACTCTGGCAGGATCGAGCCAATCGAAAACAAATTGGCGGCCGCGCCGGCCGAGCTTTGAGCGGCGCTGGTCATCGCCGGCCAATTCGACAATAGCTCCGGCAACGTTTGCCGGCGTGTCGTGAACAATGAGTCCACCAGCTGACTTCAGCTCCGGCCAGGTGTCGACACACCGCGTAGTGATGACTGGTGTTTCTGCGGCCAGAGCCTCGGCCAGAACCATTCCAAAACACTCCTGCCAACTTGGTAATATGAAAATGTCACATGCTTGATAGAGGGAAACCTTATCGAGACCGCCAACGGCACCAACAAAGTGCACATCTTCCTGTAGCCCGTGTCGGCTAACCAAAGCCTGGAGATTAGCCAAATACCGCTTCTCTTCTGGTGGTCCAGCCACAACAAGTTGAACTGCAACGCCGGCAGCATGGACCAGCGCGACCGCGTCGATGAGCAACTCGATCCGCTTGACCGGATGCAACCGCCCGAGCACCATGACTACCAGCTGGTTTGTCTGCAGAGCAGAAAATTTTTGTCTGGCTCGTTCAGGGCCGGGTAAGTTTTCAAACCCTTCACGATCAAAATTCAAGGGGATGACGGTCGTATTGTCACGAGGCAATTGCTTTAGCATTTGCATCCGCTCCCCTTCGGCTGTGCAATGAATCTGTTCTGCCCGACCGAGCAGGGTACGTCCGGCAATCGCCAAATAGAGCTTTTTTTTCCACGGTTTCAAGTTGAGAGCCCAGTCGTTAAGCATGCCATGCACACTGAACACGTAGGGAACATGAATTTTTCTGGCGAATCGGGCCAGGACAAGATTTCGCGGGTCCCACATACCATGAATGTGAAGGATATCGGCATCTCGGAAAACGGATACCATCGCTTGTTCACATTCCGGAGAAAGCCGTGACCAAGGCAAACCGGGTAGTTGCAATTTCACGACGGACCGGTTTTGTTTGCTGCCATCAGTCCAACTCGCGGGAACATCGCGGTCATCTTCGGTCACCAGCGTGACGCGATGCCCATAGTTGGCAAGGTCGTTGCAGAAATTGAGCAGGAATCGCACCACGCCGCCATCACCCTCGTCCATCCGTTGGAGGTACTGGACGCAATGAAAGGACTGCGAATCGGGCATGAGGACTTGAAACATCAGGAATCGCGGGGGCGGGCTCCAGGCAGATAGGCAGCAACCAGAGCACAAATCAAGGCGAGAATCGCAATCGCAAAAGCAGGGGTGTAAAAGAGCCGATGGCGTTGTTGGGCCTGCAGGATCAGCGATACATTTTGCGGTTGGTACTCGGCAAAGCCGTCTCGACCGAGATCTCGATAGATGGCAATCCACAGTTTCCAGCCATCCAAGGGTGTCATCACGGCGAGCTGCTGGTCCACATACTGGGCCCGGTCAACGGGATCAAATTCTTGTGGCTGAGGAACCGTCCACCAGAAATAGCCACCTATCGTCGCGGCGAACACGGCGCAGATGATAGCGGCCGAAAAAACCCCTTGCCTTACCGACCAAGCCTGGGATCGGGTGGCGGCATCGGCAGGTGCAGGCGGCAAGTGTCTTAAGTTTCGTAAAGTGGGTATTTCGATCGTCTTGCCACATCGACAAGTGGTGCGACCGCCCGCCTGCGCATCCTCAACAACGACATTCTCTCCACACGCACACGTTAAAAGGTATTTGGCCATAGACAGAATAGGGGGCGGTCGGATGGGAACAGCAAATTGTCCCAAAAAGTGGAAATGGGGCGTCTTTAATTCTAGCTGTCCAGCCTGGGTCCAAAAGCACACCGCTTAATAAAGGGGAATCAGCCCTCCGAGACAGCTTTCACGGGAGACCTTCGTTGCAGTCGGTCACAGCCTGCCCGGGGCAAACAGCTCGCAGGGAATTGGCCCATTTTCCGTAACACACAGAGTGGTAATAGGATATGTCGAAATAGCCAGTTGGAATAGTGGTCGGTTGTGAGGTTTTGGTCACGAGTCATCGTGCGTTCCAACTTGGATCCTGACCCGCCGGTTCTGCGGGATCTGCCAATTTTAACTCTGGACCTGCTTGCGCTGGTGACTACAATTAAGTGGTTCGGTCCAAAGTTTTAAAAACTGCCCGAAAAATAAGAGGTATGTGGCGTGGCGGCACCCCCCGCAAGGGGGTAGAGCGTCGGGATGACAGGTCTGACTGGGCTGGCGCAACGGTCTCTGGAACAGGGTGCGGCAAAAAAAGATGGTTTTTCGGGGTCGCGTTAAGGACTTGCATTTCCTTAGTGCGGAGAGGTGCTCTGCGTGAGGGAGTCCCCGATACATCGCTGAAGGGATTTCGCTGTGGAACAAGTGCGGCGAAGT
>Ga0310120_10002061_pt1 | contig 14866 bp, 17 predicted proteins | sample CB27_AW_983_MG_FD_203506 | JGI IMG/M metagenome (GOLD analysis project Ga0310120, IMG submission 203506) | Marine microbial communities from Western Arctic Ocean, Canada - CB27_AW_983 | ecosystem: Environmental > Aquatic > Marine > Oceanic | place: Canada: Western Arctic Ocean | collected...
ATTGAACTGGGGCACTATTGCCTGATTGCTTGTTTCCTCCTCTGTGTCTATGGGACTGTCGCTGCCTCGCTGGGCGGATACCGCGGCAACCTGCCTCTGGTGCGCAGTGCTGAAAACAGCGTCGTCGGAAATTTCGTCACGGTGCTGGTTGCTTCCGTGAGTCTGTGCTGGCTCTTCCTCACCGATCAGTATCAGGTTGAATATGTGGCCAGCTATAGTGCCAGAGACATTCCCACGGTCTACAAATTCACCGCTTTCTGGGGAGGACAGGCTGGCAGCCTGTTGTTGTGGGCACTGGTGCTCTCCTCGTTCGCAATGATCGCGGTGCTTCAGAACCGCCACAAGAACCGCCACTTGATGCCTTACGTCACCGTGGTGCTGTCGGGCGCCCTGACCTTTTTCATGATTCTTCTGACCTTTGCCACCAATCCCTTCGATACGCTTCCGGTGGCTCCTGCAGACGGGCAGGGTCTGAACCCGCTGCTGCAGAATTTCTACATGATCATCCATCCTCCCATTCTGTATCTGGGCTATGTGGGAATGACCGTTCCTTTCGCCTTCGCCATGGCCGCTTTGATGAGTGGTCGACTGGACACTTCGTGGATCAGGAGCACCCGCCGCTGGACACTGGTCAGTTGGGTCTTCCTGACAGTCGGCTTCACCCTGGGAGGGACGTGGGCATACGAAGAGCTCGGTTGGGGCGGATACTGGGCCTGGGATCCGGTCGAAAATGCCTCCTTCATGCCCTGGTTCTTCGCCTCGGCTTTCCTTCATTCGGTCATGATCACCGAAAAGAAGGGCATGCTGAAGATGTGGAACTTCATTCTCATCCTGGTGGCCTTCGAGCTCTCGATCTTCGGCACTTTCGTGACCCGAAGCGGCGTGATTTCCTCGGTGCACTCCTTTGCCCTCTCGAACCTGGGACCTCTTTTTGTGGTCTTCCTCGCCTCCAGTACCTCCTTCGGTCTTTTCTGGATCTTCTACCGCTCGGATCAACTGAAAAGCGAGCAGAGGATGCAGTCCTTCCTATCTCGCGAAGCGACTTTCTTGCTCAACAATCTCCTTTTCGTCTCCATCTGCTTTGCTATTTTCTGGGGAACTGTTTTCCCAATTATTTCCGAGTGGGTTCGGGGTGAGAAGATTACCGTGGGTCCTCCGTTCTTCAACAAAGTCACCTGGCCTCTGGGATTGGCCCTGCTTACACTCACGGGCATCTGTCCTTTGATTGCGTGGCGCAAAGCCACAGCCAAGAATTTTCGTAGAAACTTTCTCTTCCCCTTGGGCGGCGGCTTACTTTCTGGACTGATAGCGCTTGGCCTGGGTGTCCGGCTTTTGGTGCCCCTGCTCTTCTACTCGGCCGCCGGCTTCGTAGTCCTGAGCATCTTCTTTGAGTTCTATAAGGGTGCTCGTGCTCGACAGGTGATCAGACCCACCCACTTTCTGGTGGCCCTCAAAGACCTTACGCTTATGAACAAGCGTCGCTACGGGGGCTTCATCGTTCACTTCGGCGTCGCGATGGCCTTCGTTGGCATCATCTCCAGCTCCTTTTTCAGCGTCGAAAAGCTCGTCACCCTCAAGCAGGGAGAGCAGTTCGAGCTGCGTCACTACACCCTCACATTTCTAGAGATGGTGCAGAGATCGGATCCGGAAAAGGATGTCGTATTCGCCCGTCTGCAGGTTTTCCAGAACGGCGAGGAAACAGGAAAACTGTTTCCCCAGAAGCACTTTCACCACAAGAGCGAGCAGCCCATGACTGAGGTAGCGATTCGCTCCACACTGAGAGACGACCTCTACGTTGTCCTGTCGAGCTTCGATGAGAAACTGACCCAAGCCACTTTTCACGTCTTCATCAATCCGCTGGTGCAACTGATCTGGATCGGCATCGGCATCATGGCGTGCGGAGGAATCTTCCTCTTCTTTCCCGACAAGAAGTCCGCCTCCAAGGTGACTGCGCTCCGGAATAGGAAAGTTGTCCGAGATGAAGCGGCTTAGTACACTGAGTGCCCTGTTCGTCTGGTGCGCCTGCGCTACCCTGTGGGCCCAGGAACCGGAACTCTCCGAGGATGAAAAGGTATCCCGGATTACCGGGAATCTTGTCTGTCAGTGCGGCTGTGCCAATCTCCTGGTTCGAAGCTGTGGCTGCCCCAATGCCATAACAGTCAGCCAGGAGGTTCGAAAGCTGGTCGCAGAGGGCACCTCTGAGGCGAAAGTCTTCGCTCTCTATGAAGAAAAATACGGAGCTCAGGTGCTCGGCGCCCCCAAGGCGGAAGGCTTCAATATCGTGGGCTGGATCCTACCCTTTGTGGTTACAGGCTTCGGAACTCTTTTCGTGGTGGCTATGGCCAAGAGGCTGAAGCCCGCCCAGGAGGAGTCTCCAGAGACCGATAGGAAGTCAGCTGGGATCAGCGAGAAGTATCGTAAACTACTCGACCAGGAACTCAAGGACTGGTAAGCGCCCCCTGACGGTGCAGGCCAGTCGGTCCGTGCGCGAGAAAAACAATGGAACAGCTGATCGCGCCCATCTTATTTATCGGAGTCGTGCTCTATGTGGCCTATCCCCTCTTTGCGGAACCCGAGGAGGACATCCGGAAAGATCCACGAAATGCAGATCGGGAGCAGGTCCTGGAGGAAAAGGAAAACCTGGTAGCCAATCTGAAAGACATCGAAATGGACTACCGGATGGGCAAGCTGTCTCAGGAAGACTACGAACAACTCAAATCGGATTTCGAGCAGCTGGCCGTCGGAGTCTTCGACCGGTTGGAACAGCTCGGCCCCCAAAAGCGCCCCAAAATGAAGAAGAAGTGACGTCATCCCACCCCGCCTCGAAACCGCTTCTCGTCCTCGAGAAACTCACCAAGAAGTTCGGAACTCTATCTGCACTTTCGAATATAGATCTCGAGATTTCGGCAGGCGAATTCGTGGCGATTTTCGGCCCCAACGGCGCGGGGAAGACTACTCTGCTGAGAGTCCTCGCCTCCTTGACCAGCCCCACAAATGGGAAGGTCTCCTTCTTTCCCGACGGGAGCGACCCAAGCCGGCATCGGGTGGGCTATGTATCCCATCAGAGTCTGCTCTATAACGAGATGACCGGGCGCGAAAATCTAGCCTTCTACGGACGTCTGTACGGTCTCTCCCAGATCGGCCATAAGGCAACTGAGTCGCTGACGGTCATGGGCCTGAGCGAGTCAGGGGACAATCTCGTTCGAGGATACTCACGCGGAATGAAGCAGCGTCTGACCTTGGCGCGAGCCCTCCTTCATGATCCCTACCTCCTCCTACTCGATGAACCCTATGTCGGACTCGATCGGCAGGGCTGTCGGCTCCTGACTGATGTCTTGCGCCGACTCAAAGATCAGGCCCGTACCGTTTTGTTGATCACTCACAACTTGAGCGAAGGGCTGGAGCTGTGTGATCGGGTTCTCATTCAGCACCGCGGATCAATTGTGTTCGACGCCTCTAGCCAGGATGTCGACCGGGAGCGGATCGAAAGCATCTACTTCCAGGCGGTCGAGAGTTCGTCTGAACGTCTGAACGTCGCACGTCTCTTCTCCCCCAGAGAGTGCGGAGAGGAGTTGGCATTGAGAGCGGGTGAAGGAAAGATTGCGCCACAGGGTCGTCACTAGAAAAAAACAGAAGGTAGTCATGGCAACAACGCCACCGCCCGCACCCGGATCGGCTCCGCCGGCCAAGAAGAAGTCCAACGTTGTACTTTGGGTCATCATCGGTGTCTTTGCGTTCTTTCTGCTGATAGGCATAGTAGTCGTTGGCGGAATGTATTTCCTCTGGAACAAGGTCAAGGATGTTGCCGGCGACATGGAGGGCAACCCGGCGCTCGCAATCACGAAAGTGATAACCACGATGAATCCTGACCTGGAAGTCATCTCGATCGACGAGGCCAACAACACGATCAAGATCCACCAAAAGTCCTCCAACAAGACCATCGAACTAGATCTGGACAGGATCAAGGAGGGCAACCTCTCCGCCGTATTCGAGGGAGAGGACGGACCCGAGACTTTCGAGCTCAAAACAGACGACGCTGGAACTGTCGAGATGAAAAGCGGTGATCGTGCCCTCAAGATTGGAGAAAATGCGGGAGGGCCCCCCGCCTGGGTTCCGAGACTGCCCGGCGTGGTCGTTAAGCAGCTCATGTCGAGTACGGAGGGCCCCACCTCCATGGGGGCCTTCTCCTATCCAAGCAAAAAGCCAACCAAAGACATTCTGGACTTTTACGAAAAGGAGTCGGCGAAGGCAGGCCTCGAGCCCAAGAGCCGAAACATACGGCCGAGGATGGCAAGTCTGGTATTAGAAGGAGGGGGCAAGTTTCTCCAAATCTACTTCACGACACCCGCTGACGGAGAGGAAGGAACGGCTACTGTTACTTACAGGGAGAAGAATCAGTGAGCAGTGAGGTAATAATTCAAGGAATCGCCTGTGGTAGTAACAATCCTTGGTGATCGGGAGGAGATCGAATCACCAGTTACCCCCAAAGGACTGTATTCACGGTTCACTGCTCACTGAAACTACATGTCTTGGTACAACCTCTACTCACTAGCCGGCTGTCTGGTACTACTCCTACTGGCTTGGCTTACTTCGACCGATCGGCGTAGGATTCCCTGGAGGACCGTCGTCCTGGCGCTGGCTTCGATGGCCGGCCTGGGTTTGATTGTCTTCCTGTGGCCGATGTTTCGATCGGTTTTGCTTGTCCTTAATCGGGCTGTGACGGGCCTTATGACCGCTTCCGGAGAAGGGTCTCGGTTCCTCTTCGGGCCGCTTGCTGCCGGTTCGGAACAGGCTGGAGGAATCGGCTTTATCCTCGCCTTTCAGGTTCTTCCTGCCGTCGTATTCTTCTCTGTGGTAACCAGCTGGCTGTATCATCTGGGCTTGCTGCCCGCGGTTGTGCGCTGGACCGCTCGGGGAGTGCACAGAGGATTTCATTTGAGCGGCGCCGAGGCGCTCGCCACGGCCAGCAACCTATTCGTTGGCGTGGAGTCAGCTCTGATCGTCCGTCCCTTCATCCAGAGGATGACCCGATCCGAGCTGATGATGGTTCTGACGGCAGGCTTCTCCACCATCGCCAGCACTGTACTCGCTTTCTATGTGGCCCTGCTCAACGACGTCTTCCCCTTTATTGCAGGCCACCTCATCTCGGCGTCTGTCCTCTCCATTCCGGCGGCAGTCGTGATGGCAAAGATTCTGGTTCCCGAAGATGCCGAACCGGAGACCATGAACCGAGTGCCTCCAATGGAGAAATACATAAAGACAGAGCACTGGATGGGAAGCATCATTTGGGGCGCAGGAGAAGGGGTCCGTCTCGCTGTAGGCGTTGGTGCCCTTCTGATCGGCATGCTGGGTCTGGTAGAACTACTGGACCTGATACTGGGAGGAAGTTCCTCCTGGATCGCCAATCAGCTGTTCGGAGTGGAGGTCTCGCTGACGCTGAGAGCGCTCCTGGAGGTCCTGGCCTATCCTCTCATCCTTTGCCTCGGTCTCTCCCCAGAGGAGTGGTCCCATGCGGCTCACCTTATCGGTGAACGGTGGATACTGACCGAGGTGGTTGCGTACCAGGATCTGGCCAAGTTGGTTGAGGCGGGATCCATATCGCCACGTGGACTCCTGATCCTGAGCTATTCCCTCTGCGGCTTCACACACGTAGCTTCGGTGGCTATTTTCGTCGGAGGTCTTGCGACCCTGGCGCCAGACCGGAGGGACGATCTGGCGAAATTGAGCTGGCGTGCCTTCTGGGCCGCCACCCTGGCGACCCTGCTGACCGGCGCGGTCGCGGGCGCCTTCTATCACGGGCAAGTGGGGCTGCTTGGTTGAGTAGTGGGTCAGTGAGCAGTGAGCAGTGTACTGTATTGGCTGACACTCGGGGAAGGCTCAGTTCGTGCCTTTAGTCAAGGTGGCAGTCGGGATTCTCTGGGCTGACGACTCGGTCTGGATCCAGCGCCGTCAGACTCGGGACTCGCTTCAAGATTACTGGGAGTTTCCGGGGGGCAAGCTGGAGCAGGGAGAGACCCCGGTGGCCGCCTTGAAACGGGAGTTGAAAGAAGAAGTGGGCGTTAGACCTGAGCGCCCCGAGCTGCTCCTGGTCCAGGACTACTCTTATCCCGAACGTGAGGTTCAGATTCATTTCTTCCTTTGTCGCCTTTGCACCCGGCCGAAGTTGGAGCAGGGGCGTTGGGTACAACCCTCCGGGCTCAGCCAGTACCGTCTCCCCCCGGCGAATGACGCCGTCGTCGTGAGAATACTGCGTCTTCGTGATTCTCGTGTGTAGGACCAGTGGGTGAGTGAGCAGTGATTATCCGTGAACAGGGAAGGGAGTGGGAGACGATAATCCTTGGTCGGGGCTTGGGAAGTAGATTGCTGACGCTTCGCGTACCCTATCAGGACCCTCCGCGCAGAAACTGCCGGCTTTCGCAATCATCGAGTGCAACATGCGGCCGATCTCCGAAAGTTTAGTGAGTAGGCACCGGACCTGCTCCGGGTCAAGATAGGCACAGTCCTCAGCTATTTCGAGCCAGTGTTGCGTTTCGAGCCGCTCAGAGTCCGCATCGACCAGCTTGGTGACGAAGTGCTTCTGGTAGGGCCGCTTCGCCCAGGCTTCAGCAATCTGTGCACCCATAGAGCGAGAGGAACGTCTGACTTGATCAGTCAGAGCGGATGCTTCCGCCTTTGGAAAAGTCCGTGAGACGAAGAAAATCGCTCGCGCAACCCACCTTGTCTTCTGATAAACCACTAAATCTCTGAAAGAATCAGCGTGCCCAAGCATTTCTCGGTACTTCCCTGCCACGACCCATTATCCCTCTTCGTCCAGACGTACTGTTTTCTACCCCACGATTCCTAACTCCTCACGGTCTTACTGTTCACTGCCAACGTAACACACTAGGAATCTTGTCAACGATCGAGGCGGCAGCGACCGACGCGACCCTCTTCCTCAGGGCGACCGCATTCCCTTTCCCGCGAGGGTGAACACGGTTTGTGAAGAGGATGACGAAGGTCTTGGTGAAGGGATCGATCCAGAGCGAGGTCCCCGTAAAACCGGTGTGGCCGAAGGAGCCTCTGGGAAAGAGATCACCCCTTGGGGTACTGAAGGGACTGCCGATGTCGAATCCGAGCCCTCGTAGGCTCTCCTCGGAGGGAGGGGACTGGGGCGACGTCATCTGCATTACGGAGAGGGGAGAAAGCACCCGCTTTCCACGGTAGGCTCCGCCATCGAGAATCATCTGGGCAAACCTGGCGGTGTCATCGACGGTGGAGAAGACTCCCGCATGGCCGGCGCAGCCTCCCATGCGGAAAGCCCTGGGATCGTGGACGATTCCCTGAAGCATCTTCCCCTCCCGCATCTCGGTCGGCGCTATCTGCTCCATCAATTCCGGCTCAGGGCTGAACTGAGTATCTTCCATTCCCAGGGGGCCAAAGATTCTTTCCTGAGCAAACTCGTCCAAGGATTTCTCGGAGATTTTCTGTACCAGCTCGCCTAGAACCATATAGTTGATGTCACTGTAGATGAATTTTTTTCCCGGAGAGCTTACCAGCTGCTCACGCAAGGCCAACCGTAGCGCCTCGTCGTAACCGGACCACGTCGAATCCCCTTTCAGAGTGGGTCGGAGCCCGGAGTAGTGGGTCAGGAGTTGCAGAACCGTGACTCGATGCTTTCCATACTGGGAGAAGCGCGGCAGGTACTTCGAGACAGGATCAGTCAGCGAGAGCCGTCCCTTCTCTACCAGGATCATGATGCTGGGGGCTGTGACCAGAACTTTGGTCAAAGAAGCCACATCGAAGATCGTGTCGATCAGCATGGGCTTCTTGGCTGGAACCAGAGCTCGATCCCCAAAGGCCTTGCGGTAGACGACTCGACCTTCACGGGCCACCAACACCACGGCTCCGGGAATTTCTTCATTGTCGATGGCGCCCCGGATCACCTCGTCAAGGCGCTTCAGTCTTTCCCCCGACATTCCGACCTGCTGGGGCGGAGATGGCTCCAGAGCTTGCGCCGTGGCTGCAGCGCAGCTGAGCCAACCCAGCCACAGAATGCAGCCTAGCCTGACGCCTGGATAGGCGAAGAGCCGCCGGGCTACCTTCGCCGACAGTACCTTCAGCGCTTCTCGGAGTAGCATATAATTCCAGCGTCATTATACAGAAAGCCCCAATCTGAGAGGTCTGCGGCAGATCACATCTCTTGAGGAGCAAATTGAAAGGACAAGGATTCGTTCTGGCAGGAGGACGGAGCTCCCGGATGGGAAGCGACAAGGCGCTCTTGTCCTACAAAGGGATGGATTTCGTCTCTCGCGCAGTGTCCACCTTGCAGGAGCTGGCTCTACCCGTGAGAGTCGTGACCGACGTGCCGGAGAGATTCACTCACCTATCGGTTCCGATTCTTGTCGACCGGATCCCCAATGGGGGTCCACTGGCAGGACTGGCAACTGCCCTGGCTGCCTCGGACTCGGAGCACAACTACTTTCTTCCCTGCGACACCCCACTGGTCAGTCCTGACCTCTACGAAGCCCTGGCGGAAAAATCCGACCGCTTCGACGTGGTGGTTCCAAGGGATGGGCTGGGTCGCAAACATCTTCTCTGCGCCTATTACTCTCGGAACTGTCTAGGATCCATAGATCAGCTGCTATCCCAAGGGGTTCGACGGGTAGAGTCGATCCTGGAAGTTCAGCAGCTGAGGATACACCTTCTTACCACTCCTGACCGGGGAATTCCCGACAGTTCCTTCTTTAACGTGAATACCCCGAAAGATCTCGAACGCCTTCGCTCGATTCAAGCTTGAACCGAGCCAGGGGGGGGCACACGGGCTTTTTGTTGCTCGTTCTGAGGACACAGATCCAGGATTTCACTGAGGCTGTATAGAGCGTAGACGGGCACCTCGAGATCGGCGATCGCCTCGACGCCGCCCTCTTCTCGATCCACGCACACGATGATTCGATCCACCTGCACATCTGCCTCACGCAGCCGCTCGACCGCCGCCTTCAGGCTTCTGCCGGAAGCAATAACATCGTCGATCAGGTTGGTCTGGCAGGAAGAATCTGGCTCTCCCAGGAAGTGGGAGACGATCTCTCGGGGATAGATTCGGGGATGCTTTCGCAGGACGGACAACGTGATTGGATGGGCCTGATTCTGGTTAAAGCTCTCCAGGGAGGTAGCTGTCGCCAAAGGGATGCCCGTATCAGGCACTCCGATCACTTGTTGAGGCTGAGCCGGTCCGGACCAGCGACCGATCACGTGAGCAAAACTGGAGGCCAGGGACTGGAACATCCGGGGATGCTGAAACAAACGAGAACGCAGATCGATGAAGATAGGTGTCCGGAGCCCGTATTGGAGCCTGACCTTCTCTCCCAAAAGGACGGCTTCTCCCTCCAGTAGTACCTTCAGCAGGGACTCTTTCTGGGGAAAAGAGAGCAGCGTTGCTTTCAACCGAAAAGTCTCCCGATGAATGCTTCAAGCGATTGCTGGTCGGAGTATAGGAAGAATGTCACACCATGTCAAAGTCCCCTCCCCGGACTAGGGCAGGACTGAGCTGAAACTTCAAGAATACGTCGCACGTCTCTGCTCCCGGGAAAGTGCGGCGAACGGTTCCGACGGGAACTTCGAATGGCGAGGCAATCCTGAAGAACCGCCAGTGACAGAGCCGTGACTGCCAAGGAGGGGTCCTGACCAAGGACCCAAACGAGGCTTTGCCAACCTGAAGTATCCTCCTGAATGATCCAGTGCGGCTGGGGGCATTACTAAGCTGAAACTTCATTGGAAAACGTAGCTTTGGCCTCCAGGCCGAAGTACTCTTTCGAGCCTTTGGCTCGGACGGCGGTCTGGAGCCCACCGCTACGCCGGACCCGAAGTTTCTTTCTCGAATGATCCGTCGCCGGCTTGTGGAACCTCCACTTCCAACGCTATATTCAGCGGGCGGAGGCGATTTCCAAAGCGATTCGTAGCGGGCAGGAATGACACCAGGAAACGAAAGAGACCAAGCTGTGCCCGGACTGCCCAACTTCACTAGTGCCGCCATCGACCGCCGGAACGGGCTGATCCAGGGCTTCTCAGGTTCGACTTCCCAGGTGTTCAAGTACCAGTGTCTGAGAAGAGGAACAACCGCAGAGGGTCGAGCCCGAGCGATGAAGTGGACTTTCATTCTTGGTCCTATTGCTGCGGTCCTGGGTTCCCTCTGGGCTCAATTCGTGCTCAACGGAGGAATCTTCTCGCTGGCCTATCCTTACGACTTCGCCTACCTCTATCTGATCGGTGCACCCTCCGTGGCGGGCGTCGCTCTGCTGAGCCGGCTCTATCGGCTCGAGCCAATCGAAGAGGAGCGTAGAGAGTCCTTCGCCAGGTACCTGGTTAGCTCGGTAAGATCCTTTGTCCAATCGCGAACGCTCAGATTTCTGTGGCTTGCCTACTTCTTCTGGCATCTGACCATCGGCGCCATGCCGAATCTCTCGCTATACAGTCGAGTGGTGCTGGGGGGCGATCCCAAGCAGTTCTCCGGGATCATCATGGCCTTGCGATTCGGGTTCAAGTCCGCCGGAGGATATCTTCTGGGTATGATCGCGATGAAAAAGGGAATTCGGGCCCCCTTGCTCACCGCGGTATTCCTCCTGGCAGCTGCGATCGTGTGGGGCTGGAGTGTCCCCGGGTACGCTTATCTCATGGCCTTCGGACTGATGGGAGCAGGCGAGCTGGGAGGAGCCTATTTCCCCAACTACGCCGTGAGTATCTCATCCGCCTCCTTGGGCGCGAGAACCCTTTCCCTGCTCACCCTGGTCGGCCCCATCAGCAGCGCCGGCCCTGCCCTGCACGGCGCTCTGACCGACCGGTTCGGCTTTTCCGCCAGCTTCATCTTCGCCCTTGCTGCGGCAACCGTCTCCCTTTGTTTCTTGACGCGACTACCGGGCAAACCAGATACTCAACAGGTGGCCAGATCTATTCACACTTAGGGAGCTTGTCATGCGATCAAAAACCCTCGAAAGCCTAGCTTTGCTTGGCGTCTTTGTCTTGATTCTGTCCATGACCGGATGTGGTGCTGGCGAGGAACCAGCAGCCCCAGGACCCGCCTTGGAAGCAGTGGCGCCTGCCGCTGCAAGCGAGGCCTCTGGAGCCGCAGTCGGAGCAGCAGCAGAAACAGAAGGTGAAGAGGCAGAAGGAACAATGGAAGGCGAAGGCCATGAAGGTAAAGGCCACGAGGGCGAAGGTGGAGAAGCTGAAGGCCAGACAGACTGATAGAATCGTACCACGTAGCCACCGTCACAGCGTTTAAAATCTGGTGCTTGGAACTTGTTTGTATCTTGTTTCTTGGCGCCCTTCATCTCAATCGACCGCAACCCGGTAAGACCGGGCCGACAAGAGTTCGTGATCGGAGGCTCGGGCATCTATGAGTGCTCCCTCCGTCACCGGGAGATAGTAGTGCGTTTCAGCCTTCAATGAGATAAACCCTTCTGCATACGCGACACCGCCCGCAATCCCGAAGGCCCCATCGCTGGCTTCGATTCGCTTCCGAGCATAGGCTCCACCGTAGCCCTGGCTCACAAGGCAATCCAGAGCGGCCAGCTTCTTCTCCACCACGTCGGTAATGTCAATGAAGACATCGTTGTAGTAACCACCTTCCGAATCCCAGACCTGCATGGGTATGGCGGCGGCTCCCGTCCCAAAAAAGAAAACCTGGGCGACCTTGTGGGGGGGATTGCGGTCTCCAGGATCGACGCCGGCCGCAAACTGGATCGCGTGCATGGCAATCTGTCCGCCAACCGCGTGCGGATTGGTCAGGCCGTCTGCCTCTTTGGGGAAATGAGTCAACACTACATCCGGGCGGAGTTCCCGAAGCAGTCGTGCCAAGCTACGGACGTTCTCGGTTGTTACCAGCAGCACCCCGTCATCCATCCCCATAAAATGCAAATCCTCGACTCCAAGCAAGCCGCAGGCACGGCGGACTTCCTCGGCTTTGACGTCGCTGCGTTCATCTATGAGCCTGTTCAGCTCGAGAGCATCCGGGACCTGATCCCGCTTCTGCATGGAATCACTGATCACAGCATCGTGGATTCGGGCTCCATGGGTGAGCACCACGCACCCGACGTAGTCACCTCGACTGGTGTGATGTGCCATGGTTCCGCCGCTCTGGTCGAAGATATCTGCGGGGTGTGCTCCAACTGAAAGTAGACGTAATGACTCAGACATAAACGGTGCTCCTTTCACTCCTGGAACGATGCCAGGATTATGGACGTTATCATTGGACTAAGCGCAAACTTCGGAAATCCAAGGTACAAGATACAAACAAGCTCCAAATCACAAGCACCAAATTCCAAACGATCGACTATCCACCCCAACTCCTCGGGATCCGACAGAGCCGCGAACGACTTGAGCCGCTAGCAACATGAGGCCAAGTTCCGAGGAGAGAGCCGGACAACTCTTCCCCACTCAGTGACGCACAAATCCCCAGTAGCCGGAAGTTTCCTCCCCGAATGGGGCAGCACCGCTGGGGGGCACTAAGCTGAAACTTGATTTGACTGTTCCCCAACCCCTCGCTTGCGCTTCAGGCTTCCATGAATCGGCAATGCCTGTCCTGGGGGCACCAGTTTCTTTCATGTACGATTCGGCGCAGCCGGTGGCGGGACTAAGCTGAAACTTCAATTGGATCCGGCGGGTCGACGTGGGTTCGGTCTCCAGGCCGAAGTATTCTTCTTTTCGAGCCTTTGGCTCGATACACGGCGGCCTGGAGACCGCCACTGAGCTAAAACTTCGAAAATCCAAGGCACAAGATACAAGATACGAACAAGCTCCAAATCACAAGCACCAAATTACTAACAATCGACTATCCACCCCAACCATTATCGATCAATTCTTGGCGATCATCTTGGAATCTGGTTAAGGGTGTAGTAAGCGCGGTCATGCAAGAGAGGCCTCCCTTCTGCCGACGGCACTCCTGGAAGCTGTAGTTCATGCACGTATCCTTCCCGCAGGCCGTCGATCAGGAGACGGACACGTCAGCCTGATGCGGCAACCAATGCCGTTCGAATCTTTGGGGTTTGCGTTTCGATTTCGGGGCTGCCGTAGTCGGGGTGAAATAGATAGGTGTAGCTGATCATACGGTAGGACCGAGGATCACTCCCCCGACCGCGATCGACTGGTTTGGTGAATACCAGTTCGAATCCATCCGTCATTGCCCTCATCTCCTTGACCTAAAACGGCACCTTTCCGGTCCACACCAACCGCTGTAAACCATAGGAACGATTTCCGATCGAGTTCCAACCGAGATTCGTCTCGCCGACGAAGAGAGACCCGTCCTTGCCCCAGGCCAGGCGGCCGACAGCCGACTGAAAACCCTTTCTGAATGGGAAACAAGCCCCCTGCTACTTGCCTCCGACCTTCTCCAGGAAAACCCTCGAGATCAGTGCCATGGTGAAGTCACCGACAAAAAGCTAGTCCTCAAAGGGACCGAAGCTGCCGCCGGTTTGATCGCAGAGGATATGGGTCGTGCTGCGCGCCACCTTATGGTAGGGAAACCACACGGCCGGCAATTTCAGAATCGGCAGCTGCTTACGCGCCTCGAGTATCGGGATGCCCGAAGGTATCTTGTCAGGACACTCGATAGGTGATCCTGGCAGGCTGCAGAACTTCAAGGAATCGACATGGCCGAAGAAATCACCTTCTTGCATGTGGTTGAGAGTGCAGGTGCCGATCCAGTTTCCCTGCTGGTCGGTAAAGAATACCGCACCGTCTGCATGCACACCAGCCCACTGGGAGAGCGCATTCCAGCACTGATGGGAAACATCTCCCCCTCAGGTGTGACCTTCAGCCCCCAACCTCGCCAGGCCTCATTGGAGGTAGTATTGTCCCCAATGGTGGAATTCAGGGTGACCCAGAAATTACCCTGCCGATCGACCTTAGGCCCGTAAGCATACTCGTGGTAGTTCCCGGTGATACCCCAACCATTGAATAGCGTGCGGTACTCGTCCATGACCCCATCACTATCGCGATCGCGCATACGAGTCAGCTCGCTACGCTGCGCCAGATAGAGAGAATTGCCGTGCTCGAGAAGCCCCAGAGGCTCGTGCAGGGCAGAGGCGATGCGCTTCAGCCGGAGCTTGCCGGGAGGGTCTTGGTAGGGGTTCTCGATCAGCCATACTTCTCCCCTTCGGATAGCAACGGCGAGGGAACCGGCTCTGAGGGTCTCGAGACCGTTGATTTCGGAGGGAAGCCCCTCCGGAGTAGGAAGTGTAATTATCCGATAGAATTCTTCTTCGCCCGCCTGCACATAGCGGACCGCGAAGATGCCAAGCAACACCGTCAAGAGAGCTCTCACCATGTCAGCTCCAGCTCGATCCTGGCCCGGTCACCTCTGAACCGCACCGGAAGCAGCACTTCCTTTTGCGGGCCGGAGCGTCTCAGAAGTAGCGACCCGGCACCATCAGAACTCAAGCGGACCTTCAGCTTTTGAGACACGTAGACCCCATCGCCCCGATCTTGGATTCGGGGAGCACTCAACGCTCGAAACCAGATGGAGTCCGATCGCCCTCTCAACTCCAGCGTACGCTTCAGCCAGGGAGTCGGAGAGACCGATTGCAGAGTCCGGTCAGGTTTGCTGGGAGCCATCCGATCGTCTATGGCAAAGCCCGGAAAGGATAGAAAAAATGGGGTATTCAGTTAACTTGAGTTGCGACTATATGGCGTGTTTGCGGGGCCTGGGGCCCCTTACGTTTTTGACCATGTCCTTGTAAGGTGTCGGTTCGATCGCCACCGCTTATTGGGCTAATCTGTAGAATAGCTTGCCACGGTGGCGGCTCGTTCGGCGATTGAATCGGAACGTATATTCGTCGAGGTAGTAATCCAGGTGCTCGTGACTGATGGCTCCTTGATGCGTGCCAATCATCCACCG
>Ga0310120_10002062_pt1 | contig 14862 bp, 11 predicted proteins | sample CB27_AW_983_MG_FD_203506 | JGI IMG/M metagenome (GOLD analysis project Ga0310120, IMG submission 203506) | Marine microbial communities from Western Arctic Ocean, Canada - CB27_AW_983 | ecosystem: Environmental > Aquatic > Marine > Oceanic | place: Canada: Western Arctic Ocean | collected...
ATTGCCGTCGTTTTCAGGGGCCCCGACCGCCAGGCGGGTCCCGTCCGCCGAGAGCGCCACCGACCTGCCGGAATAGTCGCCCCCGGCCTCGCCGTCGAGGCGGGCGCCGAGTTGGGTCCACACTACAGGATCGAAAAAATCGATCTCGTCGCAAAAAATCCACGGCCCGTAGTCGGTGTTGGCCCGACCGGTATGGCTCAGGGTGACCCGGACATGATTCGCGGTGATCCCGAGCCCGGAAAAGGAAACCACCTTGCGGGTATCGTTGTTGGCAGCCGATTCCGCGGTCGGTATCTCCTGCAGAAAGGTCCATGAGCCGTCGCTGCTGTCGGGGCTCGAGTAGATCGCCACATCCGGAATGACGATGTTCCCGAGCACGTCCTGGATCGTATTGACTTCGATTCTACCGATCTCGTTGCCGCCGCTGAACACGAAGTCGATGTTCCCGGCCCAGTCTTCGCTCGGTCCCGGCGTGCTCGTCCACCCGTCGTTCAGCCAGCCGACGAACTTGGACAGGTCGGCCGCCGGCGGCTTGCCACCTTTGAAGCCATCGGTCAATTCGGGTGCCCCGTCGTCAGGGTAGCGGACACTCGGAAATGTGGCCGGGCCGTGGATATTGTAGTCGAAGGAGTAGCTCGTGGGGACGATCTCCGTCCCGGCCCGGGCGTTGGTTGCGGGGGCCGCCAGCAGCAGGCCCGAGATGAACCCGCAGAGGGCCGCAGATGTTTTTTTCATGGTTCTTGACCTTCCGATTCTTGGGTTGGGGTTGGCGGCCAAAACCTCGAGAAGGGCAAGAGAAGGGCGGCGAACATTGCCAGCGCAAGTCGCCCCGCAGGAACTCTCCGTAGGGGTTCAGTCGATGATGAAGTGCAAGAAATGCGACGGCGCGCGGAGGCTGTCACGCGAATAGTTCGCACGCACGGTCCTGACTTTCGCTTGCCCCGAACTTCTGCAGGGTGGCCCCCGCGGTAAGCGTCTTAAAATCCTCCTTCTCGATTTACGCCGCGCCGGCGGCGTCCTCGCCCTCGGCCTCGCTGGCCTGGCTCGCACCCATCCGGGCGGCGTACTGGCGCGGGGTCCATTCGGCGGCTTGCTCGACGGTCGCGTCAGCCGGCAGAGCTCTGATGACTTCTTCCAGATAGTTCTCCGGGTCCAGCTCGTTGAGCCTGCAGTTCTCAACCAGCGTGTAGAGCAGCGCGTTGTTGTTCCCCGCCTCGGCACTGCCGAAGAACAGGTAATTCTTCTCACCAAGCCTCGTCGGCCGGATCGCGTTCTCGACGAGGTTGTTGTCGATCTCCAGTTCGCCGTCACTGAGATAGCGGCAGAACTTCTCCCACTGACCAAGGGCGTAGTTCAGCGCTTTCCCAAGGTTGCTTGCGGGCAGGTGCAGGGCGCTTTCTTTTTCCTGAAAGATCCGGCCGTAAAGTTCTTCCACCACCGGCCGGCTGCGCGCCTGACGCACCAGCGCACGGCACACCGGCGGGGCTTGCGTCATGCGCAGTTGCTCCTCGATGAGGTAGAGTTTCTGGTTCTCCAGCAGAATCGGCAGGACTGCTTCCGGCGACTGCTTGCGCGCTTCGAAGAACTTGCGCCGGATGTGCGCCATACAACCCGCCAGCACGATCCCTCCGTAACGCTTTACCAACGCCTCATACGCGCTGAAACCGTCACATTGGATCGTCCCCTGAAACTGAGTCATCCCGGTCTCTTCATCCAGGCCGATGATCTCCAACAGACAATCGAGTCCCCGCCCGAGTTGCCAGTCGTAGAGCACGATCTTTCGGCGCGCGTCGAGATACACCCAATGGTAGCCCTGTTTGGTCTTGCCGTGACCGGGACAGAGATAACGCATCGGGGCCTCGTCTACTTCGAGACAGCTCGCTTCAAAAAGTTCATCTTTGATGGCCTCGCCAATCACGCCGAGATGCCCTGCCACCGCGTGCGCCCAGCTACCCAGCGTTTGCCGTCCGATCTGCGCCTCGAACCGGCGCCACATGCGAAGCGACTGCCGGTAGTAAGGCAGATGATCGCAAAACTTATCGACCACGATCATGGCCGCCAGACCGGCCCCGCACAAGGTCCCGGGCAAGGTGGGCACCGGAGCCCGGGCCCTCAACGGTGGCCGGGTCTTATCGAGTTTGGAACGATGCTTTTTAAGAACCGTGCGCCGCCAATACAACTGAGGGCGCACCACCTCCAACTCGTCGTGATACTCTTCGCCCTCGATCTCCTCAAAGTTCTCGGGATTGGCTTCCACCTCCGGGTGCACGAGCACGTTCTCGATCACCACCTTGAGATTCTTCGGAAAGCGATCAGCCTTCCTGCGGCGGGGTCTTGCGCTTCCTTGTCCCGGCTCTGGCTCCTCCGCTGCGGCCTCGCCGTCTTGCGGAGGAGCTTCCGGCTTTCCCATCGCGTTCGCATCCAGCAACAACTGTAACTGCGCGGGATCGAGCCGCTCGGACTTCGAGCCAAACAAGCGCTGCTGCAAGGCCTCGATGAGCTGATCCTTCAACGCCAACTCCGCCCTCGCTGCCGCCAACTTTTCCTTTGTCAATCCCAACTCCGCTTCCACCTTCATCCAGGCGGATGAGGATGCCTTGCAGGCCATCTGGCGACTCTTCCCTCGGCATAAGCAACACTCTAACAAAATGTCCGTCCAATGGATGGAAGAAAAAGTTTTTTTATCTCACCGCCTTCCCGATGTGGGGATCGGTAAAAAGAAAAAGGTGACGGCACTCTGCACCGTCACCTTTGACAAAGTTCTGCACACACAACCCATTCCCATTCTAATAACTACTCCCGTCCATACCACGGACGCAATTCGGCTCCCCGCAGATCGACCCCATCCAACAACAATTGCAACGCCTCGGAAGTCAGCTTCAACTTCTTCTGATCCGGCTTGCTTGGCGCAGGCCAACTGAAGGTCGAACTTTCCAATCTTTTCGTCGCGACCCACAGCCCCGTCCCATCGAAGTAAAGCAGCTTGATGCGAGTGCGGCGCTTGTTGGTGAAGACAAAGAGTGCGTCGCGACTGAGCTGCTCGCCGAGATGCTCCAACGCCAACTCCGAGAGCCCCTGAAAACTTTTGCGCATATCCTGCGGCTCCAACGCCACAAAGATCTTCAACGCAGCCGTGCCTAATCCGATCACCTGCAACCTCCTTTCCAGGTCTGCTCCCCAGCCAGATAGTCCAGAAAGGCCGCGGCCAGCGGGATCGCCCGCTCGTCGGCGAGCACCAGGCGCAAGCCGCCCTCCAACTCGATCACCATCCGCGTCCCCACTGGCGCCTCGAACTCCACCTCGACAAACTGCACGTCAACGACGCGCCCGACTCGCCCCCTCCGGGGCCTGGTCAATTTCGTAGCCATCCCTTCAGACTACCCGCCCGCCCCCGCCACGGACAGGAGGCTAAGTTTAGTCCGCTTACCCCCCGCGGGTCACTGGAAAACTTCACCGTTCATTTTCTCTTCACACCGAGTATGTTACCGGAGTGATGCGAATCGTCCTCCTCGCCACCATCCTGGCTGCCGCCACGGCCCTGGCCGAGCAGCCGCTTTCTCTAAAAACCACTTTCCGCGGCGCCGCGAAGTTCCAGGCCATGGCAGCGAAGGCGCAGAAGGAAAACTGGCGCAAGCTCGCGATCGGGGACCGCATGGTGAAGATCGCCCTGGAACTGGAGGGCACACCCTACAAGGGCTTCACCCTCGAGATCGATGACCGGGTCGAGTCGCCCTCCGCCAACTTTCTGGGCCAGGACTGCTGGACGTTCTTCGAGATCGCGCTCGGGATGGCGCGCATGCTCGAGATCCCGAAGAAGACCTACGCCCCGAAGGATCTCCTCGACCAGATCGAGTGGACCCGCTACCGCGGAGGAGTCTGCCGCGGGAACTATCTCGATCGCATCCACTACCTCGCGGAGTGGTACATCGACAACGACAAGCGCGGGAACATCGACGACCTCACCCGCAAGTTTCCCACCGTGCGCATGCCGCCGCAGTGCGGGGAGATGACGCGCCTCTGGAAGTCCTACCGCTATCTCAAGAAGAATCCGGGCTTGCGGCCCGGGATGGCGCAGCACGAGCAACGCCTCAACCGGACCGCGGTCCACATGGTTCCGAAATCGAAGGTGGCCGCCATCGAAGCGAAGCTGCGAAACGGCGACATCATCGGGATCGCCCGCAACGACAACGGATCGTACTGTTCGCACGTCGGCATCATCCTGGTCGACCAGGCCGGCAAGCGCCGTTTCATGCATGCCAGCACCACGACGAAAAAGGTCACGATCGACAGCACCATCTCGGCCTATCTCCACAAGTTCAAAAAGCACGCCGGGATCCTGGTCGGGCGCCCCCTGCCGGTTAAACGGTAGGTGCAAATTTCATCCACCTTCGCGATGCGACTCGCCACCCTCATCTTCCTCGCTCTCGCGGCCCCGCTCCCGGCGGCCCCGCGGGCCGACATCTCGGAACAGCTCGCCAGGATCCTCGCGGGAAGCAAGGTCCCCGCCCTCGCCGCGGCGGCAGTCGTGAAGGACGAGATCGTGGCGGCCGGCGCCACCGGCGTTCGGAAGGCCGGCCGGAAGACCGTGGTCACCGTCGAGGACAAGTTTCACATCGGCTCCAACACCAAGTCGATGACGGCCACCCTGGCGGCCATCCTGGTGCGCGAGAAGAAGATCGGTTGGGACACCACTATCGACGAGTCCTTCCGGGGTATGAAGATCCACCCGGAGTTTTCTAAGACCACCCTCGAACAGTTGCTTTCGAACACCGGGGGGTTTCCCCGTGATGTTCCGGCGAAGGATTGGACCCGGCTGTGGCAACTCAAGGGTCCGCCCGTGAGGCACCGCGAAGGACTGGCCAAGATCGCCCTGGCCTGGGAGCCCGCCTACCCGCCCGGGAAGGGATACCAGTATTCGAATACCGGTTTCGCGCTCGGGGGCGCCATGCTCGAACGCGCCGCCAGAAAGAGCTACGAAGACTTGCTCACCAAATACGTCTTCAAGCCGTTGCAGATGAGCTCGGCGGGATTCCGCGCTCCGGGGAAGAACGGATCCCTCACTCAGCCCCTCGGACATCGTCCCGACCCGAAAAGCGGTGAGCTCACTCCCATCGATCCTGAACCGAGCGGGGACAACCCGAATGCCATCGCTCCGGCCGGCCTCGTGCATTGCAGCATCATCGATCACGCCCGGTACGCCCGCGCCCACCTCGGCCATGGACCCCGCGGCTTCCTGACCACGAGAGAACTCGAGTTTCTCCATCGGCCGCGCCGCCAGGGCGAGAGTTACGCCCTCGGCTGGGGCGTCGACACGAAGCCCTGGGCGCAGGGCCCCGCCCTCAATCACACCGGCTCCAACACAATGTGGTTCAGCGTCATCTGGCTGGCCCCCAACCGCGACTTCGCAGCGGTGGCGGCCTGCAACAGCGGCGCCCAGGAAGGCTTCCAAAAGTGCGACCAAGCCGTGCAGCTCCTCATCAAACTCTACCTGCAGGAATAACTCCACGTCGGACCCGTCGGAGCGGCGCGGCGTGGTAGGGCTTGCACAATGAAGGGGGGCGCGGTTGAACTGGCCTTCGTGCAAGCGGTCAGCGAGTTACTCCAGCAACTGGTTCGCATTCCTTCCGTCAATCCGGACGGCGACCCAGGGACAGACCGGTGCGGCGAACAGCAGCTCGCGGACTGGCTGGCGAAGTTCCTGGGAGATGCCGGATTCGCGGTGACTCTCGAAGAGGTCCACCCCGGGCGGCCGAACCTGATTGCGCGTTGTCCGGGACCGGAGGAGCGCCCCCGGATTCTGCTTGGGCCGCACCTCGACACGGTGGGAGTGGGCGGCATGACGATCGATCCTTTCGCGGCCGAGATTCGCGACGGCAAGCTCTGGGGCCGCGGTGCTTCCGACACGAAGGGCCCCATGGCAGCCATGATCTGGGGCCTCCTCGCGAACCGGGACCGCCTTGCGGATCTCCCGATCGCAGTCGATTTCGTGGCCTTCATGAGCGAAGAATCGCACCAGTGGGGATCGAAGCACTTCGTGAAGCACCACGGGTCGGAGTACCAGTTCGCGATCGCGGGAGAGCCCACCTCCCTCGACGTGGTGCGGGTCACGAAGGGCTCGCTGTGGGTCACCCTGGTCGCGACGGGCATTTCGGGTCACGCCTCCCAACCGGAGCGGGGGGACAACGCCATCATGAAACTGGTTCATGCTCTCGACGTGCTGGAACGCGATCTGGCGGTCCGCCTGCAGGCCTTCACCCACCCGGTCCTCGGGTCCTCCACCCTCAACGTCGGGATGATCGGCGGGGGCACGCGCCCCAATATCATCCCGGACCGCGCCACGGCCCAGCTCGACATCCGCTTCGTCCCCGACCTGGTTGCGGACGGCACCGCCCTGGACTTCGTGAAGGGGTTCGTGTCGGAGCACGGCCTCCCGCTCGAGGTGACGCGGCCCACCGAGAATCCTCCCATGGAGGTTTCCGCCGATCACGAGTGGCTGCAGCGCCTGGGTGCGATCCACCCCGACTCCCGACTGGTGGGTGCCCCGTGGTTCTCCGATGCGGCCCAGTTGAACGACGGCGGCGTTGCGAGCGTGTGCCTCGGCCCCGGCTCGATCGACCAGGCCCACACCAGGGACGAGTTCATCGAGATTGCGGAACTGGAGCGCGGCGCGGAGTTCTTTGCGAAGTTGGTGCGGGAGCTCGGGGGTTGATCCTCAGCGCGGGCCGGTTCGTGGCGCGATCTCGAGGCCCGGCCTCTTCCTGTTCCGCTTTTCTTCCTCTTCGGTCTTCTCCTTCCCGACGTCCGCGTTCCTTTCCTATTTCTCGCTTTTCCTCTCCTCGGCCTACTTCTTCTTCCGTTCTCGCGCCTCGCGATCCCTGCGTCTCAGGATGGATTCGCCTCGAGGAATGGGATTGTCCGCCTTGTCCGCAGCGAAGGCGCTCGAGCCGCCCGTGAGGAACGAGTCCGGCTTCAGGACGCCCGACGAGAAACGAAGTTCGTCGAGGATGATGGCATTCTGTTTCACCGCGATGCGGAAAGGCGTCCCGGAAAGCGGAGCGAGATTCGAGAGAGCGAGAGAAGCGGTGGCCACCTCCGCGTTGTCGAGGTAGAGCAGCATCTTGCCGTGGGTCGGCGAGTCCATCGGATTCCAGATCGCGGCAAAGTGATGTGGTAACCCGTCATAGAGCGGGAGATCCTTGCCAAGGGCCTGCACCTTCTCCGAACCATTTTCGTAGATGAAGGCCAGGAGCCCATGACCGCTTTTGTCTCGCACCGCCGCGAGGCGCCATCCGGATCCTCCCTTCTCGTCGCCTCCCGCGGTTGTGCCCCCGAGAATTCCGGCTGTATTCGCGCCCAATTTTACCCAGCCCTCGTAGGTGAAGGCGGCATCGGGCTTCATCTGGAAGGACCCCCCTTCATCCGGCCGCTCCGCGACGTGCCACACCTGCGCTCCAAAGGCGTTCGCCTTCAGGTTGAGCGGAACCGGATCGGGCGCAATCCCCTTCACCTGCCTCCAGCCCCGGTAGGCGCCCAGGGGATGTCGTCCGGCCGCATCGGCAAACACGCGCGTTCCTTTCCCGTCGTCGAAACCCCAGTGCGCGATCACTTCCGTCGGGGTCAAAATCGGCGAACCGAGCCTGCCGCACCGGTAGAGGTTCTGCCGTTCGCCCGGGGTGAATTTCCGGTCCCAGATCGCGACTTCGTCGATGAAAAAGTCGGCCTCCGTCGCTCCGATCTGCACCGCGACCGGCCCCGGCGGCACCGCGGGAAGCGATTCGCTGGTCGGATCCGCGGTTGACAGGTGATCGATCCAGAGCGTGGTGATTCCTTCCCCGTTCTCTGCCAGGACGTGATGCCACTCGCTGTCCTGCGGAAGCGCCACTCGCGTCTCCTCGCCCGCGCGATCCAGGTTGGCCACCACCTGGTTGTTCTCCAGCCGCACCTCGCAGTAGTCCTTGATCGATACCAGGTTCACGGGCGGCGCAGGAGGAGGCGGATCCGCGGGATTCTCGTCGGCGGGTTTGACTTCGGCGGGTTTGACTTCGGCGGGTTTGACTTCGGCGGGTTTCTCTTCGGCGGGCTTCTCGTCGGGAGGCGGTTCTTCGGCGGGTTTCTCTTCGGCGGTCGGCTTCGGGAGGCGGATCCAGAACGATATGGTGATGGCTATCAATTCCGGCAGGGGCTTGGCCTCGGAGGTCACCGCCCCGCCACCTTTCTCGAGCCGGCAGGCCAATCCGACCTGGCCCAACCCACCGGGCATGGCGCTTGCGACGTCGAGATGACGCCCAGCGGAGGACATGTCGTCCGCCGTCAAGGCGCTCTCGTCTTCGTCGAACGGCGCATAAAAGACGAGACCGACCGGCAGGGCGAGGAGTTCAGCGGGATTCTCGGGCTCCGGAGGAATCGGCGGCTTCACGAATTTCGGAGCCGGCGCGGGAGCAGGTTCCGGCGCCGGGGGATCCGGCGCGGGCGCGGGCGCGGGAACCACGGCCACCGCGGGCGGATCCGATTCCTCCGCCTCCCCGGGGCGCGGACCGGCAAGCGGTTCGCTCGCCTCCGCAGCGGGCCCCGGGCTCGCCTCGACGGGAGGCCCCACGAATTGGTAGGCCACGGCGTCCCCGGCCGGTTTGATGGAGTTCACCGCGGGATTCTCGGGATCGGCGGGCTGGTCGCGCAACCAGGTGGCGACCACCGCACCGACCGCCATCAAAATTGCGAGGGCGGGAATCAGGATCGCCACCGCCCTCGCGCCGCGACGTTCACGGGGGGGGATGGGTTCGGGCCCCGGCAGGGCGGTCGAGGACGGAGCACTGTTCGGGCCGAGGGGCACCACCAGGTCCCGCATTCCCACTCCAATCTCCCATCCCGCTTCCCCTGACGCCGCGATGCCGGGCGCAAAGGTCCGGGCCGCCTCCTCGTCCGCAGCTTGCTGGTGATCAAAAATCTTCAGGAAAAAGGGCTTCAGCTCCAACCCCGAAGCGAGCAAGTCGGCCCGGTAGGCTTCGGGATCGAATCCGATACGACGGAAATACAACCCTCGCGCATCCGCATCGTAAATCACATAGCGAGCCCGGATGTCATCGAAATCGCGAGGTTCCCCCACCGAACCGACATTCACGATGTAGCGCCGATCGGCTTCCAGGATACAGTCCTGGTCCGGAAGCTGCACCACCGAGCCGTCTTCTTCCAAGCGGAACAAGGCGGGTGTGTGGGTGTGGCCGACAAACGTGACCCGATGATTGCTCGCCGCAAAATTCTGCTGTGCGGTGGCCGCGTCATCGATGTATCCGAAGCGTCCCGGGTCGACGGCTTCGGCGTGCACGAAGAGAAGCTCTTCGGTCGCGATTCCCACCGGCATCGCCGACAGAAAAGCGAGGGACTCTTCGTCGAGTTGCCCGCGAGTCCACTCGATCGCCTTGCGAGCGACCGGATTGAATAGCGAGGTATCGATCCGTCCGGCCGCAGCCGCGTCGTGATTGCCCACCACCATGTTCTGGGTCCGGGCCCGGATCCCCCGAAGCACCTCCTGCGGTCGGGGCCCGTAGCCCACCACATCCCCCAGGCACACGTAAACGTGGACCGACGAAGCCTCCATATCCGCCAGGACCGCTTCCCACGCCTGGCGGTTGCCGTGAATGTCTGAAAAGATCGCGTAACGCATGGCGTCGCCTTGTCCTGCCTCCGGCCAGGGCCCGGCAGGCGCAGGAATCCGGCCCCTAACAAAGCAGGCCCGGAGCGATTCATCAAGGGGTCTCTCCCGGGCGGGGCCCGCTCGCAGGGAAAGCCACCCTAAGACGTGATGTGCATGAGGTGTTCGAGATCGGCGATGATCTTGTTGATTCCGCCGAGCCGCTCCTTGCGGGTTTCGGGATCATCGATGTAGCGGGCGAGGTTCCTGGCATCTTCGGCCTTGGCGAGACCGTCCTTCGCTTTGGTGTGCACTGCCGCAAAATCCCGCCGTTGGTTTGCGCTCTCCATCTCCTTGTTCAGGGTCTGCAGATCGAGCAGCCGCGCCAGGTAACGGGCATTGATCTCACGGTCCGATAGCTTGCTGTAGGGCGAGACTGAAATGGTCCGCGTGTCGGCGCCGGAATCGGTGGACGCGCAGGAAACGGCCAGGAAACTGATGACAAAGACGGCAATTGGGATCAGGAATTCCTTCATTAATTCGGTGTGGCGGGAACTTACCTCAATCGCCCCCCCTGGCCATCCAGAAATACCCCGATTGGCGGGGGGGGCCGGAAGCCGAGACCGGCCCTGCTCTCCCTTCCAGAGATTCCTCTCCCCGAGCAATTTCTCTGGCCCGCCACCATCCAGCCAGGACCGGGCCCTCGCATCCCCATTCAGGTTTACTTGGGATCGCCCGAGGCCTCTACCGGAGCCTTTCCAGGAATCTCGAGCACGGCTGGCGGCAATACCACCTCCGTGGGAATCTCCGCCTGCAACCTGAGTTGTTCGCCGGTGTTTCCCTCCGCCACGTTCTCCTTGAAGGACGTGAGCGTGGAGCGCTTGTCCACCACGATCCCCACTCGTATGTTCCTTTCCGCCACGTTCCCCTCCAGGACTGCGGTGGTTCCCTCCCCTTCCACCAGGATGCCCCCCAGCAGGTTTCCCTCGGCCCGATTACTGCGCAGCACCGCGTGGCTGCCGTTCGCGACCATCATCCCGACCTCGCGATTGCGATCGGAGATGCACTCCGTCACGACCGACTTCACGCCCGGGGACATCAGGACCACCCCGCCCAGGCCGTTCTGCGAACAGCGGGATTTTCGCACGTCCACGCTCCCACCGTCCCACGCATCGATCCCGTGGTGAAAATTGGCTTCGAAGCGGGAACCGCTCACATCGGCCCGGCTTTGATCTCCATACACCGACAAGCCGTCCCAGCCACACTCCATGACGCGGACCCCTCTCAACCGGCTCAACCCGCCGTTGATCACCGCCACGCCGTGCCCCGATCCGCTTTTCACCTCGCAATCCTCCAGGCTCAAATCCGAGCCGTCCACTGTCACAACCGGAAAGCGTTCCTCCGTCAGGGCGATCCCCTTCTGGCGCAACGTCAGCCCGGCCAGCCGGCTCCCCCGGGCGGTTGGCGAGACCAGGACCACGCTCGCTTCCTTGGCCTCGCATTCAATGATGGTCTTGCCGGGGCCCGCCCCTTCGAGATCCACTTTTACCTTCAGGGTCACAGCCTCCTTGTAGGTTCCGGGAGCCACGCGGATCTTGTCGCTCTCCCGGGCCGCTTCCAGGGCCTCTGCGATGGTCGAGTAATCACCGGGCACCTCCAGCACCCGCGCGTAGCCCGACATCTTCCTGTAAAGCACCTGGAAATCCGGGTGGTCCGCGAGCCGGATCGCCTCGCGCACCGCGTCCAGTCCCTCCTGCGAATACGATCCGTTGTCCAGACTCCTGGCCAGGTCGTACAATTCCCGCGCTTTGATCGGGCGTTTTGCCAGGACCTTCATGCCCTGTGCCGACTGCACCTTCAGCCTGGCGAGTTCGACGTGATTGGGCGCGATACCCTCCAGCTGCGCGGTTCGCTCCGCAAGCGTGGCCCACTTCTCGTCGCGCAGGGCCTCCTCTGCGTCCTCAACGTACTTCGTAATCTTGTCGGAGACCCGCCCCTCTTCGACCGTCTTGAGAAGAGCCAGGACTTCCGCATTTCCGGGCTCGATCTTGAACACTTCCCTGCCATGGGCCTCTGCCTCGTCCCAGTTGCCCTGTTCGATCGCCGCACGGACCGAACCTAACAGGAATCCCAGCTTCTGCCGGAGCACTGCCTCCTTGCCCTCTTCGATACTGCGGAACCCGTCACGGGCCCGCACCGAACCGGGAGCCAGCCTCTCCATCTGCCGGTAGATTTCTTCCGCCTCCGGCCAGCGCCGGGTCTCCACCGCGATCCGTCCGTCGACCGCCAGCATCTCGACCGTGCGCGCCCGTTTCTTGCCCCGCTCATCGAGGAGCATGCGGTTGGCCCACCACGCCGAGGCCACGATACACCCCACCAGGAAAAGGGAAACCAGCAGGCGCACCCCCATCCCCCTGGTCCGAAGCGGCGGTTCCCGGTCCCTCTCCGCCTCCACCACCCGCAACGCCTCGTTCAGCCTGCCGAGTTCCTCGCGGAAATTCGTCTTCAATTTCTCGTCCTTGGTGGTATCGATCAGCTCGCCGAGCCTCGTCTCAACCTGGCGGAAGGCGGGCAAATGAGGAGACACCAGGGCCCCTGGCTCGAAGCCGAGAACCCTCATGGCATCCTCGTAGCTCAGCTCTTCCTCTGGACGCACTGTGCTCACCTTCCGAATCTTTGGACGATTGGGATGCGCCTTCCAATCCCAAAAGCTTTCGATGTCACTCGAATTCCGGGCGCGGCCTGGTGGCGCTTCCACTCGTTGAGGTCCACCTGGCGCTGGACCCAGCGCACTGTTTTCTCCTCAAACCCATGGTTTTCAACGATCTCTTCGACCGAAAGCTGCTTTTCCACACAGAGTTCCAGGATCCCGTCCAGGACCTCGTAGGGAGGCAGGGTGTCCTGGTCCCGCTGGTCCGGCCGAAGCTCGGCGCTGGGGGGCTTTTCGATCGTATTCCACGGAATGACCTCCCCCTTCCGGTTAATCCAGCGCGCCACGGTGTAAACCTTGGTCTTCGGCAGATCGCTGATCACGGCCAATCCTCCGCACATGTCGCCGTAAATGGTACAATAACCCACCGCCAGTTCGCTCTTGTTCCCGGTGGTGAGCAGGAGGTAGCCGAGCTTGTTGGAGAGTGACATCAGGTAGACTCCGCGAATCCGGGCCTGCATGTTCTCTTCCGTGACGTCTTCCGGGCGGTCGCCGAACACCGGTCGCATCGCCTTTTTCACGGCCTCGAAGGAATCCTTGATCGGAACGACATCGCAGCGCATGCCGAGCGCCTTCGCCAGCACCAGCGAATCAGCCACGCTCCCGCTCGACGAGTAACGGCTGGGCATCGTCAATCCGTGCACGTTCTCCGCGCCGAGAGCCTCCGCCGCGATCACCGCCGTCAGCGCCGAATCGATTCCGCCGCTCAACCCGATGCACGCCGAGCTGAATCCGCACTTCGTGGCGTAGTCCCGCAGGCCGAGCACGAGGGCTTCGTATAATTGCTCTTCCTCCCCCATTTCTTCCACCGGTTCCGACCGCGTAGATTCGGGATCGACGACGAGGACCTCCTCCCGAAAGGCGCTCATTTCCTTCAGGACCGTTCCGTCCGCGCCAACCACCACCGAGTTTCCGTCGAAGACAATCTGGTCGTTACCACCGATATGGTTGCAGTACACGATTGGCACCCCGTTTTCCTTCGCAACTTCGGAGAGAAGCTGCCGCCGCGTCGCGGCCTTTCCGGCGTGAAAAGGGGACGCACTGAGATTGATGAGGAGATCCACCCGCCCCTCCTTCAGTTCCCGCACCGGATCACGCTTGTACAATGGGCGGTGCAGATACTCCTCGGTCCAGACGTCTTCGCAGATCGTGATCCCGAGGCGATGTCCCCTCCACTCCACCGGCACGCATTCTTCGGCCGGCTCGTAGTAACGGCGCTCGTCGAAAATGTCGTAGGTCGGCAGGAGGGTCTTGAAGACCTTCGCCACAATCTTCCCGTTTTCGAGCATGGCGGCGGCGTTGCGAAACGGCTTTCCCGGCACCTCGCTCTCGTTCCGGTCGACGTAGCCCACCAGGAGAGGCACCTCTCCGATCTCGCTGGAGAGATAGTCGAGAGCCTGCAGGCACTTCGACACAAACTCCGACTTGAAGACCAGGTCGCGCGGCGGATACCCGACCAGCGACATCTCCGGCGTCACCACCAACTCCGCCCCCTGGTCCAGCGCCTCGCGATAGGCATTCACGATGCGCTTCGCGTTGGCGGGAAAATCCCCGACCGTCGCGTTGATCTGCGCCAGGCCGATTTTCATGGAGTGCTGGGAGGGGGCAGATGAAAATGAGCCAGGAGCCGGCTTACCGAGCCCCCATCTCCGCCGGCCGCCGCAAAGTTCTCAATCAACTCGGTGTCCCCTTCCAGTATCATCACTCCGCTGAACTGGTTTCGAAAGGTGAACAGCACCACCGCGGGGGCTTCCTTCCAGTTCGCCTGGTAAATAATGCTCCGGAGCTCCCTATCGACCGTCACCCGCAAGGTCGCTCCGCTGTCCCGGAACACCACCCGCGGTTCGGTCACCCGATGAGCCTCCACCAGGTAATACATCTTCTTGTCTCCGGCGGGGCTCTCCTGGATTGCCACCACCCCGTCATCCACCCGGTAAAGCGTCCCACCTGGAACCTCCTCCATCCCCGTCTTGGGCATGTCGACTTTGAGTACCGCCACGATCCCGAGCACGAGAATCGCCCCCAGGATCGTCGTAAAGGCGAAGACCCCGAGCTTGCTCCTCTTGGGGCCCATCTTGCGAGGCTCGAAGGGCGGGACCGGTTCCTCCGGTTTCCTTGCGGCGCGCGGAGGCCCCTTGGGCGAGGGTAGGACGGTCGGTTGACGTTCCTGCCCTTGGTCGCCCTGGTTCGGATTGCGGTCCTCGTTCGTCATGGAGATTGAACTCGGGGCTACTGTGCCATCAATGAGCGGTCCTGAAAACCGCGAATCGCCACGTGGCGGCGCCGCTACCACAGCCCGTACTTTTCGAAGGCCAGGGCATACCACCCCATCAGGAGATTCGCCACCCCGTGCATCACCACGCAGGCCAGGAGACTCCTGGTCCACACTGCCACGCCGTAGACCAGCGAGCCCCATACGAAGGCCGCGGCCCAATCCGCCGGGCTGTGAATGAAAATCACCAGCGCCGTCACGATCAGGTAGCTCTTCCACGAAGGGGTCCCAAACGGAATGTTCCAGTACTTC
>Ga0310120_10002064_pt1 | contig 14856 bp, 13 predicted proteins | sample CB27_AW_983_MG_FD_203506 | JGI IMG/M metagenome (GOLD analysis project Ga0310120, IMG submission 203506) | Marine microbial communities from Western Arctic Ocean, Canada - CB27_AW_983 | ecosystem: Environmental > Aquatic > Marine > Oceanic | place: Canada: Western Arctic Ocean | collected...
CGAGGCACGCGTCACCCGAGAGATCCCCCTGTGGATGTTCGATGCGGTGCGGTGCGCGCGGATGGCGCGCACGTCGCGGCCGCAGGTATGTTGGGAACGGTGCTCAACGACGTCGCCGTCCCCGTCATCCTGACGGTCACCGTCAACTTCCAGCTGGGGTAAATGGGCGCTTCCCTGACGGAGGATACCCGGGCTGCGGCTCAGGTGAAGCAGAGTGAGGGGGACGACGTGCATACACGCCACAGCGTAGATCACGCGATCGGCGGCGCGCAGTGTCGCCCGCGTCCCGGATTCAGCGAGAGAATTGGGAATTCGAGACCCACAGGCCATGATTGGTCTATGGGTCCAGCCGTGGGCGAGTGGCCCGATTGTAGCCCAGCCCGGCACGCGGCTCGCACGGTTTCTTGCCCATACGAGGTCGATGCCGCCCTACTCGGGCAACGCGAACACCAGAAGTCCGGGTATCTCACCACCGACCGTCACGGCGAGATACTGCCTGTCATCGAGCAGGTAGGTCATCGGTGAGCCAAGCGCTCCACTGGGGAGGTCGAGAGAAGCTCTGGGCTCGCCGGTGGCTTTGTCATACGCGACCAGCTGCGGTCCGCCATCCGAACCGCCGGCTGACAGCGCGTGGATGAGAAGCGTTTTTGTCAGGAGGGGACCACTACTCCCAGCATCACCGCCCAGCGGTGGGAGAGCAAGGTCGCGCAGCATCGGATGGTTACGGAACCGATCCCCATTTCCGGTGGGTCGCATCCACGAATGGTCGCCAGTATTCATGTCGATCGCGGTCATGCGGGTATAGGGAGGCTTCCAGAGCGGGAGACCCCGCGGCATGATCGGTCCGATCGACGCGCTTGTCGTCCCCGCTGAGAGGGAGCGACGGATGTATCGCAGCGTGGCGGGTTCGTCGGGTTCGGGAGCGGTGAGCCGAATCGTTGAGTGCCGGTTTGCCGACGGGACATACAGCAGTCCGGTGTCGGGGTCGACGGCGGCGCCCGACCACGTGGCTCCGCCTCCAACCGACGGTCGCATGACCGTTCCCTGAAGCATCTGCGGTGTATAGAGCGGTCCCAGGCGAAAACCCTCGACAGCCGATTCGGCGAGGCGTCGGATCTCTGGTGTGAAGTCGACGAGGTCTTCAATCGACGTGCCTTGATATTCGAAGGGAGCCGGCTTCGTAGGGAACGGCTGGGTCGGGGCGACGACTTCGCCCGCGAGATCGGTGTCGGTGGCGACGGGGCGCTCTTCGATTGGCCAGATCGGTTCACCCGTACGTCTGTCGAACGCGTAAACAAATCCTTGCTTCGTGACCTGGGCCACCGCTTTGACCGGGCGCCCGTCGACGAGGATGTCGAGCAGGTTTGGCGCCGAGTGGTTGTCATAGTCCCACAGTCCGTGATGCACCATCTGAAAATGCCACTCGCGCGCGCCACTCTCGACATCCACGGCTACCAGGCTTTCCGCAAAGAGGTTGTCTCCCGGCCGGTGCCCGCCGTAGTAATCGCTGGTAGGTGTGCCCACGGGCAGGTAGACAAGACCGAGCTCTTCGTCGGCGCTCATGAGCGACCAGACATTGGTGTTGCCGGAGTAACGCCACGACTCTTGCAGCCAGGTATCGGCGCCAAATTCGTCGCCACTCTGGGGAACGGTGTGAAAGTCCCACTTGTGTCGGCCGGTTCTGACGTCGTAGGCGCGCACCCATCCGGGTGGCGCCTCCTTGGTGACCACCCGGTCGTTGATGGAGTTGCCGACCACGATCGTGTCCCGCACGATGATCGGGGGCGACTGTGAGGAGAGCGGGACCAAGTTCACGATGTCGCGTTCGCCCCGGGTGGCGCGCGGCAGCCCGTCGAGCAGATCGACACGCCCCTGGTCACCGAATTCCGGAACGGGCAAACCGGTATCGGCGTTCACCGCCACCAAGAAGCCGTCGCCCGTCCCCCAGACGATACGACGGTCGTCCTCATGCGCCCAGTAGGCGACGCCGCGATGTCGCCACGGCTGAGGGGGCGGTGTCCCGGCCTCGTAGCCACGCGGGTCGTGTACCCAGAGCGTCTGCCCGGTGCGGGCATCGATTGCCGCCGCTTGATAGAGAGGGGTGCTGAGGTAGAGGACGCCGTTCACCATGAGCGGCGTCGCGACGAGTCCACGGATCGACGGACGCCCCGCCTGGTAGGTGACACCGTCCCACATCGTCCAGCGGTTCGGCTCGTCCCGTTCGAGGCGGTCGAACGCGACATCCGATGACACCCGGGACACTGCGTCGTCCGTCACAACTGTGAGGTGGCTGTCGGCCGAATCCCATCGCCATACGACCTCGAGGGCGGCGAAGTTGTCGGCGGTGATCTGGTCTAGCGATGTGTATCGTGTCGCGCCCAGGTCCCCGGCATGATGTCGCCATTCACCGTTGGTGATGCCATCCTGGGCCAGTAGAGGGTGCGCGCACCCAACACATAGAAAGCACAACGCGAGCCCATGTCGCATCCGCGCGGGTCGTGGGCGCAAGGTTCGGACCGGACTCTTCATCTCGCTCATCAACGTTGCCCTCCGTCAGTGTCGTGACCGGCACTATGAACGCTTGCGCCGAGGTCGACACGCGGCCCCCGCCGAGACACTGCCTATGTCGCGGGTGGACGAGTTTAGATCGCACCCCTGCCGGTCAACTGCGCATCATAATTTTTTTATGTCATTTCGAAAGCAGGCATTCTGAAGCTGCTGCCGCCGGATATAACCCGCGATCAGAACCCAATCAACAGGCACGAAGCTCACGAACATCTTCCCGGGCCTGTATTCGAGAACCCGGGTAACGAGCGCGGCGATGGCAGGGGGAGGGAGAGCCCCGAGCCGCCAGGGATCTGGTGGCCAGTGAGTCGAATAACCGATCTTCGGTAAACCTCAGACCCGACTAATGCGGGCTACTATCGCGCGCGCCTAGTCACGCCCGCCGGCTTTCTCTGCGGCGCGCGCGCCAGAGAGGATCCCCACGATGCCGTGATTTCCCTCGTGGCAGGCGTACTCGTAGAGCGGCGTGGTACTCCGCGTCAGGAATTGCTCCCCGGTCCAGGGCCGAGTCCACGTGGTGGGATCCTCCACCGTGTATCGATAGCGAAGCGTGTCGTCATCGACCAGCGTCAGTCGCTCGGTCAAATGCACGTTTGTCCGTCTTCCTCGGTAGTCCGTCTGATCCGAGGAACCGCCCGGATCGATGAAATCTTCCATACTCACGAAATTGGTGGTGTCGATGATGAGCGTGTCACCCTCCCATCGGCCACGCGAATCTCCAAGCACGTTGCGAATCGATGGCGACAGATGGGGACGCCCATCCAGGGGGATGATCCGTGCATCGTGAATCATCTCCATGACGATCGCGACGTTATCTGGAGTCTGGACGAGCTGGAGATGGGCATTGTACGCACCCATCGGTGTGAGGGGCGGTCCCTCGCTCTCCCACCAGATGCAACGTTCGCGTACCGGACGGGTGTTCGCACCGTCGAGGGGACCGCGGACCCCTTGTCTCAGAAACGCCGCCAAGGCGTTCTCTCTCTTCTGCCCCTCCGGTGTCAGGGGCGGAAGCTTTCCATTCGGGGGGTCGATGATGAGCGAGGTTCGTCGTGTGCCGACGACGGTTGTTCCGCGGTCGTACCAGAAGTCGTTGTATGCACGAGCAACGTCAATGTCTTCGCCCGGCCGGCGTTCGGTTCCAGCACCATCGCGACGGTCGGCGTTCGAGTTCTGGATTCGCTGCTGGATGTACTCCCCCGCTTCCTTTTCAGTCAGGAACTCCTTCCCCGCCAGCTCACCGGGTCGTTCCAGGGGAGTCAACGTAGAGAAATTCCAAACGCCTTGAAGGTCGGGTTTGCCATCGGATGCACGGGGGGCGGTCCAGGTAGCCCCCGCCGCCGGTTGCGCCAGCGCCGCGCCCTCCGCCAGCCACCCGACTGATGCGATCACCGTGAGTCCTGCCGCAAGAAGTCGATTCGTCATCTGGTTTTCCTTCCTCACCGCCCGTAAGTAACCGTCACCCCGTACTGTCCGACAATACGCTCGTCGTGCTGACGCCTTGTATCACGTAGCTCACGCCGCCGATCGGTGGTAGTAGTTCAACATCCCACCGAGCCGCTGGCGGCACTGCACGGGGCCATGGGACGGCGTTGTTGCGGAATTCGGCGGTCGACGCGGAGCGGTCGCCTCTTGCTGCCCATCAGCGACCGACGCTGTAGGACACTGGCCTACTGAGGCTCGTCAGTCGATTCAAGATGTTGCAGCCGAGGACGGCCTCGGTGTGCCGGCCTCCCGCCGACCGTGTTCTCCCCCCCCCCGGCCCGATGATCGATTTGTACCGGAACATCACGTTCGCCACGCGGGCCTACCGATGATATCCCACCGCCTTCTTTCACTGCCGACGGCTGGGTGCTTCCGCCGGTCGCTGTTGATCAGGCCGCCAGTCTTTGCTCATGCGGCCACGAGACCGTCGGTCGCGCGTCAGAGTCAATGAACCGGACAGTCCCTGGGATACGTAGGCCCACCGCACGAAGACGTCGAGAGAGACCGGGCGCTGTGAAGATGTCGTTCCAGTTCATGCGAGTGCTCACCACGCCGGCCTGCATCGCGGGCCCGCAGACCGGACTGCTCTATATCCCGATCAACCGGTCGTGTCTCAACCAGACGGCCAACGACCGGTCGGCGACCGGCACCGGCCCACGATTCACCGTCCCCGAGCCTGGCCTGGAGGAAGATGGTGACCTCACCGAGCTCCGCGCCGTCGACATCTCGACCGGGCGTGAAGTGTGGAGCTACAGTCAACGGGCCCCCAAACGCAGGTTCGGCGCTGGCGACCGGCAACGAGTGCCGTCGGCGTCCAGATGGGGTCGTAGTTGTCTCCGTCGAATGTCAGTCGCGTGCGTGTGCCGCGCTCGAGACCCAAGACCCGCATCGTCGGCTGCCCCCCCACATCGACTTGTTCCACCACCGCCCGTCGGCCATCTGGGGAACGTCGGGGGCGGCGGGCGCGCAGGCCTTCCAAAGGCATCGCGAGTGTAGCCCCCCCATCGCGGTCGACCCAGATGACGTGATGGGCACCACGGCGGACCTCCATGTGTGTCGCCGGAAGGGTTGGCGTATGGTTCACCAGTGTCGGCTAACACCAATGCTCAAGCAACCGAAACTGCCGTGGGCGACAACACGTTCGGAATATTTGACCCAACGGAGATCGAAGTACAGCCGTCAACCTGACGCAATACTGCTTCATTCCTGGATTGAGCAAGAGAATTGGGAATTCGAGACTCACAGGCTGACCGACCTGGTGGTCGTCGAGCACTGGTTCGAGGAACTCCAGTGCCTCGCGCCCACCCCATCGCCATGCCGCTGCAGCGGGGTGCGCCGGCTACGTGGTGCGGACTGGTCTCCCTCGCGCTGCTGGCTGGATCCGCCAACGCAGCGCAGGACACCGCCGAGACGGTGCCGCCTCTGATCATCCACGGACCGGCTCCACCACAGCCACCCGACGTTATCTCGCGGGACGCGAACGGCCGTGCGACGATGCGGGCCATCCGGCTCGTTGAGTCGCTGCGTGTCGACGGCGCCCTCGACGAACGCGTATATCAAGATGTCCCGGCGGTGTCGGACTTCATCCAGACGGAGCCGGTGGAAGGTGCGCCGGCCACCGAGAAGTCCGAGGTGTGGGTGTTATTCGACGATGAGCACCTCTACATCAGTTTTCGCTGCTGGGCAGAGAATCCCGAGGCCGAGCTGGTCGCCAACGACATGCGTCGCGATAGCTACGGCGTGGCCTCGGGTGAGTTCGTGGACTTGATTTTCGACACGTTCTACGACGGCCGCAACTCGGTCAACCTCACGGTCAACCCGATCGGGGGCCGTATGGACGGGCAGATCACCGACGAGCGTGACTACTTCGGTGACTGGAACCCGATTTGGGACGTGAGGACCGGGCGCTTCGATGGTGGGTGGACCTTCGAGGCGGCGATCCCGTTCAAGTCGCTCCGATACAAACCGGGCCGGACGCAAGTGTGGGGCATCAACCTTGCCCGACACGTCAAGAACGCGGAGAAGAACGAGATCTCGTACCTCGTCCCCATTCCAGCCGGCCTGAGCATTCTGCAGACCTCCCTCGCCGCCACCCTTGTCGGGCTCGAGGTGCCAGAGGCCGGGTCGGTCCTCGACATCAAGCCGTTCGCGATCGCGGATCTGACCACCAACCGCGGCGTCACACGGGCGCTCTCAAACGAGCTGGGTGGTGACGTGGGGATCGACGTGAAATACGGCATCACCCAAAACCTCGTGGCCGACCTGACGGTGAACACTGACTTTGCCCACGTCGAAGCGGACGAGGTGCAGGTCAACCTGACCCGGTTCAGTCTCTTTCTTCCCGAGAAGCGTGAGTTCTTTCTGGAGAACCAGGGGCTCTTCGCGTTTGGCGGCACGAGAGCAGGCGCGTTTGGATTCAATTCCACGCTCGCGGGCGATGACAACACGCCGGTACTGTTCTACAGTCGCCGGATCGGCCTGCAGGACGGGCACGAGGTGCCGGTCACGGCGGGTGGCCGACTGACCGGGAGGGTCGGCAGGTTCAGCGTCGGCGTATTGAACGTCCAGACGGAAAGCGAGCGGGTGTCCGGTGCGCAGGCCACAAACTTTTCGGTTGTGCGTGTGAAGCGGGACATCCTGCGGCGCAGCACCATCGGCGCGATCTCTACCGGGCGCTCGGTCTCGACCCTTGGACCCGGATCGAATCACGCGTATGGCCTCGACGGCACGTTCGCGTTCTACGACAACCTCAACATCAACACATACTGGGCACAGACTCAGACGTCCGAGCTCGGCGGGGATGACAACAGCTATCGAGCGCAACTCGACTACAACGGCGACCGCTACGGGGTGCAGGCCGAGCGGCTGGTCGTGGGGCACGACTTCAATCCTGAGGTCGGGTTCTTGCGGCGGGACGACTTCGAGCGGAGCCTGGGCGCCCTACGGTTCAGCCCGCGGCTGCGTTCGGTCGCCTCGGTCCGCCAGCTGTTCTGGGAGGGGCGTTTCGACTACATCACCAGCCGGGCTGGTGTGCTCGAGACCCGTGAGGCTCAGGGTCGATTCGCCATCAGATTCGAGAACAGTGACGAGTTCGATGTCACGTATACGCGGACGTACGAGTTCCTGGAAGAACCGTTTCCGATCGCGCCGGCCGTGACGATCCCGGTGGGTGGCTACAGGTTCGAGGACGTTCGGACGTCCTTCACCCTGGGAACGCAGCGGAAACTGGCTGGGACCATGTCAGCACAGCACGGCAGCTTCTTCGGCGGGAACAAGACCAGTTTGGAACTCATCAGCGGCCGCCTTGAACTGACCCCACAGCTCTCGGTCGAACCAGGGGCCTCGTTCAACTGGGTCGATTTGCCAAATGGTGATTTCACAGCCGAGCTCGCCACGGCGCGGACGACCTACACGATGACTCCGTGGATGTTTGTCAGCGCGCTGCTGCAGTACAACTCCAGGGGCAACTCGCTCGGCGCGAACGTCAGATTTCGCTGGGAGTATCAGCCGGGCAGTGAGCTGTTTGTGGTCTACAACGAGCAGCGCGACACGCTGACGCCTCGCTTTCCCGAACTGGAGAACCGTGCTTTGGTCATCAAGATCAACCGGCTGTTCAGATTCTGAGCGCGCCTGCCCGTTAGACTCTTCCAGCCCGTGAATGCCGCCAATATTGGAATGGTTCAGCGGGGCTAGACCTTGGCTTCCCGCTCGAAGCGCGTCAGCCGGTCAGGGTCGGAGGTGAATGCCTCGGGCAACACGTTGAGCGCTACGTCTCCCGGTCAAGCTTGGTATCGCGGGCACGGTACACCTCGCCATCGCGCCTTCGCCGATGGGTGCTTGCGCGGTGGCTAACGCATCGGGCAACTGCACGACAGACAAGCGGCGAGCGGGCCGGATCCGAGCGGGGCGGGTGCGCCGGCGGCTCAGCCAGTCATCGAGGTCGTGGCGGACAGGAATCTCGCGTTCCTTGCCGCCTTTTTCGCGAAACCTGAGCACCCGCTGCGGGCCGTGGTCCTGGAAATCTCCGCAGCGCAGCCGAGCTAAGGCCCCGATACGCGCGCCGGTGTAGGCGAGCACCCCGAGGACGGCGCGGTCGCGCAACCCCACGATGTGCGAGATATCGATCGAGGCGAGTAAATCTCGGGCCTGCTGGACGGCGAGCTCGGGCGTCTTGCCGTCCGTGACACTTGCGGCAACCTCTGACCACGTCGGATTCGCTGTCGTCGTCTGCCGGATACAATGGCCAGCGCGACGTCAATATACCGCGGCACCGGTGAACCTTCCGTTCCAGATCTGACGCACGGTCGACGGTCGCGGTGAACCCGCGTGGTCGAGCTGCCGGAGTCTCGACGACGCTCCGCAGAAAACGGAGGAGTCATTGATCATGTACGCAGCGATGATGCATTCACTGAGTCGGCGAATCGTCCCCGCCGTTCTCATCGCCGTCGTCTTCGCGGTCCCAGCTGCCACGCAGGAGTTCGCAGCTGGTGAGCCGATCGGCGCGCTCAATGAGGCCGGCGTGTGGCAACCGATGTCGGACAACGTCACCGTCTATGGCAGCTTTCATTTTTCTGAAAGCTGCACGTTTGATCCCAACAAGAACCTGATTCTGGCCATGAATACCGGTAACCGGGGAGACGCCAGCGAAAATGATGGCTTTGTCTCCCTCATCAATCCCGATGGCAGCGTGCATACGCCAAAGTGGATCGGCGCCACTCGGGAGGGATTGGAACTCTATGATCCTTTGGGCAGCGCCATCAGCAATGATGTGCTCTATACCGTTGATGTGGGATTCGTCCGTCTATTTGATCTGGAAACAGGGCGACCCCTGCGGTCCATTCCCGTTCCTGAATCTACGATACTGAATGGCATTGCCGTTGCGAATGATGGCACCGTGTACGCCTCCAACACCCGGAATCCGGAGCAGATCTGGAAGGTCACCGCAGACGGTGAGGTGTCGGTATTCGCAGAGGGCGCTCCACTCGTTGCCCCCAACGGCGTGGCGATCGACCAGGACGGCAACATTGTGGTGGTCAACGTCGGGGACAATGCCGTCATCACCTACGACCAAGACGGAGCGGTCGTTCGCATAGAGCATAGCGTCGAAGGCGGGAACGATGGCATCGTGATAACCGCAGACGGGACGAAGTACGCGAGTAGCGTGCGTTATGGCAGCGTGTCCCGTATCCGCCTGGGTCAAGATGCAGAGGTCATCGCCTCGGGCATACCAAGCGCGGCGTCCATGTGCTACGACTCGACTCAGAACCAGCTAGTCATTCCATTGAACAGCAACTACGCGCTCGCGTTTGTTCGGGTTGATAGTCACGAGTAAAACGCCGGCGCGATGGGGTCGTCCGTTCCGGTGCCGGCGGCGGTCACCGATGCCTGGACCCGGTCACGCTCAACCGGCTACCGGTATGTGATGGGGATGTTCGAAGACGCTGACATCTCCGGCCCCCACGCCACGCCCCATGGGCTGCGCCACGCCTTCTGAGTCATCGGCGTTCAGCACGCGCCGTTCAACATGGTCCAGAAGTGGGTGGGGCACGCCCAGCTCAGCACCACCCGTCCTGTCTTCTCGAGGGCTAATCCGCGGCGCGTCTTGAATGCGCCGCGAAGCGAGCCGAGCAACGACCTCCGCCTTCATCGGCGAGCGCGGGATGGGCTAGCTCTGGCAGGGCTTCAAAGACTTGGCTGATTCGGGGGCGACGTAGGCGGTTGCGGCGGCGGCATATCCGGAAGCGGTGGGTCTTCCCGCTTTGGATCGGGTTCAGGCTCAGGCTTGTTTGAGGGTTCCTCGCGATGGGGTGGCGTGGGCGTGTGTGTCTCGAATTCGTTGTCAAGCCGCCACTGGGAGCTGCACGAGACCGTCGGGGACTTCCAACGCACCTGGCTAAGTGCGGCGCCGGGCAGCGCACGTCCGCGGGCGAAGCCTAACGGCGTGTGACCTGCCAACGATGCATGACTTCGGGCCGCATTGTAGTACGCCTGAAACTCCGACAGCTTCCGCTCAAGATCGCGCCCATTCCAGAACAACACGTGGTCCAAGAACTCTCGCCGTAGCGTCCCGATCAGCCGTTCCACGAACGGATGCGACATGGGAACGTGAGAGACGGTCTTGAGTTCCTCAATCTCGAGGACCCGAAGGGTCCCTCTCCAGCGATGCGCCTCAAACAACGGGTCATGGCCGGTACTGAGATGCCGTGGCGTGCCCTGGCCACGGATGGCATCGTTGAACATGCGGCAGAGGTTCGCGCCGTCGACATCCCCGTGATGCACGCCGAAACCGATGAGATGGCGGGTGCACTGGTCCATCACGACCAGCACCCAATAGCTCTGGAGCACGATCGACTCGCACCGAAAGAGGTCGACGCTCCACAAACTGTCGGTGGCATGGCCAATGAACGACAACCACGACGGGCCGCCACCGCCGTGTGGCCGATAGTGCTTCACAAGGACGCGGCCCACAACGTTTCTGTCGATGGTGACGCCGAACGTCTGCGAGATGATCCGTGCAATCCTCGGACACCCGAAGCGAGGATTACGCGTCTTGAGCTCGATTATGGCCTGGATGAGCGCCTCGCTCGGCCCGTTCGGGCCTAGTTTCTTCGCTCGTGATGCTGATGAAAACAAGCGCCGGCACTTGCGGCGCACAAGGGCCTGATGGAAGGCCAACAACGTGGACGGGCGCAGGCCGACGGCGACCTTGCGGATCCGTCCTGGACTCAGAAACAGCGACAAGAAGCCGAAGACCAGCCAATCGCCGACGCGGAGATTCGGCGCGCGCTGCCGCGACCGAGCCAAGACGATGAGCTGTTGCTTGAGCAGAAGATTCTCGCTGATGATCGCCCGCACGCCGCCGGGGCGGCAGAGCTTCGCGGCCGTGACCGCCAGGTCGAGCAGCGCGAAGAGGAGATGCTTCATACGCGAGACAGCCTAGGTCAGAACTCAACGCCACGCAACATTGCCCCGAGCGCCCATTTCCCGAGAGAATTGCGAATTCGAGACCGACACGGTTGTGGGAGTGGCCGTTATGACCGATACAGACGATACGCGGACAACGTGTGTGTCGCACTTCGGCGACATCGCGTTTTTCGAGTCGGCGTCTTGATGGGACGGACGGCGCCACTGGTCGTGCTCGCGCCGGCCACTACGCCGTTGCGGCAAGCCGTTTGACCACGAGCACGACGTGGACCGCCACGCGCATCCTTGACGTGACAGGACGTGACCGCGGCGGCAGTGTCTCAAAACGATCCCATTTCGAACGCGATGCCGGTTCGCGCCCGGCCGGTCACAGGGTTCTATTCTGAGACGGGCGCGTCGGCGCCTCGCCAGAGGTTCGACGTTCCCAATTGCTCCTGCCCGCAGGACTTTAGATACATGAACAACTGCAATCGATACGCGGCGCATGAACAAAGCACAGAATCCACCATGTAGGACCCGCGCGTCATCTTGCTGCCGTCAAACCCTGTCATCTCTGACCGAAGGTCCGCATCCGTCACGTCGGCCAGTAACATCTTGTACTCGTCGGTGTGACCGGCAATAGCGGCGATCTTCTGCTCGAGGTCACGCTTCTCAGCCTCATCAGCCGCCGCCATCCAGGCATCGCGGTCAAACTCGCCGCCCTTGGACAAGCCGTACTTTGTCATCATCGGGCCCATCATGCTCAGGTAGCTCAGCAACTCGGCCAGGCTGCGTTGCTTCGGCGTGGGGCGGTAGTCCAGCATCGCGTTATCTACCTTGCTCGCGAGATGAAGAAGGATGCGGACTTCGTTCCGGAGGGAAGAGAGGAACTCGGATTTCGTCAGGATCATGATGCCTCGTGAGAGAGTCTTGAGAAGTTGATACGTTTTTGACGGTCGTGATTCAAAGCGGAACTTTCGCCGAGCGACGAGCGAACTAGGCGCCGATGGCGAGGGGGACATCCTCGGCGCGACGGGCGAGGAGTTCCGCGTAGCCATACTGATGGTCGACAAAGCCCTCCTCCGTGAGCTCGATCACGCGGTCGCTCAAGGATGCGATGAGCTCGACGTCGTGCGAGCCGAAGATCAATGTGCCGCTCCGCGCGCTCAGTGCTTCGTTCAAGGCACCAATCGACTCGAGATCTAGGTGGTTCGTCGGGCCGTCGAGGATCAGACACTGTGGGTCTTCTAGCATGAGACGCGCAATCATACAGCGCACTTTTTCGCCGCCTGAGAGGACGCTGACGGCCTTTCTGGACTCCTGACCGCTGAACAGCATTCGTCCCAAGAACTTCCGAATGAAGCTTTCGTCCTGGTCAGTGCTGTATTGGCGGAGCCAGTCAATGATACTGAGCTCGACATCGAACAGCTGGCCGTATTCCTTTGGCAGGAATGAGCGTCTTACCGACGCGCCACATCGAATGCTGCCCATCTCTGGCGCTATGGTGCCCGCAACCAGCTCCAAGAACGCCGAGGTGGCGGCAGAATGACGCGAGATCACGGCGACCCGTTCGCCATTGCTGATGGTGAGGCTGACTCCGTCCAGCCGACACTGCTCACCGAGAGACGCCGACACATCCTTGACACTGATCATCTCCTTGCCGTGCACCTTGTCGGCGCTAAAGACGATATGAGGCGACTTTCGGGACGAGGGCGCGATCGCTTCAACGTCAAGCTGCGACAGCATCTTCTTGCGCGCGGTGGCCTGTCGTGACTTGGATGCGTTGGCGCTAAACCGTGCAATGAACTCCTTGAGTTCCCGGGCCCGGTCTTCGTTCTTGCCTTTTCTGGCCTGGCGATGGCGCAACGTCATCTCACTGGCCGCACGCCAGAATTCATAGTTCCCCGTATACAGCTGCACCTTTTGGTAGTCGATGTCTGCCGTGTGAGTGCTGACGGTGTTCAGAAAGTGGCGATCGTGCGACACGACGATGACGGTGTTGCGAAAGCCGATCAAGAATTCTTCAAGCCACAAGATGGAATCGACATCCAAATGGTTTGTGGGCTCGTCCAGCAGCAAGATGTCCGGATCCCCAAAAACCGCCTGCGCCAGCAATACGCGGACTTTGTCTCCATCGTCGAGGTCCCGGACGAGGACCCGATGGCGGGATACCGGGATCCCGAGCCCCCCGAGAAGTTCACCAACCTGTGCCTCGGCCTCCCACCCATTCAGGGCGCCGAATTCAGCTTCGAGCTCGGCGGCACGGAGCCCATCGGCTTCAGTAAAGTCTGGGCTGGCATACAGCTCATCCTTCTCCTGCATGATCGCATAGAGGCGCTCGTGCCCCATGAGCACGGTCGTCAGCGCATCGAACTCGTTAAACGCGAAGTGGTCCTGTTTGAGAACGGCCATTCGCAGGTTCGGGGAGATGACGACCTTGCCTGAATGGGGCGGGACTTCGCCAGACAGTACTTTAAGAAGCGTCGATTTCCCCGCCCCGTTTGGTCCGATCAATCCATAGCAATTGCCCTGCGTGAACTTGAGCGAAACGTTCTCGAACAGGACGCGTTCGCCGTATTGGACGGACAGATCTTGTGTACGAATCATGACTCTCTTGCTTCTGATGACGCGAGCGGGATGGCGGCGCGCCCGTGGGTGTTCGAAGCACGAGCGTTTCGGGAAGGTCTAAGTGTAGCAGGCGAACCACATAAACGCCGGAGTCGGCCGCGGTCGTTGCGGCCGGGACCGTGCTTGACACACGCCCCCCGACATGACCGTGATCGTATCTTCAGTGACGTCAAACACCATCAGCTACGACCCCCTGCGCTCGCGCGTCCGCCTGTATTTCAAGGTGCTGTTCTTGATCCATCTCGGACTGGTGTGCTTTGTGACCATCCTCCGGGCCACCGGGATCGACATGCCGGTTGACGGGTCATCTGCGCCGCGACCACTCGTCGAATGAGGCATACCGGGAGCGCTGGGCGCCGGTTGGCTCGTTCTGCATCACGGATGCCCACCCCGCTGAGCCGTGCACGCCGGCGACGTTGTCGTGCCGCTGCTGCTCGCCGCCATCTATGTGCGGCTCACACTCGACCGCCCGGTGGAAGCGGGCATGGTGGTCCTGGTCCTCGTTTCCCTTACGCTGGTGCTCCGGGCCGCGCTCGTTCCAAGCACCCTGGCGCGAACGGTGGCGGTCGGTCTGGTTGGCGAATCAAGCGCGGTTGTCGGAAGCTTCCAATCGCGCCAGAAGCGGACCCTCTCGTGCACGTCTGGGTTGGCGTCCTCAGGCTGACCTTTGTCGCCGTCACGACCGTGACCTCATCGGTGATCTACGGTCTCCGGACAGGAGGTGAACGATACCCGACGTCTCGGCCAATACGAGCTGCAGCGAAAACTTGGCGAGGGAGGGATGGGCGTCGTCTACGAGGCCACCCACGTTCTGCTCCGTCGACCGACAGCCGTCAAGCTCCTCCCGATCGACGGTGCCGGAGAGGACGCGGTGGCTCGCTTCGAGCAGGAAGTTCAATCCACCAGCCGACTCGAGCACCCGAACAGCGTCTCCATCTATGACTATGGACGCACGGCGGATGGACAGTTCGACTACGCCGGTTGCCATCTGGGTTAACTAGGGGAAATGTCGCAGAGCCAAGTCGACGGCGTCACCGTCGACCGCGAAGCCGATCTTCGAGCCGCCATTCAGCGCGGCGTAGCGGGCAACAGACGTATAGCTTCTCACGGCTGGCGCGCTGTCGTTTTGGTCGGACTGGTCGTGACGGCCAGCGCGTGCGCGAGCTTGCCATCCACCGACATGCCTTCGGCGGACGCCGATACTCCGTCGACCATTTCGCTGGTTGAACTCATGCAGTCAGTTGTTGATCCGGCGGCCGGTGCGCTCTGGGCCGCTGT
>Ga0310120_10002065_pt1 | contig 14849 bp, 18 predicted proteins | sample CB27_AW_983_MG_FD_203506 | JGI IMG/M metagenome (GOLD analysis project Ga0310120, IMG submission 203506) | Marine microbial communities from Western Arctic Ocean, Canada - CB27_AW_983 | ecosystem: Environmental > Aquatic > Marine > Oceanic | place: Canada: Western Arctic Ocean | collected...
GAAAACTGTGGATCCCCTTGCGGGGAGTTACTACGTCGAGGCGCTCACGGACGAGATCGAACGTGTGGCACTGGAATATCTGGAACAGATCGACGCGTTGGGCGGTGCGGCTCAGGCCGTCGAGTTCATGCAGAATGAAATCCACCGGGCCGCATACGGTCACCAGATGGAAATCGAAAGGGAGGAGCGGAGAGTCGTCGGGGTCAACGCCTTCGAGGAAGATGAGGGGCCGATGGCGTTGACGAGTCCGGACTATGCTACTCTCGAGGCTGAGCAAAAGGGCCGACTCGACGCATTGAAGCAACGACGTGAAGGTGCAGCGGTATCCGATGCCTGCGCGAGTATCCGCGCGGCGGCTCGATCGGATGACAATCTCCTCCCTCCGATTATTCATGCGGTTAAGATGGTGGTGACGCTTGGCGAAATCAGCGACGTCCTCCGAGAGGAGTGGGGCACGCACGACCCCTAGTCACGCCGCCTCTGCCCGTTATTGTTTAGCCTTCGGTCAATCCGTTGTTCGCGCGATCCACTCCGACGTAACCAGAATGCCGACATACGAATACAGGTGCCCTGACGGGCACGAGTTCGAGTTGTTTCAGAGCATGTCCGCCGATTCGGTGGCGCCGTGTCCTCACTGCGGTGAGTCGGCTCAGCGGCTGCTGTCTGGTGGAGCGGGTTTCATTTTCAAGGGTGACGGATTTTACATCACAGATTCTCGAAGCGAGGCCTACAAGAAGGCGGCTTCTTCCGAGCAAGGGGGCGGTGCGAGTAAGAGTAAGAAAAGCGACTCTCCTGCCGCGTCGGACTCGTCCAAGTCGGGGGAGTCGAAATCGGAATCGAAGTCCTCCACGTCATCCGATTCGTCGGGGCCCGCCTCGTCGTCCAAGTCGGATAAGTGAGCCTGTTCGGGCACCGATAGAGACCCATGTCCCAGGAAGCGATTCGACGAGCCCTCGAGGAGGTATTGGGGGAGATGGGTGTGCAGGGTACCGAAATCCGGTTGGACCAGCCGAAGGACCCGGCCCACGGAGATCTCGCAACAAATGTAGCGCTTACCCTCGCGGGCTCTCTGGGACTACCCCCTCGCACCATCGCCGAAGACATCGCTTCTCGATTGGAGGGGCGTGACGCGGGCATCGAAGCCGTAGAAATCGCTGGACCGGGCTTTCTGAACTTTAGGCTAAGCACGGCTCAGGTTGCCTCCATCCTCGTGGACATCATCGAAGCCGATGAGCTGTGCGGCCGAGGAGACGAGGGCGGTGGGGAGCCCATCATGGTCGAGTTCGTCTCGGCGAATCCGACGGGCCCGCTACATGTCGGGCACGGGCGCCAGGGCTCGATCGGCGACGCCATCGCCGGCCTTCTGGAGTGGACGGGTTGGTTGGTCAGCCGTGAGTACTACTACAACGACTCCGGCGCTCAGATCGATCGTCTGGCAGAGAGTGTCTGGGCCCGGTACCAACAGTCGTTCGGAGGGGACGCGCCCATTCCGGATGGCGGATATCAGGGCGTCTACGTGTCCGAGATCGCTGCCGATTTAGCCGACGCGTACGGGGAGCGCTTCGTCGGGGACGCGGGAGTGGAAGCCATGGACGTGATGAGGAACGTGGCGGTTCGCGCGCTTCGGGAAGATCAGGACCAGGATCTCGCCGACTTCGGGATCCACTTCGATACGTACTTTCTCGAATCGTCGCTCTATGAAGATGGCCGGATAGCATCGACGGTCGAAGCGCTTCGAAAGACCGGTAAGGTGTTTGATCGCGATGGGGCGGTTTGGCTTCGCACGACCGAGTACGGCGACCAGAAAGACCGTGTGATGATCAAGAGTGACGGGTCGCCCACCTATTTCCTTCCCGACGTAGCATACCATATGGACAAGTGGGAACGCGGTTTCCACCATGTCATCAACGTCCAGGGGGCCGATCACCACGGCACGGTCGCTCGGGTCCACGCCGGGGTGCAGGCGTTGGGGCTCCCGGTTGGGTACCCCGAATACGTCCTGCACCAAATGGTTCGGGTCGAACGGGATGGCCAAGAGGTGAAGTTCTCGAAACGGGCCGGGTCGTACACGACGCTCAGGGAGTTGGTGGGCGAAGTCGGTGTCGACGTTACGCGCTACTTCTTTCAGATGCGCAAACCGGATGGACATCTTGTGTTCGACTTGGACCTGGCGCTCGACCAGTCGGACAAGAACCCGGTGTTCAAGATTCAATACGCACATGCTCGGATGTGTAGCATTTTCGGGAAGGCCGAAATCGACGGCGGACAGGTCACCGGCCGCGGCGTAGAGCTCTCTCTTCTCGACAACGAGCTAGAGCGCGAGCTGATCAAGCTACTGGGGCGCTTCCCGGAACTCGTGAAGAACGCCGCTCGTCTCAGGGCCCCTCACCTCGTCTGCGATTATCTCGAGCAGACTGCCGGTGCGGTGAACTCTTGGTATCACGCGGGTAATCCCAGTCGGAACCCCGAACTCGCGGTGCTGGTCGATGACGCGGACCTGAGGAAGGCTCGCCTCGCCCTCGTGCGGTCTGTTCAGATCGTTCTGAGGAATGGCTTGAAAATTCTGGACATCGGGGCCCCGGAACGCATGGTTCGCAAGGATGATGAAATCACGTCCTAGAAAGGTAAATCGGTGCCGATACTCGTAGTTGGAAGCGTAGCTCTGGATTCCGTGCAGACTCCTTTCGGAGAGGCTGAGAGGGTGGTAGGGGGCTCCGCCGTCTTTTTTTCCGCCGCCGCTAGCCTCTTCGGCCCCGTGCGCGTGGTGGGTGTGGTGGGGGAAGACTACCCTCTGGAGAAGCTGGAATTCCTCGCCGAACGAGGTGTGGATCTCAGTGGGATCGAGCAGGCGGAGGGGGAGAGCTTCTTTTGGGCAGGCCGCTACTCACACGATCTCAACTCACGGGACACGTTGGAGACGCGCCTCGGCGTGTTTGCGGACTTCCGACCCCGAGTTCCCGAAGGATTCCGGGATTCGTCGTGCGTCTTTCTGGGGAACATCGATCCGGTGCTCCAGCTGGAGGTGCTCGATCAGGTGACGTCGCCGAGGGTTGTGGCTTGCGACACGATGAACTATTGGATCGAGGGGAACCCTGACGCACTCCTCGAACTGTTGAAGAAAGTCGACATCCTGCTGGTGAACGACGCCGAGGCCCGTCAGCTGGCGGGCGATCACAACCTGCTGCGGGCGGCTCGCTGGATTCAGGAGCATGGACCCGAGATCGTGGTGGTGAAAATGGGTGAACATGGGGCGACCCTCTACGGCCCCGACTGGATGTTTTTTGTTCCCGGATTTCCGCTTGAGGTAATCTTCGATCCGACGGGGGCAGGTGACGCCTTCGCCGGCGGGTTCATGGGACACCTCGCGGCGGCAGCCTCATTCGGTCTGGACGACTACAAGCGTGCGATGGTGTATGGTTCGGTGATGGGCTCGTTCGCAGTCGAAAGTTTTAGCATCGATCGATTTCACTCCCTCGACGAGCACGATATCCTGAAGCGTTTGATGCAGTTCAAGGAGATGACCGCTTTCGAGCATCGCATATAGGGTCCAAATGGCCGAAGAAGACGGGTTGAGCTATCGAGCCGCAGGGGTGGATCTCGCCGCGGCCGAACGTGCCAAAGAGGGTATAGAGGGCCTCGTCGCCTCCACGCGCGACAGCAATACGCTCTCTGAATTGGGGCTGTTCGGAGGGCTCTATCGAGTTCCGGATGACGTCCCGGATCCCGTGTTGGTTTCGAGTGCCGACGGTGTCGGGACGAAGCTCAAGGTGGCCTTCATGGCTGACCGTCACGATACGGTCGGCCAGGATCTCGTCAATCACTGTGTGAACGACATCCTGGTCCAAGGGGCTCGTCCGCTGTTCTTCCTCGATTACCTGGCGTCCGGCGGCATGGATGAGACCGTCGTGACTGCAGTCGTAGGCGGGATAGCTCAGGCTTGTAGAGAGAACGGCTGTGCCCTATTGGGTGGAGAGACCGCTCAGATGCCAGAGTTCTATTCGGAGGACGAGTACGACCTGGCGGGGTTTATCGTGGGCATCGTATCGCATGAGCAAGTCCTGGACGGGTCGCGCGTCCGGGCGGGAGACGTGCTGATCGGACTAGAGTCTTCGGGGCTTCATACCAATGGCTTTACGCTGGCCCGCAAGATCGTCTTCGACGTCATGAAGCTGGCGATCGATGCCCCGTTTCCCGACAGCGATCGGAGCGTCGGAGATGTCCTCTTGGAAGTGCATCGCAGCTACTTGAGTGCCCTTTGGCCATTGTTGGAAGACGGCCGGCTCGGAGGGTTGGCCCACATCACCGGAGGGGGTATCGTGGGCAATCTGCCGCGGATTCTCGGGGCGGGACTCGGTGCCGTCGTCGATACTCAATCGTGGGAAGTCCCTCCGGTCTTTCGAGTCCTAGCCGAAGCAGGCGCGATCGAGCGTTCCGAGATGATGAGAGTCTTCAACATGGGCGTGGGGCTGATTCTGGTGGCCTCTCCTGAAAAGGCCGATGGGGTCGTGGCCGCCTTGGGCGACGGAGACACTCGGGGTTGGATCATGGGCGAGGTGGAAACGGGTGAAGGGGTCCGGTTGGCGTGACGCGAATGGCTCATCCCTCGAAGATCACGGGACTGCTCGCGCTCCTGCTCCTCCCGGTTCCGGCCCACGCGCAAGACCTCAGCCCGCTGGTTGCCCAATGCGCGTCGGGGGGGTCTTCGAGCTTGCTCACGGCATGCCGTAGTGCCGTTCTGGCGGGTCAGACTATCCGTGGCGGCATCGCCATCACCGGGGCAGGGGGGACCGAGTTACCGGGAATGTCCAGCACGATCGGTAGGCGGTTGGGCAGCTCACCTCGCGTGAGCCTGGCGTTAGGTGTTCAAGCTGCGTCTTTCGAGATGCCGGACCTGCGCGGGGCGGGTTCAGATGGGCAGGGCACGAATACCGTTGCAGCCTATGGGCTAAAGGGAACGGTGGCCGTCGGGCTGCTCGACGGGTTTTCGGTCATCCCCACGGTCGGTGGGATTTTTTCAGTGGATCTGCTTGGCTCTCTGGGCCTCATCTTGCTCGGCGAAGGAGACGGCTTTCCCAAGAATGAAGTGATGATCTCTGGGGGAGCGAGGCTCGGAATATTTCGGGAATCGTTCACGATGCCAGGTGTCACCGTCTCTGCCGTACAACATTTCGGGGGCGCCGCGGGTTGGACGAACGGCGGAACGCCGCGCACGGACGTCGACGCGGACCTCTCCACGACGTCCGTCCGTGCCACGGTCGGGAAGGATCTTTTCGGCCTGGCTGTTCTGGCGGGTGTCGGGTGGGATTGGAATAAGGGAGCTTTGGATGTGAGAGTTTCTGATCCAGCCGACCCCACCGTTCTCGGGGTCGCTGCCACGGATGCCCTGACCAGTCGGCGCAACGTCTACTTCGCCGGTTTGTCGATTACCCGCCTCGTTCTTCAACTCTCGTTAGAGGCGGGTTGGGCTGGCGGCTACGCTGCTCTTCCGGGCTATCCGGGTGCCTACGATCCAGGTAGCGCCGTTCCGTTCGCGAGAATCGCGGGGCGTCTCACGTTCTGATGAGCGGACGCGGTGGTGCCGGAGCGTCGCTGTCCACGTCGGATCGAAACTGGCTTTCACGAGCGGCTGAGCTCGCCGAGCGAGGCTGGGGGTGGGTACATCCGAACCCCATGGTGGGGTGTGTACTCGTCAGGGCTGGGCGGGTGGTGGGCGAGGGCTGGCATCGGCAGTACGGTGGAGCCCACGCCGAAGTCGAGGCCGTGAAGGCGGCCGGAAGGCACGCTCGCGGGGCCACTGCCTACGTCAGCCTCGAGCCGTGTAACCATCAGGGAAAGACTGCACCCTGCGCACATCTTCTCATTGAGGCGGGTATCGTGCGGGTCGTGTTCGGAGCGTCGGACCCCGGAGATGAGGCTGGCGGCGGTGCCCGCCACTTGGCCAGCGCCGGCTTGGCGGTCGATGGTCCCTCCGACGATCCTGGCTTGAGCACCCAGGTGGATCCGGCCTTCTTCCACACGATTCGGAACGCCCAGAGCTACGTCGTTGTGAAGCTCGCCCAAAGCAGCGATAACGCGATCGCGGCCAAGCCTGGAGAGAGAGCGTTCCTCACCGGTCGCACGGCAAATCGTGAGGTCCATCGGCTGCGAATGGGCTTCGACGCCATTCTCGTCGGTGGCTTGACCGCTCGAATCGACGACCCTCGACTGACGGTCAGGGAAGGCTTCAGGGCCCGCGTTCCGCCCACGAGGGTAGTGCTGGACCCCGGAGCCGAGCTCTCGACAGACGCTCGACTTGTCGAAACGATCGGTGAAGCTCCCTTGATCATCGTCGTCACCCCAGCGGCTCCCCTCGCCAGGGTCAAGGCACTGGAGCAGTCAGGGGCCCAGGTCCAAGTCGTCGGTGCTGCAGCCGCGGGCGCTGATCTTCACGAAGCTCTCGCGAGATGTTGGACTCTTGGCCTGCGTTCGATTTTTTGTGAGGGTGGGGGTCGCTTGGCGCGTGCTTTGGTGGATGCCGGCTTGGTCCAGCGTCTGTATCTTTGGCGAACCCCCCAACGATTGGGTCCCGAGGCTGTTCCAGGTCTCTTGGACGTCGTCGAAGAAGATGGGGGTTCGGGTTGGTCGATGGTCGGCGAACCCAGGCGATTCGGGGACGATATCCTCGTCACCTATGACCGAGAAGCATGATGTTCAGTGGCATCGTCGAAGAGGTAGGTGAGATCGTAGCGCTCCGCGAACTCGAGGGTGCGCGGGAGTTGAGAGTTTTGGCGTCCGGCATCCTCGACGACCTCCCCGTGGGTGCATCGGTCGCGCTCGACGGGGCGTGCCACACGGTTGCGACTCTAGTGGAAGGGGGATTCACGGTCACGAGCATCGGCACTACGCTGTCTCGTACCGTTGTGTCTCACTATCAGGAAGGTCGTGAGGTCAACTTGGAGCGCGCTGTAGCCGTCGGAGCTCGCCTGGATGGACACTTGGTGCAGGGGCACGTGGACGCTGTCGGCCGTCTAGTCGGCATCGAGGAACGCGGAGATTACCGGCTACTGGACTTCGAAGTACCACCCGAGGTAAGTGACCTGATGATCCTCCATGGTTCGATCGCCATCAACGGCGTGAGCCTGACCATCAACGCGATTCTCGATGACGGCGGCTGCCAGGTGGGGATAATTCCCTTTACGTGGGAGGCCACCACCTTCAGAAGCCTGACGCCCGGTACAGAAGTCAATGTGGAAGGCGATCTTATCGGGAAGTACGTGCGGAAGCTTATGGCGCGTCCGTAACGACCCCACGCGTGCGGTCCCTCGAACTCTGCGCTGCTGCTATACTCCTTGGTCGGCGCGTGTTCAAGCCTCACCGCACGCTCGTTCTCACGCAGATTGGAGGAATGACCGGGGATGCCGTTCGACTCCGTGGAAGATGCCCTCGAGGATATTCGACAGGGCAAGATCATCATCGTCGCCGATGACGAGGATCGAGAGAACGAAGGAGACCTAGTCTGTGCCGCGTCTCTCATCTCACCAGAAGCGGTCAACTTCATGACTCAGTTTGGGCGAGGCCTTATCTGCGTCGCCCTGTCGCCGCCCAGAGCGGCCGAGTTGGGCCTTCCGCTCATGACGGCGGAAAACTCTGATCCGCAAGGAACCGCTTTCACGATCTCCGTGGACGCCCATCAGCGCTTCGGCGTTACGACTGGGATAAGCGCCCACGATCGCGCCAAGACCATCCAAGTCCTCGTGGACCCGAGCAGTCGACCCGACGACCTTCGCCGACCCGGTCACATCTTCCCGCTGAAGGCGCGACCGGGCGGCGTCTTGAGGAGGGTCGGTCAGACAGAAGCAGCCGTCGATCTGGCCCGACTTGCGGGGCTTCCACCCGTCGGCGTCATATGTGAAATCCTGAATGCGGACGGCACGATGGCTCGCCGCCCGCAGTTAGAGTTATACGCACAGGACCATGACCTGAAGTTCATCTCGGTCGCTCAACTCGTATCGTATCGCCTCGCCAAGGAGCGGCTCGTAACGCGCGTGGCGGAGGCGGACCTCCCGACCGCGTTCGGTGATTTCCGCATCATCGCCTACCAAAGCTCGATCGATGACCGTGAGCACGTGGCTCTCCTAAAGGGCGACATCGAGGGTAGGGACGATATCCTCACCCGTATGCATTCCGAGTGCCTGACAGGTGATGTGTTCAGCTCGCTCCGGTGCGACTGTGGTCAGCAGCTGGGTGCTGCGTTGGAGCGCATCGCCGAAGAGGGACAAGGGGTCGTCGTTTACTTGAAGCAGGAAGGGCGCGGGATCGGTCTCCACAACAAGATTCGGGCATATGAACTTCAGGACCAAGGCCATGACACGGTCGAAGCCAATGAGGCGTTGGGATTCAAGCCGGATCTTCGGGACTACGGTATCGGTGCTCAGATCCTTCTCGATCTGGGGCTGAAGAAGATCAGGTTGCTCACCAATAACCCTCGAAAGATCGTCGGGCTGGAGGGGTACAATTTGGAGATCACCGGGAGAGTGCCGCTAAATGTCGATAGTGGTGAACACAACAAGTCCTATCTAGACACCAAGCGGTCCAAGCTGGGCCACCTCTTGTAAAATGCGGATGGAACCTGGCTCTCATCTTCCTGACCCACGTCCTGCCCCGGGGAAACGGATCGGCATCGTCGTGTCGCGCTTCAATGCAGAAGTAACGACGGAGATGTTGGAGGGATGTCGGGGCGCCCTGGCCGAACGGGGAATCTCGTCAGAGAGTGTCGACGTCTATTGGGTCCCCGGCGCTTGGGAGCTTCCGCAGGTTGCCCGAAGGGTCGCAGCCGAGAGTCTTCACGACGCGATCATCGCGATCGGGTGTGTCATCCGGGGGGAGACGCCTCATTTCGATTTCGTCTCCGCCGAGGCCAGCCAAGGACTCGGTGCGGTGGCGAGGACGCTCGACGTCCCTCTTCTTTTCGGCGTACTCACCACCGACACGCAGGAACAGGCATGGACTCGAGCGTGCCGGAAGGCCGGCGACAAGGGACGCGACCTCGCTTGGAGCGCTCTGCACATGATCGCCTTGTATGATGGATTGGAGGGCTGACTTCCCTGATGTCTCCGATATCCGTACGGAATACGCCCAGGCGGCTCGATAGAACACGAGCTCGGGCGTGGGCACTCCAGGTCCACTACCATTGGGATGTCGGGAATGAAGGCCGTACGTTGTCTGATGCCTTGGAAGAGGTCATGTCTACCCGACGGATCGCGCTCTCTCGTGTGCCGTACCTCACACGTTTGGTTACGGAGCTGCACGATCATGGATCCGAGGTGAACGACCTGCTCAGTGCGGCGTTGGACAACTGGCGCCTCGAACGCCTGTCGCTACTCGATCGCGGAGTATTACGGATCGCCGCTGTAGAGATCGCCCGGTTCGAGGATATTCCGCCCAAGGTGTCGATTCAGGAGGCTGTCCGGTTGGCTGAGCGCTATGGCGGTGCCGACTCTCCCGGATTCGTCAACGGCGTACTCGACGCGTTGTACAAGCAAGTGATGGACTGATCCGGGTGGCCTGCCCGTGAAGCTACTGGTACTCAACTGGCTGGACCCCCTGAATCCTCAGTCGGGCGGTGCAGAGGTCCACCTCCGGGAAATTTTTGGGCGACTGGTCAAGCGGGGTCACTCGGTGACACTGCTGTGCTCAGCCTGGCGGGGAAGTGCGCCCCGGGCAGAAGTCGATGGGATCGAGGTGCATCGCATTGCGGGCCGCCACACACTTTCTCTCGCGGCGCCCGCCTACTTCCAGTGCCGGCTGTGGCGGCGGCACTTCGACCTCATTGTGGAGGACCTGAACAAGGTTCCGTTTTTCTCGCCTTTTTGGGTGAATGCTCCGGTGGCTCTTATCGTTCACCACCTCTTTGGCAAGACGGCGTTTCGTGAGGCATCCCTGCCGCTGGCCGCCGCAACATGGATGTTGGAGCTGCCAGTATCGCGCGTTTTCAGGGACGTACCGACGGCGGCGGTCTCCAAGAGCACGGAGGATGACCTGGTGCGCCGAGGCATGCCAAGGCACCGTATCGAGATCATTCCGAATGGCATAGATCTCGAGACGCTCATGCCGGGCCCGACCGCAGATCGTTTTCCTGAGCCGACGCTCTTGTATCTCGGCCGCCTCAAACGATATAAGCGAGTGGATCTCATCCTGCGGGCGCTCGGACTCCTCTCCCACCGTGGTGTCCAGTGCAGGTTGATGATCGCGGGGCGGGGCGATGATGGCCCACGACTCGAAAAGCTCAGTGCATCACTCGGCATCTCAGACCGGGTGGCATTCCTGGGGTATGTGCCGGAGAAGGAGAAAATCGCCCTCCTCCGAAGGAGTTGGCTTCACGTGTTGACCTCACCGAAGGAGGGGTGGGGTATCGCGAATCTCGAGGCTGCGGCGTGCGGGACGCCCACGATCGCGAGCGACTCCCCCGGCCTTCGAGATTCCGTGGTGGATGGGGTGACCGGCGTTCTCGTCCCACACGCCAACGTAGAGGTTCTGGCGGACCGAATGGAGTATCTCTTGGCGGACGGCTTTTTGCGTGTCGAAATGGGAGTCAACGCGAGGCGGTTTGCCGAGGGCTACAGCTGGGATGCCTCGGCGCTGTCCATGGAGCAATTTCTGCACCGACGGGTAGTGGAAGTATCGGACCGTTGGTGATCCGACCGGACGCTACGATGACGAATCGCCATCTGATGAGCGGTTGAAAGCCTTACGAACGGAGGTGGCATGGAGGTACGGATCTCGGCAAGACGTACGACCCTGCCCGCGTCGCTTACCACTCGAGCGACTGAAGTTCTTTCCAAGCTGACTAAATTCGATTCCAGCATATCTGCTGTAGACGTCGTGTTTGTCGAAGAAAATCGCTCCTGCAAGGCGGAAGGGATCGTTCATATCGACCGTAGTGAGCCGATCGTCGCTTCTGGTGAGGCCGAAGACTTCAATAGTGCACTGACGCAACTGCACGATCGCCTAGTGCGCCAACTGCGGCGACACCACGAACAGTCGCGGGACCACCAGGCCCCTAAGCTGACCGAAACTCTCTCTCAGGAGTAGGCTGGATTGAGCAACGATTCCGCCGGACGGCCGTCGGCGCTGGTCCCCGATCTCACCGTTCGCCGGCTCCTCGACGAGAGGCGAGAATCGCTACAGCTGGAGCTTCTGAATCCTGGGGTCGGACTGGATCGCGTGGTGGCGGATCCTGATGTATCCAGTCCGGGAATCGCGCTGACGGGGTACACCGAGCGCTTCGCCGGAGACCGAATGCAGGTGTTCGGTGAGACGGAAGTGTCCTATCTGGATGGATTGAGTCCAGAAGAGAGGAGGCACAAGGTCGAGTGCGTCTTCCGGTTCGCCATCCCGGCCGTTTTCGTGACGAAAGGGCTGCCGGTGTCGGAAGAATTCTTGGCGGTGGCCAACGAGTGTTCGATTCCGATCCTGCGCTCGAGCTTGAGCACGAAGGAATTTTACTGGCGGATCAAGCCGTACCTCGACGCTGTTCTCGCACCACGTACGCACCTTCATGGATCTCTTGCCGACGTGTACGGTGTAGGCTTGCTCTTCGTCGGAGAGAGCGGCATAGGCAAGAGTGAATGTGTGTTGGACTTGGTCGAACGTGGCCATCGCCTCGTCGCGGATGATCTCGTTATCGTCTCGAAGCGAGGGAATGATATCATTCTGGGGGAGGGGCATCAGCTCCAGGCCTACCACATGGAGATTCGTGGACTCGGCATCATCGATATTCGGACACTGTTCGGAATTCACGCTACACGGCAGCAAAAACGCATCGAAGTCATGGTCCAGCTCGAACGATGGGAGGAGGGGACGACATATACGCGGACGGGATTGGAGACGGAGAAGACCGAGATCCTCGAGGTGGAGATCCCGAAAGTCACGATCCCGCTGAATCCCGGAAAAAACATCACTGTAGTGTCGGAGGTGGTAGCGATGAACCACCTCTTGGAGTACGCTGGGGTCGATTCCGCCACCGCCTTCAACCAGAGACTCCAGGATCACATGCGCCCAGTCCGTGAGGATCTTCAGCAGGACTATGAGTAAGGACGAGCAGGTAAAGGGCATCCTTCTCAGCCACGGAAAACTGGCCGAGGGCATGGTGGACGCCGTTCACAGGATCGTGGGTGGGCACGATGATGCCTTGATCGCATTGAGTAACGAGGGCCACAACCCGCAGGGATTGGCCGAACGGGTCGACGCTGTTTTGGGAAACTCCGCAGCTGTGATATTCACCGATCTTTGTACCGGGAGCTGTGCGCTTACGGCGCAGATCACGTGCCGAGGCCGTGGCAAACGAGTCATCGTGTTCGGGATGAATTTGCCCATGTTACTCGAGTTCGTGTTCCATCGCACGCTGGCACTCGAGGACCTGGTTCCTCGTCTTCTCGACAAGGGTAGAGAAAGCGTCAAGGCTGCCGCCCCGGTACCTGAGTAGCGTGCCGGTCGTCCTTTTCCGCGTCGACGAGCGTCTCATCCATGGACAGGTGGTCATGGGGTGGGGCGTCGAGCTCGAAATCGTGCACTATGTCGTCGTCGACGATGAATTGCGTGAGAGTAGCTGGGAGCAGGACCTCTACCGACTCGGTCTGCCCGAAGGGACGACGGTCGAGTTCCTTACCGTGGACCAGGTCTCCTCCCGACTCGAGATCCTGAACGTGGATCGCCGTCGCACGGTCTTGTTGACGAGATCGCTCGCGGCCATGAAGGGGCTGGCAGAGCAGGGGATCCTCCGGGGGCGCGAGGTCAATGTAGGAGGTCTTCACTATGCGGCGGGGCGTACCGAGCGTCTGTCGTATGTCTTTCTCGGTGAAGCGGAAGAAGCTGATCTAAGGGCCATTGTCGAACAGGGAGTCGGCGTGTCCGCTCGAGATCTGCCCGGCAGCCGGTCCGTGGGCGTGACGTCCCTCCTAGTTCGTCCATGATGCTGGCGCTGTCGGCCTTGGGCGGTGTCTTGGGGCTCGATGCTACTTCGTTCGGCCAGTTCATGATCTCCAGGCCGCTCGTCGCGGCCACGCTTGCAGGGGGCCTCCTCGGGGAGCCGGTTCTCGGTCTCCAGATCGGAATGTTTCTCGAGTTTTTTCATCTCGACGGGATGCCTTCCGGTGGGTCTCGTGTACCCGAGGCGGGGCCGGCCGCCGTGGTGGCGGTGGCGCTCGCAGCGACCGTGAGCGGGCCAGCAGGTTTGGCATTCGGCGTTATGGCGGGTCTCTTGGTTTCGGAGGTCGGAGGACTCACCGTGGGAGTGCAACGGCACGTGAACATGGCGCTGATCAGTAGGGTGGAGGCGGGCCGAGTAAGTCCGGTACGGCTGACTGGCGTGCATCTGCTAGCCATGTTCCTCGACTTTACCAGGGGCGGGATCATCACTGCGGTTGGAGTCTCGGTGGGGACCCGAGGGATCGGGATCGCGTATGACGGCTGGACGTTGTCCTCTGAATCGACGGTGGCGATGATCGTGGTGGCAGCCTCGATACACCTAGGGGCGTTACTCAAGGAGTTCGGTGGGTGGCGCTCTCAGAGCGCGGTCTTTCTGATAGGGCTCGTTGCGGGGATCGCGGGGGTCTACCTGTGATGATCCTAGGTGGCCAGCTATCAGCGTTTCTTCGATCGTTTGCGGTTCAGGGGTCTTGGAATTATCGCTCTCTGCTGGGTTCCGGTTTCGCGTTCTCGCTGATCCCTTTTCTCCGGCGGCACGACCTGTCGAGCGACGAGTTGGAGGCCACGCTACGGCGCCATCTCGAGCCGTTCAATTCGCACCCATATCTCGTGGGGGTGGCGCTCGGTGCAGTCGCGCGCATGGAGGAGAGGCGTGAGGCGCCGGAGGTGATACGTAAATTCAAGGAGGCTATCCGGGGCTCTCTGGGTAGCCTTGGAGATTCCCTGGTATGGGGTGCTTGGCGTCCGACGACGCTGCTCCTCGGGCTCTTGATCGCGTGGGCTGGGGCGCCTCCATGGATCTCTGTGACGGTTTTCCTGATCGCGTACAACGCTGGACATGTGGCTCTCCGATATTGGAGCCTCCATCTAGGTTTGGCGGAGGGTCGTGAGGTTGGACGAAGCTTGGGGGAGATGAATCTTTCGCATGTGGCCGGGCGGATTCGGTCCGGGGGTACGCTCCTGCTGGGAATCCTTTCGGGTGCTTTGTTCGGTAGTTATCTGATGGGCGCGAGTGCCGGGTGGCTGTGGGGTACGGTCGGAATCGCGGGGTTTGGTCTGGGACATCGCTTCGGAGCGCGCGCTCCTCGCCTGTCGGGCCTTACCTTGGTGGGTGTCATCACTTTACTCATGGCATTGGGGAACCTGTGACCAAGGGTCGAATCGAACGGAACGTGGAGGTCGTCAACCCTCTCGGGTTTCATGCGCGACCGGCGGCGGCATTCGTCCGTCTGGCGGGTTCCTTCGTTTGCCAGATCCTACTTGAAAAGGACGGGGTGAAAGTGAATGGCAAGAGCATCATGGGGGTGCTGATGTTGGCTGCGGAGCAAGGATCTACGCTGGTGATTCGTACCGATGGGGACGATGCCCAGGAGGCGCTAAACGCGTTGTCTTCCCTGATCGAGAATGGCTTCGAGGAGATGCACGATGTCGAAGGTCTTTGACGGCTTAGGAGCCTCCGAAGGCATTGGCGCGGGTCGTGTCCACATCCTGACCTGGGGCGTGCCGGAGGTCCCCCATCAGTCGGTCGAGCCTGAGGATGTTGAGTCGGAGGTCGATCATCTACGCGAAGTCGTGGAGTGGGCAAGAGTCAGACTCGTCGATCTCGAGGACTCGACGGAGGATCGATTGGGGACGGTGGAGGCCCGAATCTTCGAGCCTCAACT
>Ga0310120_10002067_pt1 | contig 14839 bp, 11 predicted proteins | sample CB27_AW_983_MG_FD_203506 | JGI IMG/M metagenome (GOLD analysis project Ga0310120, IMG submission 203506) | Marine microbial communities from Western Arctic Ocean, Canada - CB27_AW_983 | ecosystem: Environmental > Aquatic > Marine > Oceanic | place: Canada: Western Arctic Ocean | collected...
CGAGAGCAACCCGTGGCTACCCCGCAGATTCGAAGACATAGATCAATGGCAGATCGAAACAGACGTCGCGATCGTCGGCTTCGGCGGTGCGGGCGCCTGCGCTGCAATCGAAGCGGCGGATGCGGGTGCGGAGGTCGCGATCTTCGAAGTCGCTAGCGGAAGTGGTGGATCGACCGCCCTGTCGAGCGCCGAGATCTACATGGGTGGCGGCGGCGGCACCCGTGTACAACGCGCGTGCGGGTACGAAGACTCGACGCGCGACATGATGGAATATCTCAAGGCGGCCCAGGGCGAACTCGGCGACGAAGAGCGAATCCGACAATACTGCGAAGGGAGCCTCGAACACTTCGAGTGGATGGTCGATCTCGGCGTGCCCTACAAGGATTCCGAATTCAAAGCCCGAGCCATTGTCGCGCTCACGGATGATGGTCTGCTCTATACGGGAAACGAAAAGGCGTGGCCGTTTCGCGAAATCGCCGAGCCTTGCCCCCGTGGACATAATCTGGAGGTCGAGGGTGACAACGGCGGCCCGCTCTTCATGAAAATCATCACGGAGCAGGTCGGATCTCGTGACATCCGCGTCGAATACGATGCTCGCGCGCTGACGCTGATCAGCGATTCGTCCGGCGAGGTTCGCGGTCTCGTCGTGCGTACCGATGGCCGTGAAGTGAATGTGCGCGCGCGAAAAGGGGTGATCTTGTGTGCCGGCGGATTCGTCATGAACAAAGAAATGTTCGGACGATATGCGCCGGAAACCAGTCGAATCGCGACCCCGATCGGAAATCCCTTCGACGATGGAGCTGGAATCCGGATGGGTGAGGCCGCAGGCGGGGCGCTGCTCCATATGAACCAATGCTTCCTGACGATTCCCTACTACCCGCCCTCTTCGCTGACTTTCGGAATCCTGGTGAATGCGCAGGGACAGCGTTTCATCAACGAAGACGTCTATCACGCGCGAATCGCCGCCCATATTCGCAAACAGGTCGGCGAGCAGATCTTTCTGATCATCGGCGAGAAGCATTGGAAACAGCCGAACATGCTAGGCGGTGAAATCGTGGGCACCGGCGAGACCATCGAAGAGGTCGCCAAAGAAATCGGACTCCCCGTAGACAACCTCAGTCATACCGTGCACGCCTTCAACGATCATGCAGCGAATGGAGTCGATCCGGTCTTTCACAAGCAGGCAGAATGGCTGGCTCCGATCGAGCCGACGATTGCGGCGATCGACCTCACGCCAGGCCGACACGGAAACTACGTCGCGTTCACACTGGGTGGCCTCGCCACGCTTCCCAGCGGCGAGGTCCAACGCATGGACAACGAGATCATCCCCGGCCTGTTTGCTGCCGGACGCAACACCTGTGGCCTGCCACGGCGGGCCGAAGGTTATGCAAGTGGTCTGTCCGTTGGCGACGTGACGTTCTTCGGACGCATGGCGGGACGCCAGGCGGCCAGTCGCAACTAGAGCGGTCGTTCAGCCAAGCAGCGTGGCCCGATGAATCAGCAGGCCGACGGCCAGGTTGAAGAGGATTCCACCAGCGAGGATCGCTCGCTGATAGGCCCACGAAAAACGCTTCGGTCTTGCCTCGGGCGCCAGTCGAGACTCGCCCAGATGATCGAGTGCGAACAAGAAAAGCCAGGCCAGCGGTAGATTCGTCAGCCACGGCTGCCCGGCAACAAAGACAACGCCCACCAGAATCAGCATCGTGACGGATCGAAGTACTGGCCGGGAGGCGAAGGGAAGCAGCGCTGTCGCGGGCCTTCGCAGCGCTTCCGCCAGGCCGAGCTTCACGATCCACAGCGCCGGCAGGACGCAAAGGAACGCGAGCAGCAGCGCGTTTTGCGCCTCGAAGACGGCCAACCCCTGCTCGCGAAGACGTTGTGCGCCAAAGAGCACGGCGGGAGCAAGCCAGATTCCCAGCAAGCGCGCGTATTCGCGACCCTTCAGCAGGGAATCGTTGTGCAGCCGAAATTGCCCGCGGGCCTTCGCCGCATCGAGTCGACGGCCGCTCGGAAGCAGCGCGGGAACGGCGTCGCGGTAGACGGGGAACTCGTCGGGAAAGAGCGCGAGGAGCTTCCGCTCCTCTCGGGCAATCGTTTCGCGATAGGAGAGAATCCAGAACGGCCAAAAGACAGCGGCCAGCCAGATCTCGCCGATGACGAAACACAATCCCAGATCGATCAGTCCGTTGGCGAGGTAGAAAGGGTTGCGCGTCCAGCGATAGGGTCCGGCCGTCGTCAGCTGCCGATTCTGTTCGAGGATTCCTTTCGACCAGAAGTGAAGTCCCGAGCCGACGAGCAGCAAGAGTCCGCCGATCATGGCCGAAGGATTTTCAACGGTCGCGACGACACAGCCCAACGCGATCAGGATTTTTCGCAGACTGCGCCGTCGTAGGCTCATCGGGACGAGGCTCCCGTCGGGTCGGACCGGTTCGAAGAGGCCTGATGACGTCGGATCATGTCGTCTCGATGGGATCCCAGCGACGTGATCCGACTAATCCAACCTACCCGACAGCGCGTCCTAGAGCGTGGCGATCAACGGAGCAATCAACAAACTCACGACGCTCATGACTTTGATCAGAATCGCCACGCCCGGGCCAGACGTATCCTTGAAGGGATCGCCCACCGTATCGCCGACGACGGCGGCCTTGTGTGTTTCCGATCCCTTTGGATGACCCTCGAGACCGCCGGCTTCGATGAATTTCTTGGCATTGTCCCAGGCGCCACCCGCATTGGCCATGAAGAGCGAAAGCGAAGCACCCACCGCGGTTGCACCCGCGAGCATTCCGGCCAGCGAAGCCGGGCCGAGAATGAAGCCAACACCCACTGGTGCGAGGATCGCGACGCTTCCGGGAAGCACCATCTGGCGCAGCGCGGCCTGGGTCGCGATGTCGACGATCGCCGTTCCATCCGGTTCGGCGTTGCCCTCTCGCAAACCTGGAATCTCATCGAACTGACGCTTGATCTCCTCGATGATGGCCTGCGCCGCCTTGCCGACCGCGATCATCGTCGAGGCGCCAACGGCATAAGGTAGACAGGCGCCCAGAAGAAGTCCGATCAAGATGGGCGCTTCGTCGAGCTTGAGCACGAGTGCATCGAGTCCCGATTCGACGCGCACGTGATTCACTTCGAGGATGAAGGCCGAGAAGAGCGATAACACGGTCAGCGTTGCCGAACCGATCGCAAAGCCCTTGCCGATGGCCGCGGTCGTATTGCCGACCGAGTCGAGCTCATCGGTGATGGCACGGACCTCCGGGCCGAGCCCGCTCATTTCGCTGATCCCGCCGGCGTTGTCGGCAATCGGGCCATAGGCATCGACCGTCATCACGATCGCGGTCCCCGCCAGCATGCCCACGGCGCCCATCGCGATCCCGTAGAGACCGAGACCTTCGGGCATCACGTAGTTCGCAATGAACCCGACGATGGCCACGATGAGAAGCGAGACGACCGTACTTTGCATGCCGACTGCGAGACCGGAAATCACGCCGGTCCCGGCACCCGTCTTGGAGGCCTCCGCGACACGCTCGATCGGTGCCCAGGCCGTGAAGTACTCGGTCACGAGTCCGATCAAGCCACCACCGATCGCGCCCGCGGCCAGGGAATAGGTCACGGCCTGAATCACGCCTAACATGGGCATCAGAACATACGCCACGATGCAGATGATGATCGAGGGGACGATCAGGGCGGCGCGCAGGACCATGGCCGGCGCGTTCTGGCGCAGCGTTCGGGCGATGAAAATGCAGACGATCGAAACCGCGAGGCCCACGCCTGCCAGGAAGATCGGCAGCGTGACGGCCAGGAAGCGCGCATCCTCGGGAGACGCCACATCCGTGAAGAGAGTCATGATGTATTCGGATTTCGCGGTGAGTGCGATGGCCATCGCGGCCACGATCGCAGCGACCAGCGACTCGTAGATGTCCGCGCCCATGCCGGCCACGTCGCCCACGTTGTCGCCCACGTTGTCGGCGATGCCACCGGGATTACGTGGATCGTCCTCGGGAATGCCCTCGATCACCTTGCCGGCGATATCGGAGCCAACGTCAGCGGCCTTCGTGTAGATGCCGCCGCCGATGCGAGAGAAGAGTGCGATCGAGGAGGCACCGACCGCAAAACTGTGAAGGACGGTCGCAAGGTGGGGATCGGTGGCGAAGATCATGTAGAGGCCACCGAGACCGAGAAGCGCGGTCGCGGCCACGAAGAGACCCATCACGGCACCACCGTCGAGTGCGGTCAACAGCGCGTTCGGCATCGAGCCTTCGCGAGCCGCCTGCGTCGTGCGGACATTCGCGAAGGTCGCAGCCTTCATCCCGACGTAGCCCGAAAAGAGCGACAAGAACGCTCCGAGCAGGAAGCAGGAACCGGCGAGCAGCCCGGTCCCCTCACTTCGAAACGCGATGAAGAGGCAGATGAAAACACCGACCGCGTAAACGGCCAGCACTTTGTACTCGCGCATCAGGAAGGTCATCGCGCCTTCGCGGATATAGCGCGCGATCATGTTCATCGTGTCCGTGCCCTCGGGCAGGGACTTCACTCGGAAATAGAAGAACATGGCCACGATCAGGCCGACGACACTTGCGCCGAGGGTGACCATCGTGAGCTGTTGGATCAATTCGTTCATCGTCGATTCCATCCTCTAGAGTCCGGGAGAGAGAGCGGTAAAATGACCACCGCGTCCTGGTCGGTCCGTGCTGGCCTCTCTGGAATCGAAGCCATGCAGACGGATCCGCGTTGTTCGCAAGGGGGTGTCGGTTCGGGTTGGGCCGGTTGGCGGCTCGCAATGCAGTGCCCGTGTCGGGCCCATCACCACGCAAAAGCCGAGCGATCCCGCGCACGTGAGTAGCGACTCCCGCGGGCCGCGGCAAGCAATTCAACGTGTTTAATCCCGCTGCCGTCCTCGGATGCCAGCGCTCCCCGGGCTCGATGCCAAGGTTCCCGGCGCTGCTCGACAATCCAGCCCCACCCCGTAGGGGGACTCACTCGATGAGATCGCCCTTGGGCCCCATCGGCCACGGACCCGGCTCAGATACCGTCGAGCGCCGATTCCCGGCCCCGCTTCTGGAAGCCCTGCCGAATCGCTTCGACGTCTGCAGCTTCGAGCCGTCGGTAGGCGGCGCCCTTTTCCGATTTCCACCACACGGGATCCGCACATTCCCAGCGCTCATTGCGCAGATTCCGCTTGAGGACCTTGTTGGTCTGCGTCATCGGAAGAGAGCGGCTGATTCGGACATAACGGGGCGTCCATTTGCTTCCCAGATCGCTCTGCTCCGACAAGAAAGCGTCGAAGGCTTTGGCATCGAACTCGCCACCCGGCTCCAATTGCAGCGCGGCCATCACCTGATCCCCGACCACTTCATCCGGCACGCAATAGACGACGGCCAGCGTAACGACCGGAAGCCGGGCAAGGATGCGTTCCACGGGACCGGCGGCAAAGTTCTCCCCGTCCACGCGCAGCCACTCGGAATCTCGACCGGCGAAATAGATGAACCCGTTCTCGTCTCGATAGGCGAGGTCTCCGGACCAATAGATGCCATCGTGAACGCGAGCGGCGCTGGCTTCATCGTTTCGCCAATAGCCCTCGAAGTTCTTGGCCCCGGCCTCGTTGGCGAGATGACCGATCGCCTCTTCCGAATTGAGCAGCCGCCCCCGATCGTCGAAACGCGCATCCGGTGTCGGCTTGCACGTCTCGGGATCGAGTATGACGACTCCGGGCATTCCGCGGCCGAGGGATCCGGCGGGCATATCGTCGGTCCGGGTCACGTTCACGCCGCCCTCGGTCGATCCGTAGGCATCTGTCACCGAACACTTGAAACGCTTCTGGAAACGCTCGATATCTCGCTCCGCGCCTTCGTTTCCGAATCCGCGAATGAGCGTGTTCTCTCCATCGTCGGGAAGCTCCGGCGTCTGCAGGATATAGGCGAGCGGTTTTCCGACATAGTTGAAGTAGGTCACGCCATAGCGGCGAACATCCGGCAGGAAGCCCGATGCCGAAAATTTTCGCCGAAGTACACAAGTCGCTCCAGCCGCCAGCGCGGGCGTCCAATTGGTGACCAGGGCATTCGAATGGAAGAGCGGCATGGCGCAATAGAGCACGTCCTTCTCTGACAACGCCATCATCTGCCCAAGGATCGAGCCATTGGTCGCGATCCGACCCTGGGAACACAAGCAGGCCTTGGGCGCACCGCTGGTGCCCGACGTAAAGATCAACGCGAAGGTGCTCTTCTCGTCGACCTCCGAATCGGCGTCCGCGGGAATCGCCGCACCCGAGAAGCCGGCAATCTCTTTTTGCCACGCATCCGAATCGGTCTCGATCATGCGATCCGAGTCGATCGGCAGCTCGAGCTCGTCGAGCATCGAGCGATAGCCGTGGTCCGTCACGATCAGCTGACAATCGGTATGCGTGATGTCGCGCGCGAGTTCAGCACCGCGCCGCGTCGGGTTGATGCCGACCAGCGTCGCTCCGACCAGCGCGCCGGCCCCCAGCCACATCGAGTATTCGGGCACGTTGTCGAGCAGAACCCCGATGTGAAAGGGTCCTTCGCGTCGGTTCGCCAGCAGGAAGGCTGCGCGCGCAGCACAGGCCTCGAGATATTCCGCATAAGTCCAAACCTCGTCTTCGAAGGCGAGAGCCGGATTCGGGTCGTCGACCCGGGCCAGAAGAAGTTCTCGAATCGTCGGCATGGGAACCTTTCTCCGTGTGTCTTGGCTTCTCGGCGATCCAAGTCAGAGGGCCGGGAGGCCCCTGTACTCACCGGCCGCGATCGCTTGCGATACAGAATGCAGTAAAGTGTAATATTGTCGCCAGCGCCATCGAATTCACCACCCCAAAGAGTCTAGCCTCGGGGTCCGGCGGAAAACGCTTCCATATCGGGGAAATCGTGAAGATCTACACCACCGCTCCGCTCGAAGACCCGCGCAGCGCCCGAACCCTCTATCCCGAACTCGAGGCGATCGGCTACGACGGCGCGTTCTCCTTCGAAGCCAAGCACGACCCCTTCCTGACTCTGGCTGTCGCCTCGGAGCACACCCAGAAGATCCGCCTCGGCACGGCCATCGCGATCGCCTTCGCGCGCAATCCCATGAACCTCGCGAATCTCGGCTACGACATGCAGTCCATCAGCGGTGGGCGCTTCGTTCTCGGCCTGGGCACGCAGGTCCGCCCGCATATCGAACGTCGCTTCAGCTCGGTCTGGTCGAAGCCGGCGAAGCGCTTGCGCGAAATCGTGCTGGCGATTCGCGCCATCTGGGAGTCCTGGGAAAACGGAACCCGGCTCCAATTCGAAGGCGAGTTCTACCGACATACGCTGATGATTCCGGCCTTCGATCCCGGACCCAATCCATATGGACCGCCCCCGATCTTCACCGGCGGCTTCGGACCCTTGATGACCGAGGTCGGAGGCGAAGTTTCCGACGGTTTCATCACGCATCCCTTCAATACGAGAAAGTCCTTGCTCGAGAACGCGCTGCCCGCGCTCGATCGCGGGCTCGAGAAGGCGGGGCGATCGCGAGAGTCGCTCGAGATCATGTGCGCCACGCTGATCGTGACCGCTGACGACGAAGAGGCGCTGGCCGCCTCGAAGCAAGCGGCCAAACGCCAACTGGCCTTCTACGGCTCGACGCCCGCCTATTTGCCGACGCTTCAATGCCACGGTTGGGATGGTGTCCACAAGGAACTGAACGCTCTGTCGAAGCAAGGCCGTTGGGATGACATGACGAGCCTGATCACGGACGAGATCCTCGAGACCATCGGCGTCGTCGGCATGCGAGCGGAAATTCCACGGCTCTTGCGAGAGCGCCTCGATGGCATCGCGGACAGTGTGAGTCTCACACACAATCGCGCCCCGGATCCCGGCCATTGGGCCGATCTGGTCACCGCACTCAAAGCAATCGAATCAACAGCATGAACCGCGCGATGGCCGACGATCCGAGCGGGTCGCTCGAGAAGATTCGCGCGATCGGCAAGGGAGAACAGCCATGAAATTGACAGACCGTGTTGCCGTCATCACCGGAGCGGGCTCGGGCATCGGCCGAGCCATTGCCGAGACCTTCGCCGCCGAAGGCGCGAAGATTGCGGCCCTCGACGTTCGAGCGGAATCCGCCGAAGCGATCATCAAGACCCTGGCCGGTGACGGTCATTGCGCCTTCGCCGCCGACGTTTCGAATTCGCAGGAGATCGCGACGGCCTTCGACGCGGTCGACGCGGCCTTCGGTCGCATCGACATCCTGATCAACAACGCGGGCATCGATCGCGCGCCCGGCGACGCCTTCGACAAGCTGATGACGACGGGCGAACAGACCGTACACATGACCGACGAGGGCTTTTCGCGTGTCATGGAAGTCAACGTGAACGGCACGTTCTTCTGTACCCGCGAAGCCGTCAAGCGCATGCGGCGCGACGAGCGCGCCGGAGCGATCGTGAACCTCTCGAGCATCGCCGGAATTTCCGCGAACGGGCCACCCCACTACGCGGCTTCCAAGGCCGCGGTTCTCGGCCTGACGAGGTCCTGGGCCCGGGAATTCGGACGTTTCGGGATCCGCGTGAATGCCATCTGTCCCGGGGTCATCGAAACGCCGATGACCGCCAAAGTCCCCGACGCGGCCCTCGAAGGCCTGATCCGCGCGACGCCGCTCGGCCGCAAGGGACAGCCCGATGACATTGCCGCGACCGCCCTCTTCCTCGCCAGTGACGAGAGCGGCTTCATCACGGGACAGTGGATCTCGCCTAACGGCGGACTCATCATTTGCTAGACGCATCGAATCAGGACGTTCAAAGCACGGGGTATCGCTCGTACGTCCTCGCCGTCCTGACGGTGATGTACACGTTCAACTATCTGGATCGCTATGTGCTGACGATCCTGGTCGTGCCGATCAAAGAGGAACTCGGCCTATCCGACACGATGATGGGCTTCTTGCTCGGTCCAGCGTTCGCACTCTTCTACACGGCGTTGGGCATTCCGATCGCGCGGTTGGCGGATCGTCGCTCGAGGACGCTGATCCTCTCGATTTCCTTCGTTGTTTGGAGTCTGATGACCGCAGCGGCGGGTCTGGCCCGGTCGGCAAGCTTTCTCGTGGCGACCCGGATCGGCGTGGGCATCGGCGAAGCCGGGGGCACGGCGCCCGCCCATTCCCTGATCTCGGATTATTTTCCGATCGAGCGGCGCGCCTTCGCGTTCGGAGTCTTCCAGCAGGGGGTCTATCTCGGCCAATTGCTGGGTCTGGCGATCGGCGGTCTGCTGGTCGGCATGATCGGCTGGCGACAGACCTTCTTTGTCGTCGGCCTGCCGGGAATCGCGCTCGCATTCATTCTCTACTTGACCGTCCGGGAGCCGCGACGAGGCACCGCCAGTGTCGCAGCCCTCGAAGAACAGAACGCTACAGCTGCGCCGAGCGTGATCGAGACCTTCCGACATCTCTGGCAGCGACCGAGTTTCCGGGCCCTGATCCTGGGCACCGCCATCGCTTCGTTTGCGGGAACCGGATTTGGATTCTGGGTGCCCGTCCTACTGGAACGCGTCCACGGACTCTCCCAGATGGAAATCGGATTCCAATTCGGCCCGATCGCTGCCATCAGCGGGTCACTGGGTGCCCTGCTGGCCGGGACGCTCACGGATCGACTCAGTCGCCGCGATCGCCGCTGGCTGATGTGGATCCCAGCAGGCAGCGTGGCGTTCTCCCTGCCCTTCCTGATCGGGATCTGTCTATGGCCGAATTCGACCGGCGCGATTCTCTGTGCGATTCCCGCCGGGCTTCTCGGCGGCGGTTGGGCGCCCGCGGCGTACGCGGCGGCACAGACGATCGCGCCCGCCAACATGCGCGCCGTCGCCGCGTCGATCACGATTCTCGGCATCACACTCTTCGGCATGGGCGCCGGTCCTCAAGTCATCGGAATTCTGAACGACCTCTTCGCGCCCCGATTCGGCGACGACGCGGTCCGCTATTCGATGGTCGCGGTTTTGATGACCTGTCTTCTGGGCGCTCTGTTGCTCGTCTGGGGCGCGACGCGAATCCTTCGCGATCTACCCATCGAGCAAGCGACCGACTAACAAATCCGTCGAGCGGTCCGCGCGGCGCGGCCGGTCTCGCCCCCTACTCTGCGCGAGTGCCGCGGCCGTACCAGAACGATGCCCCGCAGAGTGCGACCACGACGAAGTCGATGAGCGCGTGAAAATAGGTGAATGCGGTCGGATCGGCGTCGAGGATTCGATAGAGCGCGCCCACCCCGCCCATCAGGGGCAATACGATCGCGACGAGCAGCGCGATCCGAAAACGCGTCAGCAAGAGCAATCCCACGAAGAAGAAGATCGTGCCCGATAGGGCGGGACCGCGAATCTCGGGAGCCGTCCCGTAGAAGATCATCTGCCCCGGGTGGGTCACTCCGGAGAGCAGCATCAAATAGGCTGCGTATCTGCGCAATCGTTCTGTCGTGGACAGGTCTGTCGCCCCATTACGAGCAGCGCGCGAACCGAAGGGCATCATGCCACGGCGTGACGACTTCGCGGTCGCTCCGAGCGGTCAACGAATCAGCACCGCGCCGCCGTCGACGGGAAGCGTCTGCCCCGTGACATAACGAGAATCCTCGCTGGCGAGAAAGACGACGACCGGCCCGATGTCCTCTTCGCACTCGCCGATCCTCTGAAGCGCCTGGCCCGCCGTCATTCGCCGCTCCATCTCGGGAGAGCTCTCGATCATTGCGACGACGCCGGGCGATTTCGCGAGCGGGCAGATGATGTTGACGTTGATTCCGTCGGCACCCCATTCTCTCGCCGCCGTCTTGCTGAGGGCGCGAATCGCTTCCTTGCAAGCGCCATAGGCGGCCTGTCCCTTGATTCCGTCCAGCCCCGCGCCGGAGGCAACATTGATGATGTGTCCTCCGCTGCGCTTCAGATGAGAGTGACAAGCCTGCATGAAGTAGAAGGTCCCTCGAAATCCGGTCTCGAAGCAGAGATCGATCGTCTCGTCCGTATGGTCCATGAATGGAAGTGGAGCCAGCGGCGCTCTTTGGGCGTTGTTGACGAGGATGTCGATTCCGCCGAAAGTCGCCACCGTCGCGTCGACGACGCCATCCACGCTCGGTCGCGAACTCACGTCACACTGCGCAAAGAGAGCGCGGCCTCCAAAGCCCTCGATCTCCTTCGCGACACCTTCTCCCGTTTCCGAGTTGAATTCCGCGATCACGACGCGTGCGCCCTCGTGCGCCAGCGCGAGCGCGATCCCGCGACCCACTCCCTGACCGGCTCCGGTGACGATGGCGGTCTTGGCGTCGAGTTTCGAACTCATGATGGACTCACTCCCTCGATCAAGAACTCGAGCATTTGATGGGCCAATTGGCGGCGCGCCTCCGGCGACTCACCCTCGATCACCAGAAATCCGAAGATGGCATGCATGACGATGCGCGTGAACTCGGCCGCCGGCACCGACGGACCGATTTCGCCTCGCGTCTTTGCCTGAAGAAATTCCTGGGTGAGAAAGGCGAACAAGTCGCTCCCCATCCAATCCCCCTGTCTCGGCTCCCGAACCATGAGCGCAAAGACCTCCCGCCGCAACACCGGATCTGCGCCGTCGAGAAGATCAAAGACAGCGTCCGCGAGGCGATGGACGAGCGGAGTCTCCTGGGATTCCGAGAGTCGCTTTCGCAGCATAGAAAGGGCGCGCTCCTCCGTGCGCGACTGCATCTCGTGAAGCAGGTCTTCCTTGGTCGGAAAATGCGCGTAGAAAGTGGGACGGGTGACGCCCGCCTTCTGCGCGATGTGTTCGATGCGCGCCTTGGCATAGCCGACCTGCGAGATTTCTGCGGCGGCGACTTCGAGAATCAGATTTCGAGTATCCCGACGCTGGCGCTCGCGGGTCGGAAGCGGACTCTCCGAACGATCGGAAACTGGCGGCTGGCTCGTCACGGTCACCTCGGGTGCCAGGGCGGCCTTTCACGGTCCGCCGTAGGGATTAGCATGCAGTGTCTTCTACTACCCGCTCGGGCGCCTTCCGCTGCCCGCGAAGTAGAGATCCGACATCCCAGGCTCCCTGTTCATTTAGCAGTTGTAATTTAATTTTACAATCGTATATGATTATCCGTTCGACTGGGCCGATTGGGTCCGTTGAATTGATCGAAAGCGGTGAGCATTGGCGAGGAGTGCGCGGATGAATCGTCTGGAAGGCAGGGTTGCGATCGTGACCGGTGCGGGTGGAGGGATTGGCCTGGGTGTTGCTCGTGCCCTCGCAGCCGAAGGCGCAAAGATCGTCGTGGCGAACCGCAACAAGGCTTCCGGTGAGGCGGCGGCCTCGGGAATCGATCGCGATTTCGCAGATTCCGGTGCGCGCGCCTTCTATGTCCAGACCGATGTTTCGAATCAGGAGAGCGTCTATTCGATGGTCTCGGCCTGCAGTCGGGAATTCGGCCGCGCCGACATTCTCGTCAACAACGCCACGCCCACTGGCGGCACGGCCCGGCTCGAACACATGACCACGGAAGCAATCGACGAACATCTTCGCGTCAACTACATCGGCGCCTTCTGGGCCATGCAAGCGGTATTTCCAATCATGAAGGCCGCGGGTTGGGGCCGTGTGATCACGATGTGCTCGCTCAACGGCATCAACGCACATCGATACACCACGATGTACAACGCCTCGAAGGAAGCCGCGCACGCCCTAGCCCGCACCGCAGCCGTAGAATGGGGTCGCTACGGGATCACGTCCAACGTGCTCTGCCCCTTTGCCGCGACGCCGCCCTGGGAAGTCTTCGAAAAGTACGATCCCGACAGCGCGCGCAGCATCGTCGAGGGCAACCCGATCCAGCGAATCGGCGATAGCGAAACCGACATCGGTCCGGTCGCCGTCTTCCTGGCCTCCGAAGAATCACGCTACGTCACGGGCAACACGATCCACGCCGACGGCGGCGGCCATATCAACGGCGTTTCCTGGAAGATGGAGTTGCCCGAATGACGAGGCAAAACGTCCGCACACCTGGAGCACATCTACTTTGAGTTCGATCGCGCAATTCCTCCCACTGCCCGCGCTCTTGCGACTGCTGCGTAGGCATCGCCCGGACGCCGGCTACCGGAAACGTGCGCGTAGCCGAATCATCTTCAGCGCAATGATCGAACCGCTTCGTTGGTTCGAACGGCTGCGCTACGGCGCGCTGATGCGAAGAACGCGCATCGAGCCGGACCCCGTCTTCCTGCTGGGCTTCGGTCGCAGCGGTACCACCCATTTGCACAATCTGCTCTGGAAGGATCCCCAATTCGGCGTCGTCACGAACTATCAAGCCAATATGCAGCCGATCGCGCTTCTGGGACGAGGTTGGCTGCCCGGCCTCTTCGCGGGTCGGCTCCCCGACAAACGCCCGATGGACAATGTCGCGATCTCCCTCGACGGGCCTCAGGAGGAAGAGATTGCGATCGCCAACCTGACCGATCACGCGCCACTGCATTTCATGAGCTTTCCACGCGAGCTCCCCGATATCTACGATCGCTACGTCTGCGACCTGGGCTCCGACCCCGTCGCCACGAAGGGCTGGAAACGGGCCTACCTCGAGGTTCTCAAGAAGGCCACGATTCTCGCAGAGAATCGACAACTCGTCCTCAAGACGCCCCCTAACACGGGCCGGGTCCGCGATCTGACGGAAATGTTTCCCGACTCTCGCTTCGTCCATATTGTGCGCAATCCCTACAAGGTCTATCAATCGATGCGGAATATGTATCGAAAGATCCTGCCTTCCCAGGTTCTGCAGGATTTCGAATGGGACGACATCGATGATTGGATCGTCGATGCCTACAAGCTCTTGATGATGAAATACCTCGACGAACGCAAGCTGATCCCGGCGGAGCGTCTCGTCGAGATCCGCTACGAGGACCTCGATGAACGACCGATCGAGATCCTCGAGACGATCTACGACCGACTGGCGCTCGCGGGTTTCGACAAAGCGCTGCCCCACTTCGAACAATATTTGCGCGACCTCGGAACCTACGAGAAGAACAAATTCGAGTTTCCGCAAGAGATCGTGAATACCGTCAACGAACATTGGGGCTTTGCGTTCGAAGCCTTCGGGTACGATCGGCTCTAGACCTGCATCGGATGAAGCCGGAGCCACGCACATCCACCCGGACACGCTGACCCACGATTCGGGCCAGGGGGATTTCCGGCCTTGGAGAAATCATGAGCGATCATCAGAAATTCGAAGAGACGCTTCGAGCGCTGACCGCAGGCCAGCGACCCGTAAAACACGATCGAAACGAATTCGTGGGTCATGCCGACGTCGTGCATCAACTTCTCGAAGTCGCCCCCGACAAAATCCGGGAGGATCTGGAATTCCTGCATCAACTTCTCGTCGAAGCGCGAGACGCAAGTGGCGCGGGCGTCCTCGGCATTTTTCCGCGCCTGACGAATCCGGACCTGGCGCTGGTCGAGGGACGAATCTCGGACTATATCGCCGAGCATTGCGGCATCCGTCTCGACGACGGTCGCTACGAGTCGGGCAAGTTGGTCGGCGAATCGTCCTCCCCGGGTTGGCCCGGCGTGGGAAGCCCACTCACGAACAATCGCTTTCCCTACCTCCTCGATACCTCGGCCTCGAATTATTTCAGCAATCGCTTCTGGCATGGCGAAGACGGGCCGCCCGGATTCATCCCCGTGCCCCGAAACGGTCGCGTGGTCTTTCGCGGCGAATACGCCAACGCTCGATATTTCGCCTTCCACCCCTCGGATTTCGATACCAACACGCTCCCGACGCTCGTCGACGTCGATCTCGACCCCGACCCCGGAAGCCTCAATCCGTTTCGCGAACCGGTGCCTGCGGGAACGGAGCGTCGCTATACGGCACAGCTCGTTTTCGGCCCGGAGCCCGAAACGCCGG
>Ga0310120_10002068_pt1 | contig 14838 bp, 11 predicted proteins | sample CB27_AW_983_MG_FD_203506 | JGI IMG/M metagenome (GOLD analysis project Ga0310120, IMG submission 203506) | Marine microbial communities from Western Arctic Ocean, Canada - CB27_AW_983 | ecosystem: Environmental > Aquatic > Marine > Oceanic | place: Canada: Western Arctic Ocean | collected...
GATGATGGGCTTGATCTTCATGATCTTCTACATGCTGGTGATTCGACCGCAGCAGAAGCAGCAGCGCGAACGGGAAGCCTTCCTGAAGACCGCCGCCAAGGGCGACGAGGTCGTGACGCAGGGTGGGATCCATGGAAAGGTCAGCGCGGTCGACGACGATGTCCTCGAGATCGAGGTCGCGCGCGTTCGCGGTGAAAAAGTGAAGCTCAGGGTCAGTCTGAGTCGCGTCGATAAGCTGACCAAGCCAGGCCAGTCCGGTCAAGGCAAGCAAGAAGGCAAGGGAGGCGAATCGTGAGCGGGCAGGTACGGTGGAAGGTGCTGAGCGTTGCAGCGTTGCTCGTGCTTTTTGGATTTCTCACGGCAGCTAATTTCGTCGCCAAGGAGCAGCGTGTCGAAAGCGAATTCTGGCCCGACGATGGCCTTCGCCTCGGACTCGATCTTCGCGGCGGAATTCATTGGGTCGTCGGCGTGGAATTGGGCAACGCGATCACGCGCGAGCTCGAATTCGTTCGCCAGACGATCAGGGAGCAGCTCGATGATGACGGGATCCAACTGGCTGGCTCGGTCGTCGAGGATCTCGAACTTCGGTTGACGCTGGCGGACCTCGCTGACCGGAAGAAGGCCATCGCGTATGCGGACGATTCGGGCGTGCTCGATTCGTCGCACGGGTCGAGTCTCGAACTCCGATACCGTTTGACCGACGACTGGACCGAGGATGTTCGTGAGAGAACGATGTCCCAGGTTCTCGAAGTGCTGCGCCGTCGGATTGATGATCCCCAGCGAGGGATTCCCGACTCGGTCGTCACGCGCCAGGGGACTGATCGAGTGTTGGTTCAGATTCCCGGCGAACAGATCGACCGCGATCGCGCCCGAACGCTGCTGAAGAGCACGGGCTTTCTCGAGTTCAAGATCGTGATCGATTCCGATTCGACGCGAGAGCAGCTGATGGCTCGACACCCCGGCGGTGTCGGTCCAGACGAGATCATCGTCTTGCAGACCGACCAGGAATCCGGTGCGACCCTCGGTGCCTACCTGGTCCCCCGCGTGGCGGACATTACGGGCGACTATCTCGACGACGCGCGCTTGCAATTCGATCAGCAGCAGCGCCCGATCGTCGAGTTTCGTTTCAATCCGGCTGGAGGCGAGATCTTCGGCAAGCTGACCGAGACGAACAAGAACAAGCTTCTGTCCATCATTCTCGACAACAACGTTTACAGCGCTCCCACGATCCGCGGACGGATTACGACCCGTGGTCAGATCGAAGGACAGTTCACCGCGGATGAGGCGGCGGATCTGGCCGTCATTCTGCGCGCGGGTTCTCTCTCGGTGCCGGTGGTGATCGAAGAGGAGCGAACGGTGGGCCCCGGTCTCGGTCAGGATTCCATCGAGAGCGGTGCGCTCGCTTGCGCAATCGGTATGATGATCGTGTTGGCATTTGCCATGGGCTACTACCGGATGTCCGGTGGTTTCGCGAGCGTGGCACTGCTGGCCAATCTCGTCTTGCTGATCGGATTGATGTCGCTCTTCGAGGCGACCTTGACGCTGCCGGGCATCGCTGGGCTCGTCTTGACCGTTGGCATGGCCATCGATGCGAACGTGATCATCTTCGAGCGAATCCGAGAGGAACTCCGTTCCGGCCGCGCCGTACGAGCCGCGATTGCGACCGGCTTCAGCAAGGCGACATGGACCGTCCTCGACGCCAATATCACGACCTTGATTACGGCGATCATCCTCTTTCAATACGGAACCGGTCCGATCAAGGGCTTCGCCGTCACGCTCTCGATTGGCATCGTGACGAGTGTGTTCGCGGCGCTCGTCGTGACGCGACTGCTCTATCAGCTCTATCCCGGCACGCGAAGCGTGTCCACGCTTTCCATTTAGGAGAATCGACGTGCCCTTCGAAATCGTACCTTCTGGCACGAACATCAATTTTCTTGGTCGACGACATGTCTGTCTGGTGATCTCGCTCCTGTTGATCGCATCGGGGGTCGCCGCCGTGTTCGCACGTGGGGGGGTGCCGCTCGGCATCGACTTCATCGGCGGTACCGAGATCCAGGTGCTCTTCGACGACGACGTATCGACCGATGAAGCGGCGATTCGGGAAGTCGTTCGTTCAGCCGGGTTTGCAGACGCCGCAGTCGTTCGCTTCGGTGAAGAGGGCGTGAACGAGTATCTGATCCGCTTCAAGGCCGATCCGCAGGTCGAGCCGGCCGAGGAATCGAATGGGGATTTGGCCGTCGTCGTCGATGGTCTCGCATCGAATACTCGAATCATGGCGCTCGAGAAGGTCATCCGGGGATCGATCGGCGGCTTCACCGAACAGCGCGTCGAGTTCGTGGGCCCGCGCGTCGGTGCCGAACTTCGATCGGATGGCGCGAATGCCTTGTTGTTTTCGGCTCTCGCGATCCTGGCTTACGTGACCTTTCGCTTCAACGCCCGTTTCGCGCCCGGTGCCGTCGTAGCCGTCGTTCACGATCTCGCGATCACCAGCGGCTTGCTGGTCATGGCCGGGGTCGAATTCGATCTACGAATCCTGGCCGCAATGCTCGCAATCCTCGGCTATAGCCTGAACGATACGATCATCATCTACGATCGGATTCGCGAGAACATGGAGCTTCGGACAACGGCCGATCTCGAGGAAGTGCTGAACACCAGCGTCAATCAAACGCTTTCGCGAACCGTGTTGACTTCGATCACGACGATCCTGGCACTGCTGTCGCTCTACATCCTGGGCGGCGACGTGATTCGACCCTTCGCCTTCGCGATGTTGCTGGGCGTGATGGTCGGGACCTATTCGTCCATCTTCATCGCATCGCCACTGCTGCTCTTCCTGGAGCAGCGCTATGGCGACGCGGGTGGGAATGTCGGGAAGGGACGCAAGAGCGGCTCGGCGGGAACCCGTCGGGATCCGAACCAATCCGCTCGTGTGTGAGGAGTTCCTCTCGCCCAAGCCAGGGCGATACCGGTGCTAAAGGGTTCGACTAGGCGGTCTTGAGAGCTTCGCCCGCCGCCGACCCTGAGCCGTTTGCCGCGGCGACCGCTGATGTTGAGGAAGCGGTCGCGGTGGCAGAAGTCGACGCTGCCGAGGGAGTCTTCTTCGCCTCGGAAACGGTGCTCGGTGACATGTCGATCGAGCCATTCAGGACTGCGCCTTCTTGGACATTCAGCCGAGGTGCCTTGACGTCGCCCTCGACGACGCCCGTGGCCTGGACCTCGATTCGCTCGGTGGCGACGAGGTTGCCCGTCACCTGACCGATCACGATGATGGATTTCGCGGTTACCTCGGCCTTCAAACAGCCGTTCGCGCCGATCGTGAGCTGGTGATTCCTGAGGTTGACTTCGCCCTCGACTTCGCCCTCGATCTCGAGATCTTCGTCGCCGGTCAGTTCGCCTTTGAAAACGATCGATTGACCAATCGTGGCCATGAAACTCCCCCCCTGTGTCCGAGCATGCTGGCCGGACGTTGATTCTCTTTTCGCAGACCGATGGTCGCCGCCTTCTATCGTGGTGCCGTCCGGTCCGGATCGAGCGACCGGGGTTGTTTTCCACGACTGACTTCGATCCTGGTCGGGAGCTTCTCCCGAACCCTTCGACTTCGCGTCCCGCGCGGCAGCTTTCGGGGTTCTATCCCCGCGACCGCGCGATCTAAAAAGTCCCACGTGCTCCTCCGAAGTCCCAATCCCAGTTCTTCCCGGAATCGAATCGGGGAGCTTAACGCATCCCCGGCGACCGCACGTCGTCGAGTTGGATCCGATAAGTGTCGAGAATTGTCCCCTGAGCCCTTTCCAGCCTTGCTTCCGCCCTACGATACGCCTGAAGAGCCGTGATCTTCTGACTCTCCGCATCAACCAAATCACTCTCTCGCTGTAGAACTTCAAAGGGAGTGGATTCGCCATGTTCGAGTCGGATCCGTTCCGCTCGCAACTGCTCCTTCGCCGCCAGCCTCCGCCGGTCCGCCGCTTCGATCCCCTGAGCCGAGGCGAGAATGCCACGGGCAGCGGATCGCACGGCGACAATCACGTCGAGTTTCGTCCGCGCCCTCTGTGTGCGCGCCCGGCGCAGCTCGAGTTCGCTCCGAGTGACGTTTCTCCGGCCGGTCGTGTTCGGGATCGGAATCGAGAACGTGCCGCGGAAGTCATAGTTTTCGGCTCCCTCGTCCTCAAAGAAGTTGTTGTAGCTATTGGTGTATCCGGTGGTGTTTCGAGCTGCGCGGCAGGCGGCGTCATCCTGCACGAAGGGACCTCCGCAAAGTCGAATGTTGTCCTGGCCGGATCGATTCACGAATCCGTAGCGCGCGTTGAGATCGAATTGGGGCAGGCGAGAGTTCTTTGCGAATTTGAGCTCGACCTCCCGTTCTTGAATGGAAAGGTCAGCGATTCGAAGCTCTGGCAGTTTTCGAAACGCAAGTTCAACGGAACGAGCGACGTCGACCTCCCGAAATTCGTAGTCTTCAGGGTCATCCACGGCCGCCACGCGAAAGGCCGTGACCGCCGCAAGCTCGGCACCGAAGACGGCGTCGATCAAGATGTCTTCCGCGTTCTCGAAGTTGTTTCGGGCAACGATCAGATTGAACTCGCGGGTTGCGACGCCGGCTTCGGCTTCCACCACTTCGACTCTCGAGACGACGCCGACCTCGTATTGAGTCTGTGATTGACCGAGCAGGGCTTGAGCGGTTTCGAGACTCTTGCGCTCGACACGAAATTGCTCTTGAGCCGCGACCAGGTTCCAATAGGCATTGATGGTGCCCTCTGTCACGTCCATGAGTGCAAGACTAAAGCCATCGACAGAGCCGGCGTAGCTGAGTTTTCCCAGCTTGACCTGCGTCCAGGGTTCATTCCAGACGAGTCCTCGTAGCAGCGGGATGGTTGCCGTGAGAAAAACGGCGCTGTCGTATTGGCGACTGAAAGACTGGATTGTCGAATTCTGCTGGGTGACCCCGGTTTCGAGATCGACTCCGACCGTTGCGCCGACATACGGGAGAAGTGCTGTTAGTGCGGTACCGCCGTTCGTTTGTAGCGTTTGGCTCTTCGTCGCACTGTCCAGCGAGAACGTATTGGGGGCCTCCGTCTTGACCCGTCCGATATTGGCCGACAGAACCGGGTCATACGAACCCCAGGCCGACAGCAACCGTTGTTCTGCGATCAACGGCTCGTAGCGAGCCACTTCGACATTCAGATTTTTCTGGACCGACAATGCCAGCGACTCGGCAAGCGAGAGTCTCCGTGTGATGTCGCCGTCGCCGTAGAGTGGTCTGATTACAGCGTCTCGATTCGCGATCGCCATCGAGGTTTCGTCGCGATTCGTCGCCTCGGTCTGCGCGCTCGCGCTGGCTGTCCATACCATGCTCGAGAGCACGAGTACGACCAGCGAAATCGAGCGCCTGAGGCAGCAAAATCGAGCGGTGGGTCGGGTCAACTGCGAAGCCATTGGGATCCTCCGGGCGGGACTGTAACGAAGAACGGTCTCGGTCGTGGCTGCTCGGAAGCGCGTGCGCGGCCCTCCGTCTATGCTTGCCGCCATGTCGGTTGCCGTGATCGTATTGGGTGCGGGGCGCGGAGAGAGGCTCGGGGGCGAGCTTCCGAAGGCGTTCGTTTCGGTCGCCGGGCAGACGCTGCTCGAGCGATCGATTCGCCTGCTTGCGGCGTCGAACGAATTTGTGCGCATCCAACCGGTGTTGGCCAAGAGAGACTTCGATCGATTCAAGGAATTGGAACTCCAGCACCTGCCGGCTCTGCGCAACCCGGTCGAAGGGGGCGAGGAGCGGCAGGATTCTGTGCGGGCAGGCCTCGAGAGCCTACCGGATGAATGCGCTTGGGTCGCCGTTCACGATGCGGCGCGCTGTCTGGTCTCACCGGAGGATGTTCGTCGGGTCGTCGAGGCCGCGAAACGCGATGGTGCAGCCATTCTGGCGGAGCCGGTTCGGGATACGATCAAGCGGGTCCGATCCGGACGAATCGTCGAGACGCCTCCCCGAGACGAATGCTGGGCAGCCCAAACACCCCAGGTCATGCGCTGTGATTGGCTGCGGGAGGCGATGAAGGCGGCGGGTGAGGCAAATCGGCTGGGCACGGACGATGCTCAGTTGGTCGAATGGCTGGGACATCCGGTCACGATCGTCGCGGCGAAGTCGCCGAATCCGAAGATCACGCGGCCAGAGGATCTCGCGCTGGCGGAAGCCGTTCTCGCGGCGTCGGAGGCCGGCGCGGTTGCCGATATTAGGGTAGGTAGAGAGCGGGGATGAGTCGCAAGATGAGAATTGGACAGGGTTATGACGTCCATCAGCTGGTCGAAGGCCGCGCGCTGATCCTGGGCGGCGTCGAAATTCCCTTCGAGCGTGGGCTCCAGGGTCACTCGGACGGGGATGCGCTGCTGCACGCGGTGGCGGACGCGATTCTCGGGGCGATCGGGGCCGGAGATCTGGGTCGCCATTTTCCGTCGAGCGACGAGCGCTGGCGGGGGATTGCCAGCAGCGAGATCCTCTCCCAGGTCGCCGACCGGATGAGTGAGGCCGGCTATTCGATCGCCAACCTCGACGCGACGATCATCGCCCAGGCGCCTCGGCTGGCGCCGCATCAAAAGGCGATGCAGGAGAACCTGGTCGGTCTGCTTCGTGCGGAGCCGGAGAGAATCAATTTGAAGCTCACGAGTACGGACAGGCTTGGATCGATCGGACGTGGCGAGGGCATCGCGGCACTCGCCGTAGTGTTGCTCGAAGAGGCTGCATCGTGAACCAGATCGAGTTCTACGATACGCGCAGTCGGAGTGCCCGACCCTTCAAGCCGATCACGCCGGGGCGCGTGGGCATCTATACCTGCGGCCCGACCGTGTACGCGCCTCAACACGTTGGGAATATCCGCTCACGACTCCTGCCCGACCTACTGAAGCGCTTCCTGCAAAGTGAGGGCTTCGAGGTCTCGCTCGTCATCAACATCACGGACGTCGGGCATCTCGTCGCCGATGCCGACGACGGCGAAGACAAGATGGAGGCGGCCGCGAAAGCGGCGGGGCGTGGCGTCGATGAGATTGCCGAACACTACACACAGATGTGGCTCGACGATTGCGCGGCGGTGAATTGCCTTCCTCCGGAATTCAATCCGAAGGCAACGGATCACATTCCGGAGCAGATCGAGCTGGCAAAGCGGCTGGAGGAAGGCGGTTTTCTCTATTCGATCTCGGATGGCGTCTACTTCGACACGAGTCGATTTCCGCGTTACGCCGACCTCGCAGGTCTCGATCTCGAGGGACAGGAAGAGGGCGCGCGCATCGGCATCACGGAAGGGAAGCGGAACCCGGCGGATTGTGCGGTCTGGAAGTTCGCGGAAGAAGGCGTCAGCCGGCTTCAAGAATGGGATTCACCCTGGGGTCGGGGATTTCCCGGCTGGCATCTCGAATGCTCGGCGATGAGCGTTCGCTATCTCGGCGAGCACTTCGATATTCACACCGCTGGAATCGACCTCTCGACCGTGCACCATTCGAACGAAGTCGCGCAAACGGAGTGTGCATTCGATGTCCATCCGTCCGTTGAATTCTGGATGCACAACGAGTTTCTCGATTTCGGCGGCGAGAAGATGTCGAAATCGAAGGGCAACGTGAAGACCATCTCGGACCTGTCGAAACGAGGCATCGACCCGATGGCCTTTCGCTATTTCTTTTTGCAGGCGCACTATCGACAGCAACAGACCTACACCCCAGAAGCCATCGAAGCCGCGGAGAAGGGCCTACACCGACTTCAGAAGATCGCGGGTGATCTCGAATCGATCGAAGGCGCGGGCAGCGAAGCGGATCAGGCGCCGATCAAGCAGCGTTTCCGTGACGCACTCGCGGATGATCTGAATGCACCCCGTGCGATGGCCGTGGTCTGGGAGGTCGCGCGGAGCGATGAACTGGCCGCCGTCGATCGCCGGGATCTCTTATCCGCATTCGATGTCGTGCTCGGCTTGAGACTCGCCGGAGGCGTCGCCACCCGTGTCGAGCCCGAATGGGAACACGATCCAAAGATCGACGCGATACTGGCCGAGCGACAAGCCGCGCGCGAAGCCAAGGATTGGGCAGCCGCGGATCGCATTCGCGATGAACTCGTCGCCATGAAGGTCGAAATCATCGATACACCCGACGGGCCGCGTTGGCGACGGACGGGCGGGGACAGCGGATGAGGACGAGAACATCGAAGCCCCTCAAGCTGGTCTCGGACTATGAACCGTCCGGTGATCAGCCCCAGGCGATCGATGAGCTCTGTGCGGGAATCGAACGAGGCGACGCCCATCAGACTCTCCTAGGCGTCACCGGCAGCGGCAAGACCTTTACGATTGCCTGCATGCTCGAGCGGCTGAATCGACCCGCGCTCGTCATGTCTCCGAACAAGACCCTGGCCGCTCAGCTCTTCACGGAATTCAAGGAACTCTTTCCCGAGAATGCCGTCGAGTATTTCGTTTCCTACTACGACTACTACCAGCCGGAAGCCTATATCCCGTCGACCGACACCTATGTCGAGAAGGACTCGTCGGTCAACGACGAGATCGACAAGCTCCGTCACTCGGCGACTCACTCTCTGCTGACTCGACAGGACGTTCTCGTCGTCGCGAGTGTGTCTTGTATCTACGGTCTCGGCGCGCCCGAGAACTACGGCTCGATGCATGTCTATCTCGAGACGGGCATGAACCTGGTTCGCGACGATTTGCTTCGTCGGCTCGTGGACATGCTCTACACACGAAACGACCACGACTTTCATCGCGGGACCTTTCGGGTACGCGGCGATGTTGTCGAGATCTTTCCGCAATACGAAGGGGAGATGGCGATTCGCGTCGAATTCTTCGGCGACGACGTCGAATCGATCGCGGAAATCGATCCGCTGCGCGGGAAGGTCATGGCGCGACCGAAGAAGGCGATGATCTATCCGGCCAGTCACTATGTGGCTACGCAAGAACGCATCGCACGCGCCTGCGATGGCATCCGCGACGAACTGCAGCAGCGGTTGGCGCTGTTCCGGAAGGAGAACAAGCTGCTCGAAGCGCAGCGTCTCGAACAGCGCACGCTCTACGACCTCGAGATGCTCGAGACCATGGGTTTTTGTCATGGCGTCGAGAATTATTCGCGCTGGCTCGATGGGCGCTCTTCGGGCCAGACCCCCTATACGCTTTACGACTATATCCCCGACGACACGATCATCGTCCTCGACGAGAGCCATGTCTCGGTGCCCCAGATAGGCGGCATGTATCGGGGTGATCGCGCCCGCAAGGAAACGCTGGTCGACTACGGCTGGCGGATGCCTTCGGCGCTCGACAATCGTCCGCTGCGATTCGATGAATGGGAAGAGCGCAAGGCGCAACGTATCTACGTTTCGGCAACGCCCGCCGATTACGAACTTGAATCCAGTAAGGGGGTCGTCGTCGAGCAGATCATCCGCCCGACCGGCCTGATCGATCCGAAGATCGAGATCCGTCCGGCCAATGGCCAGGTCGACGATCTGCTCGGGGAGATTCGTCTCCACGTCGAGCGCAAAGAGCGGGTTCTCGTGACGACGCTGACCAAGCGGATGGCGGAAGAGCTGACCGACTATTACGCCGAACTCGGGATTCGGATCCAATATCTGCACAGCGACGTGAAAACGCTCGAGCGAATGGAGATCATCCGCGAACTCCGAGAAGGAAAATACGACGTGCTCGTGGGGATCAATCTCCTGCGAGAGGGTCTCGACATTCCCGAAGTGGCACTCGTCGCGATTCTCGATGCGGACAAGGAGGGATTTCTTCGTTCAACGCGATCGCTGATCCAGACGATCGGTCGCGCGGCCCGGAATGTGAATGGTCGCGTCATCCTCTTCGCCGACAAAAAGACGAATTCGATTCGGCAGACGATTGAAGAGACCGAACGCCGTCGAGAGCGCCAGCATGCCTACAACGAGGATCATGGCATCACACCCAGGTCGATCGAGAAGAAGATCACCAGTCTGCATGATTCGATCTGGGAAGCCGATTACGTGACGGCGCCGCGCTCTGGCGAAGAGAGCGAGCCCGGACTGCCGCGCCATGAGATTCCCGCGCTGATCGAAACGCTTCGCGCGGAAATGCGCGAGGCTGCGCGCGACCTCGAGTTCGAGCGCGCGGCGGATTTGCGTGATCGTATCAGGGCGCTCGAAAGCGAACGCATTCGGCTCACCTGATATGTCGGTGAAGCCGCCGACCCGATCTCGGAAACTCGAGGAACAAGTCGAGGGCCTCCCGACCGATCCCGGCGTTTATCTCTTCAAGAGTGAACGCGGTGCCGTCCTCTACGTCGGCAAGGCCCAGAATCTTCGCAATCGGGTGCGACAATACGTGAACGGGGGCGACGGGCGTATTCGAATTCCCGCGCTGATCGAACGCGCCGATTCCGTGGACGTGCTGGTGACAGGCAACGTCAAGGAAGCCTTGCTGCTCGAAAATGAGTTGATCAAGCAGCACAAGCCTCGATTCAACGTTCGGCTGCGCGACGACAAACAATATCTCGCATTGCGTGTCGATCCGACTGAGAAATGGCCACGCGTGACGATGGTGCGTCGCTTTCGCAAGGACGGGGCGAAGTACTTCGGACCCTATACCTCGAGCATTGCGCTCAAGACCTCGTTGTCGAAGCTGCGTCGGCTCTTTCCCTTGCGATCGTGTACAGAGGGAACGTTCAAGGACTATGCGCGTCGCGGTCGGCCCTGCATCGAATATGAAATGAAGCGCTGTCTCGGGCCTTGTGTGGGTCTGGCGGATGAGGCCGCCTACGCCGAACAGGTGAAGGGAACGATGCTCTTTCTTCGTGGGAAGTCACGCGAATTGATCGAGAACATCGAACGAGAAATGGCGGAAGCGGCGGGAGCCGAACGTTTTGAAGACGCCGCCCGCCTGCGCGACCGACTTCAGGCGGTCGAACAGACGATCGAATCCCAACAGATCGTGACCGAAAAGGGCGTCGATCGTGATGTCTTTGCGCTCGCCCGCGAGGGCGGAGAACTCGACGTACAGGTGCTTCACGTCCGGGAAGGGCGCGTGATCGGCGCTCGCGATTTTCCCTTCTCGAACGTGCGCATCGACGACGGCGAAGTGATGGGTTCGTTCCTTGGGCAATTCTATGGCTCGGGAGAAGGGCACGCGCCGCCGCGCGAGATCTTGACCTCGGTGGATTTCGAAGACGAGGGGGCATTGGGCTTGCTCTGGCGCGAACGTTTCAACCAGGCGGTTTCGATTCGCCGACCTCAGCGGGGTGGCAGTCGAAGGCTCGTTGAAATCGCCGAACGAAACGCCTCGCTTTCCCTGGCGACGAGGCTTGCCGCGCGGGAGAGCGTCGAGACGGCGATCGCAGAGATCCAAGAGCGTTGTCGACTCTCGAGTCCGCCCCGTCGCATCGAATGCTATGACGTTTCGAATCTGCAGGGCACGCTCGCGGTGGCCAGTCGCGTCACCTTCGAGGACGGTGAGCCGGTCAAGAAGGATTACCGCCGCTACCGGATTCGGCATGCCGAGGCGGGCGACGACTACGCCTGCATGCGTGAAGTGCTCGATCGTCGCTTGCGTCGGGTCGACGCGGAGCCCCTGCCTGACCTCTTGATGGTCGATGGGGGGCGCGGGCATCTCGGGGTCGTCATGGCCTCGCTCGAGGATGCGGGTCTCGAAGTCCAGGTCGAGGTCCTGGGGATCTCCAAGGAACGCGATGATGCTTCGCCGACATTGCGTGTAAAGCGCTCCGGAGGGTTGAAGGCCGAACGGATTTTTCGACCGGGTCGAACGAATCCGATTCTGCTTTCTCCGAGCAGTCGAGGCATGCTTCTGCTGCAGCGGGTTCGCGACGAATCCCATCGCTTCGCCATCGAGTTTCAGAGAGAGCTTCGATCGAAGGTCAATATGACGTCGATTCTCGAAGAGCTGCCGGGAATCGGGCCGAGCAAGCGGAGCGCGCTGCTCAAGACGCTCGGGTCACTGCGGGCAGTGAAGGGTGCGACGATCGAAGCCCTCGAAGCGGTCCCCGGGATTTCTGACAGCGATGCAGCCTCGATCCGGCGCTTCTTCGATGCGCTGACGGCGCCGGAGGTTGCGCCAGAGTTGCCGGCCGACGAGAGCTGAATCCAGTCGATTGGGGCACGGAGATCAAGCGCCCTTCGCAGCCTTCCGATATTTGGAAGACAGCAGCGAGCGAGCGTATGAAACCAATGAATTCGAGAGCGCGGGGCGTGGCCCCATTGCACCCCCGATGGCGAACCCTGATCGCCGTGATGGCGGCGATCGCGCTCTTCCCCGGACTCGCTTCGGCCGAGATCTACAAATGGAAGGACTCGGCGGGGCGGCTGCATTTTTCTCAGGATCTAGGCCAGGTCCCGCCTGAATACCGCTCGCAGGCGAAAGGGGAAGCGATCGAGGAAGGCTCGGGAAGCGTCATTCAGCGTTACCAGCCCGTGCCCGCGGCACTCAAGCCGAGTAGCTCGCGCCCCTCCAAGTCCTCATCCCAGGTCTACCGGATTCGTGTCCAGAAGACCGGGAGTTCGATGCGCGTCGTCGTCCGCTTGAATGACCATGTCACGGCCCCTTTTTATATCGATACCGGTGCATCGGACGTATCGCTGCCCGAATGGGTGGCGAAGGAACTCGGCCTCGATCTCGAAAACGCGCGAACCGCTCTGTACAGCACGGCGAATGGCGTCGTCGAGTCGCCGCTCGTAGTGCTTGACAGTGTCGAACTCGGCGGAGCGCGCGTCGAGAATGTTCCCGCCCATATCAACAAGTCGATGTCGGTCGGCCTGCTTGGTCTCTCCTTCTTCAATCATTTCCAATATCGATTCGATCCGGCTTCGGGGATCGTGACGCTTCAGCCCAATGGACTGGCGGAGACGGGGACGATCCGTGGGGGGCGAAGTCGAGACCAATGGAAGAGTCAATTCCTTCATCTGGCGGGACGACGTACGGCGATCGAGCAGACCCTCGACGAGATCAATCCGAACTGGCCGCGTCGGAAGTCCGAGCTCGAAGACGAGCTCGGCGAAGTCGACCGCCAGAAGAAGATGCTCGAAAGCGAAGCCGACGACGCGCGCGTCCCGATGCAGTGGCGCGACTAGGAGCCTGACCCATCAACAGTCGGGCCCTCTAGCCCGCCCGCTCGCGATTTTCGGATGACAGAAATTGTCCATAGGGGGAAAAGTACTTCCCTCGCCCCGACCTAGGGCGCTCGAAACGCCCGCCCAGCGATCGGATCTGCGTGGCGTGAGGCCGACCTCGCAGCCATGGCGGGCTTGCGGCGATCGCTGGGGGCCCCCGATTGCCGGTCCGTTGCCGGAGGATCGCTGATCGGGTGGCGTGGCGGTCGTGGCATTGAACTTGCTCTTCTCACTCCACTGAAACCAAATCGCGCGGAGGCCGCGATGCTTGCAGGGCCGGGTGTACGGCTGATGCTGGATGGAATGCAGGGCGATGGAGTGGAATCGAATTTGGCGTTTCTGGCAAAAGGAAAACACAGCCGGAATGGGGAAGCAGCGCGGGTCGCTCATTCGACGAGAGCCTCGTGCCGCGAATGAATGGCAAGGTCGTCTCATCGAATTGGATGTGTCGCAGAGTTGCGCCGCGCGGCTCGCGGAGAAACTCAGATCCGCGCATGGCGAGCTGGGTCCGGGTTCTGCAGAAGGGCTGCTCTATGGTGCGATGTTGACGTTTGCGGCCCACGCCGACGAACAGGCCAGCGTCGAGCGAAACCTGCGGGAGGTTCGCGAGGTCGAGCGACTCCTCGGGGCCTTTAGCGGTGAACTCGAAAAGCTCGACGAAGTCCTCGAAGTGCTCGCCGCCTACGCCCAGCGAATGCGAAGCAAGCCGGCCAAGGCGACTCGGCGGGTGCTGCACTGATCCCCTCGGACCGCGCCAGTGCCGAGACCGGCCGGAATCACGCGGCCGATGTGAGCGCTCGTTCTCTCGGCGAGTCGCCGCGTCCACGAAGAGTGGCGTGTCCCGCCCCGTGCCATCCTGACGAACCGCCCTTGTCATCGTCCGGGCCGGGGCGATGGGTCGTCGAGTGGCGCACCTTTCGAACTTGAATCTGAGTAGGTCCGCGGCGGTGGGGACTCGAGCGGATGTTCCCGAGCCTGCTGGTTCTGTCGCATGCGATCGGCATCCTCTGGGCCGACCGGGGTGGATGGATCCCCGAGTGCGCAACCTCGGTCGGGCTCTTCGCCGCGATCTTCGTGGCGGGCCGCCTGGCCGCCAAGCTCTGGCTCGCACGGCGGGGCGATGTGCGGCCGTCGGCCGAAGACCGGGCGGTTCGAGCCTTTGCAGCCATCACCCTGGTCGCCCTCCTTTTTCTCACCGGATTCGATCGTCTGGATCAAAACCTCTCGCGTGCCCATTCGGATCGCGTCCACGCGGAGACGAGCGTGGGCGAAGAAGTGCGGCGCGTGGAAGCGCGGATCCGCCGCCGCCGCAGCAGCCGTTGGGGCAGCGCGATCGAACTCGATCGTGTTCGGGCGATCGACGACGGTTCGCCGGTCCCCGAGCGGCTCTTGCTTCGACTGGACGACCGCCGAAGCGCTTCTTCGACTGAATCCGAATCGTCTCGAGCGGACAGACTGCTCTGGCCGGGCCGGCGCGTGCGCCTGGGCCTTCGTGTCGGGGCGCTGCACGCTTCGAGAAATCCCGGAACCCCCGATCGGGAACATCAGCACAGCCGCCGCGCGTTCGGGGCTCGCGCGGGACTCGTGAAGCCGAACTGGGTTGTGGCCGTCGGCGTCGAGACGCTTCCCTGGTCGGGACCGCTGTCGTGGGCGAGCGCCGCGCGCTTCTCCTGGCGACAGCGCGTTGCCCAGCGATTCGATGAAATGCACCTGTCCACGGGTCTCGTCCG
>Ga0310120_10002071_pt1 | contig 14827 bp, 14 predicted proteins | sample CB27_AW_983_MG_FD_203506 | JGI IMG/M metagenome (GOLD analysis project Ga0310120, IMG submission 203506) | Marine microbial communities from Western Arctic Ocean, Canada - CB27_AW_983 | ecosystem: Environmental > Aquatic > Marine > Oceanic | place: Canada: Western Arctic Ocean | collected...
TGTCGAATCATGGCCCAGGCGGATGGCGCACTAGTGGGTTCGTGTTTTGAGCCAGAAGGTTGGGGGACGTTCGTTGACGCAAGCAAGGTGGCGGAATATGTTGGCATCGTACGGAATCTGGGATAATTTAGGCAGGCTACTACTGTTCTTTTCGTAGCGAGGGTAGACAGCCGCTGTCATTTTCCCTTGGCACGGTAATTGGTCTAGCTAAGTATACTCCTTTACTCTGCCCCAAAAATCAAGTGCGTTTGTTGTTGTCTATTGTGACCATGAAAAGCCCCAATGGGCGATATGCTAGGATAGATAGACCTCGTTAATAGCACTACGATGGTGTAACCAGACCCCGCATTTGTGAGCTAGAATCTTGTTATGGACATGTCTATATTATTGGCATTTGTAGCAATGTTTGCCATGGGACTTAACGCTATTGGTAACAAGTTCGCCGCTGCCAATGGTACATATGCCCCACCATTTCTATTAACGATAAATATCGTGTACTGTGTTGCCGCATTAGTCCTCCACAGCACTCAAAAGCAGCCGTTCGAGATTTCCCCACGTATGATCGGGATTGGGCTGTTGGTTGGATTGTTAGGTTCAATCAGTTATATTTGCATGTTCGCGGCCTTCAAATTAGGGGGAGAAGGAAGTATATTGTTTCCTAATATTTTGCGGCGCTCCTGAAGATTTATTAGTGCGGATGTCATGGTACCCTCGGAAACATTAGTGCTATAATAATTTTGGTTCTTGGTAAGACCATATGACCAATTTGTGATTAATTATTAGTGTGATGGATCTAAATGCAAGTGTCTTTAATCGCCAGCGCTAGGCGCTGATCACAGCAGGAGGACTTACATAAGGAGGTACCATAGAGAACGATTAGGTATGAGCATTATAACGACATAGTTTGGGCGTGACGCTGAAGTTGACTATATTGCAAAGGAGACAACTGATGAAGCACTTGGTTTTGGTAACCACAGCGGTGCTGATGGGCGCGCTTTTGTTGGGAGCCTGTACACCACAAGTGGTAGAAGTAGAAAAAGAAATTGTAGTGACCCAGATTGTCGAGAAGGAAGTTGAAGTTGAGAAGATTGTAGAGGTTGAGAAGGTCGTAGAGGTTGAGAAGGTCGTAGAGGTTGAGAAGATTGTAGAGGTTGAGAAGGTTGTAGAGGTTGAGAAGATCGTTGAAGTGGATACTTCCATCGTCTCCCTCGATCCGGATCCTGACAAAAACACGGTTACACTGAAGTTCTTGGCGCTCGCTGACGATGACCAGTTGAATGCTTGGCGAGAAATATTGGGAGAGTTCCATAAGACAGAGGGCGGAGCATGGTCCTATGTAGAAATGCAATTTGAGACCATCCCCTTCCGTGAGCTATTCCCTAAGATTGAAGCGTCTGTAGCAGCTGGTTTGCCATGGGATTTGTTCCAGGCAGACGGCCCTGACATGAAGCATTACGGGTTCAATCGGGTGATTTACAATATGGACAGCCTGTTCACTGCTGAAGAAAAAGCGCAGTGGTTCCCGCAATCGATTGAAGAGGGTAGTTTCCGAGGCGAGCTGTTGGGACCCCCGATTTTACAGTCCTGCTCGTTGCTGATGTACAACAAAGACATGACGGATGCGGCGGGTATATCACCCCCGCAAGCACTGGCAGATTCGTGGACTATGGATGAAGCCATGGCAGCCTGGGAAAAGACGACTCTAGACAACGATGGTGATGGCGTGCCCGATCAGTGGGGCGTTCGCTGGGGTCAGGGTACTTGGACAGGTGATTATGAGCACGGTATCTTCCGCCGGTCCAATGGTGCAAAAGGTAGTGACACATGGAAAGGCATGGGCGATGATGGTATTACTTTCAAGGGGTATCTTGATACTCCAGAATCCGTTGTAGCTCATCAATTCTATGGGGATATGCACGGTACCGTGACACCCGTAGAGTCAATCCCTAATATCTTCGAGAGCCGCATATCAGCTTTCATGGTCACACCTGATAATCGAATCGGCGCTTTGAACCGAATCCACGGTGAAGGCGGCTTCAACTGGGGTGTTACCGGTATTCCATACTTCCAGACTCAGGTTTGTCATACCGGAAGTTGGCATTACGGAATTTCTCCGAATACCACACATCTAGCGGAAGCCGTAGCTTTCGTCAAATACGCAGCCTCCGATGACGGTGCGCGCATCTTCTACAAGTATGTGAGACAGCTGCCTGCCAACATTGGGCTGTTCAATGAGCTCGAGGAGTATGCTGTAGGTGGAAACCAGAGACTTTGGCTGGACGCCATGAACGATTTTGGCATTCCGCGTATCGGTACTCCTGGGTACACCGAGTATCACCAAATGTACTCTGAGGCACTGTTCAACATTCAGGCGGGTGCTGACCCAGCGGAACAGCTGACTGCAGCGGCCGGTAGAATCGAAGGATTGTTAGGTAAATACTGGGGTTGGAACAACTAGAAGAACAAGGGTAATAAGTAGTGGTTAGTAGCAACACTACTGCTTTGAGAGAGGAGGCAGGGTTATTCTGCCTCCTCTCTTCCTTTCATCTAAGTCAGATGCTCTATTAGCATTACTTGGTAAATACAAACTCCGTACTAGCAGTAGGCCAGTACTAGTTCTCGGAGACCAATGTCATATCTCTGGTTAGGATTGTGTTGGTAAGGTCGGCACGCAACGCTCGGTTGGCCTGGAAATTAATGGTGCCCCAGCTGGGGATCACAGCAGGGTATGAATATGTTTATGATGTAGCTATTATGACAGCCTTTATATGCAGCGGTATAGATTGCCCGATTACCGTAATGGTCAAGCAATGACTACGATTCCACTGCCTTCGACAAACAAGATCACCACGATACTCACCCAATTGTGGAGACCTAAGACTCGCTATTATCTAATAGCGAGTCTGTTCATCCTCCCTGCAATTATCAATTTTTCTGTCTTCCGATACCTGCCAATTATTGCCGCTGCCAGATCGAGCTTGTGGCAGTACAGCTTGTTGGGCGGTTACAGGGATTTTATTGGTTTGCAACATTACGCCAACATGATGGAAGATCCGTATTTTTGGAAATCCATGAATGTCACAGCGATGTTCGTCATAATGAAAGTTCCACTTCAGGTGTTCTTGTCACTGATGCTTGCCATACTACTGCAAAAAGAAACGCGTTCCAGTGCTATAGTGCGATCGGCTGTTTTTACACCTGTCGTGACATCCGTTGTCGTTGTGTCAATCATTTGGGCTATGATGTATCACTCTCAACTAGGTCTCATAAACAGTATTTTGTCGATGTTCGGTATTCCAAGGCAAACGTTTCTGACAGACCCAAACCGTGCCCTGCCTGCATTAACTGCGATGATGGTATGGAAAGACCTTGGTTTCAGCATGATAATCATTATGGCAGGTCTCAAAGGAATCCCCACCGTTTACCGGGAAGCGGCTATTGTGGATGGTGCCGGTCCGTGGCAGATTATGTTGCACATTACCCTGCCTCTCCTAAAACGTGTCTTGATGTTTGTTGTGGTGACCCAGACGATATTCTCCTTCCAGAATTTTGTGCCTGTATATGTCATGACGAAGGGTGGACCTATTGATTCAACCAAAGTGATTGTTTATTATATCTATCAGTTCGGTTTTCTTTTCCAAGACATGGGATATGCAAGCGCAATGTCAATTGTGACACTGATGATTCTGTTGGTAGTAAGTATGATTCAAATGCGAATATTCAGATCGGATGTTGAATACTGATTGCATCAACCGATAAAACATAGTTGTTAATAAAATGCAGAGTGCAAAAACCCACCCTAACGCAATCTATAAACGACCTGCGCAGTTAATACTAAGGAAACTTGGTATTTCTGTTTCCGAGTACTTCATTTACGGTGTTCTAGTACTCATCTTTCTCACCCCACTTGTCTGGATGGTACTTGGGAGCTTACGAGAAGAGAAGGAGATCTTCGCCAATCTCTATCCTTTTTCTATTCACACCTTTTTACCAATCAAATGGACACTGAAGACATACTTGGACTTGTTTGGTATCAGCGAAGAGGGGGTCAAGTACGGTCTGCATTTTCAGCGCTTTATGGCCAATAGCCTGCTGGTCTCGGTGGCTGTTGTATCATCCTCGTTGGTTTTTAACACCATGGGTGCCTACTTCTTTGCAAGGCTTGATTTCCCCTTCAAGAATGTGCTGCTGATATTTGTCGTGGCAACCATGTTAATTCCATTTCAGGCAACTATAGTTCCCCTGTACATAGTGGTGTCAAAACTCGGATTGCGTGATTCCTTTTGGGGTCTGATCATCCCATGGTTTGCGAGCCCGTTTGTTATTTTTGCGTTAGCTCAATTCATCAAGGAAATACCCAAAGAACTTGATGAAGCGGCGACTATCGACGGAGCGTCACTGTTGGGTATTCTCCGGCATGTCATTATCCCCAATGCCATACCTGGGATCATTACGATGGCTTTGCTGGAATTCCAGTTCATATGGAATCTCTTTTATTGGCCTTTGATTGTAATTAACGACCCAGATCTGCAAATGATACAAGTGGCGATCGCAAACCAGACTACTCAGACTCAGGTTTACTGGGGCCGGACATTCGCGGGAAGTTCTCTGGCTTCACTGCCGGTGATTGCGCTCTTTCTAGCGCTCCAGAAGTGGTACATCCAGGGGGTAGCCACTACAGGCCTGAAGGGTTAAAGTCTACGTGGCGCAGTAAGAGGTTGGTGTCCGCTATCTGTTTACTAATTTTCCGGGGCGTCGTGCCCGTGAGATCATATCGCGCTCTCCTACAATCAGAGTAATCATGGACACTCATAATCTCATTCTCGACACTGATCCTGGAATTGACGACTCGATGGCAATAGCCCTCATCGCGCAATCTCCTGAGATTGAGCTGCATTCAGTTACAACTGTGTTTGGTAACGGACCGGTGTCTCTGTCCACCGCGAATGCGTTGAGAGTGCTAGACATCGTGGGTATGGAGCACGTCGATGTCTACCAAGGTGCAAACAAACCTATGCTCAGAGAGTACCATGGAGAAGGTGCCAAAGTGCATGGAAGTGACGGATTAGGAGAAACCGCGCTGCCGGCATCACCGCGAAGCGCTGTGAGTGGATATGCGGCCAACCATATAGTCGATTCTATTATGGATAATCGCGGAAGATTCACATTAGCTGCTATTGGACCACTTACTAACCTTGCTACGGCATTGTGCATTGAGCCTAGGATTGCTGACAATGTTAGAGAGGTGGTGATAATGGGTGGGGCAGTGGGTGTCGCTGGTAATGCATCACCAGTGGCGGAAGCTAACATCCACAATGATCCTGAAGCTGCTAGCCTTGTATTCGGTGCTGGATGGAATCTTACTGTTGTTGGTCTTGATGTCACCCAACAGGTCGTGATGGATGAAGAATACCTGGCCGATCTGACGAAAGCGAAAACCCCAGCTGTTTCTATGATAGCTGCTATTACTCCTTTCTATTTGGATTTCCACAGTCTTTACAGAGGGGAATCAGCGATGCCTGTACATGATTCTTCGGCTATTGCATACCTTATAGATCCTAGCCTATTTTCGACCCACTCTATATATGTACATGTTGTCGTAGGCGATCATCCCTGCAGTGGACAGACAGTTGCGGACTGGAAAAATCACTGGGGCAAAAACACGAAGACCAACGTCTGCTTGAATGTTGATGCAGACCGGATGTTGAGAATATATCGAGAGCGTGTCGGAGGACACAACACATGAATGAAGTGGTAGGTGAGAAACGGTTATACAATCACATTCTTGGTTCCCTCGCCGCTGCGGGTATGGGTGATGCACTCGGGGCCGCAACTGAGCAATGGCACCACACTGAAATATTTGCGAAGTTCGGAGGACCCTTGCGCTCCTTTCAGCAGCCTCCTCCTGATACTTGGTCTGGGGCGGAAAGCAACAAGTTGGGTCAGGTAACTGATGACGCTAGCCAGATGTACTATCTGGCGCACAAGCTTATAGAATGCAATGGGTCCCTCACGAGAGAAGATTGGGTCGCGTGTCTCTTGCAATGGGCAGACGAGTCGCCTCACGTCGGTAATATGGGCCCTACCACCCGTTTGGTTGTGGAAGCTCTGAGGGAAGGCAAGGATCCCAATCTTGTCGGTTGTATTGGTACGTCAAACAGACAGCCTGCATCGCACGGTGCTACCAATGGCGCAGCTATGCGGGTAGCACCGGCAGGGCTTGTTCACCCTGGAGATATGGATGCTGCCTGTCTGACTGCACTAACCACATGTATCCCGTCACATGGCACACAAATTGCCATCTCTTCCGCTTGTGCCATCGCCGCGGGTGTGTCCCATGCCATAGAAGATGGATCTGATGTTTTCTCCGTGGTGCAAGCCTGCATGTACGGTGCACGTCGTGGAGAAGAACTGGCACAGGAGCATGGTCGGATAGTCCCAGGGCCTAGCGTGTTGGTGCGCAGTGAGATGGCGGTCACTCTAGCTCTGAAGGCGCAATCGCTTTCTGAGGCAATTACGTTGATTGAGGATCATATTGGAAATTCTGTAGACGCTTGTCAATCAGTTCCGGCTGCGATCGGTCTTTTTGTGTTTTCCAAGGGAGATCCTCTCGAAGCTATTGTGGGGGGAACAAATATTGGTAACGATACCGATACAATTGCCGCGATTGCCGGTGCCCTTGCGGGTGCACTCAGTGGTGTAGATGCGCTGCCACAATCAATGTACGACACCTTTTGTAGAGCCAACGCTGGTGACGAATTTGACATTGAAGAGCTTGCTCGTGGACTTACGAGTATTGCTATTAAGGAGTGAAGGAGGTGTTTCGTGACATCTGTAATCATTGACTGTGACCCAGGCCACGATGATGCTCTAGCAATTCTTTTGGCTGCCAAGCACTTGGATGTGATAGGCATTACCACAGTATCTGGTAATGAATCTATTGACAACGTCACCACTAACGCTCTAAAAGTTGTGGAGTTCGGCAATCTAACCCATATACCAGTTGTGCGTGGATCGGAAGGCCCGCTGACCAGAGATGCAGTCTATGCTCCTCATGTTCATGGAAAATCAGGCATGGACGGTCCGGATTTACCGCAACCTACGACCTTACTTCGGGAAGGACATGCAGTTGACTTTATTATTGATACTGCAATGAGTACGGCTGACTTGGTCCTTTTGCCTATGGGTCCTCTAACGAACATTGCTCTGGCACTTAGAAAGGAACCAAAGCTCCGAGACAGGATCAAGCTCATGAGCATAATGGGAGGTAGTAGCACAACTGGAAATTTCACGCCGACGGCCGAATTCAATATATATGTTGATGCAGAAGCGGCGGACATAGTCTTCAGGTCGCAAATACCAATCTTGATGTCCGGTCTAAATCTGACGCGACAAGTTTTGGCACGCCAAGAAGAGATAAGTCAGATTCGCGCAATCGAAAATCCCACAGCTCAAATAGTGGCCCAACTACTTAGCTTCTACCTCGCTTCCAGCGAGCGCCGTGGTGCGGCGGGAGGAGCACTTCATGATCCCTGTGCCGTAGCTGCTGTTATTGACCGTACGCTGATCGATTTCCAGTCGATGCACGTCGTGGTAGAAACAACTGGTACTCAAACCTACGGAATGACAATTTGTGATCAGAGGCCGGGAGCAATTCGAGATGAAACAAATCCCACAAAGTCCTCGTGGGATGACCTACCTGAGCATACATCCAAACCGAAAGATGCTAACGTTGAAGTTGGCGTTTCAATTGACACAGATCGGTTCTTTTCGCTGCTGTTCGATACTCTTAGGATGTACTAAGCTCTACATATCTTACGGTTAGCTCATGTCACCGCGTAATATTTTTCTGGATGTTGATACAGGAGTAGATGATGCTTTAGCCTTGCTATTAGCTGCTAGATCGCCCGATCTTCGGATTAAGGGAATTACCTGTGTCTCGGGAAATGTTCCTGTTGATCTGGTGGTTAGAAATACCCTAGACATTATGGATGCTGCTGATCAAAGTCATGTGCCGGTGGCAAGAGGAATGGACACCCCCATTATAGAAAAGATGGTTAATGCTGCAGAGATACATGGTGAGAATGGTTTGGGAGGGGTTGAGCTCCCAGAGAGCTCAACCAAAGCGATTGCTCTGCATGCCGTAGAATTCTTGTACAATGAACTCAGCAATTCTGCAGATCCTATTATAATTGTCGCGCTTGCCCCCCTCACAAACATCGCGACTTTGATACGTACACATCCTGATGTCCTCCCAAAGATTAAGAGACTGGTGGTGATGGGAGGTGCAATAGGCCCGGGAAATGTCACTCCTACAACAGAGTTTAATATTCGTCAGGATCCGGAAGCCGCAGATATCATCTTTAGTTCAGGCATACCTGTTCTGTTGTATACGTGGGATGTGTTTGTACAGGTAGCTTTCTATCGCGCAGAAATAGAAACATTGGCTTCAAGTAGTAATAAATGTAGCTCTCTTGCAGGAGAATTGCTTGCATCTATGTTGAATAGATTCGGTAGAGAGCAGACTAGTATAGGCGATGCAGGTGCAGTAGCATGTTTACTAAATGCAGGTGCAATCACAACGAAAAATTTGCCTATCGCAGTGGAGCTATCCGGCAAATATACGCGCGGTCAGATTGTAGTTGATCAGCGTCCACCGGACCTCTCGGATCTTGAAGAAGGTGGCTTGGAAGTGCCCATGCCAAGCAGTGTGGAAGTGGTTATGGACGTGGATGTAAATAGTTTACGTGATACTTTTACAGATCATCTAGCCAGATAATTCCTGCAAATTTCGATACTGCTGTAGAGACAATTTATCAGCAGCAATTTAATAGGACCGATATGTCCAAATCTCTTGACATGCCTAAGTCGATAATGGAAGCAGCTGGAAAAGAGGGTGCTGTTTGGATGCCCATTGAGGACTCATGGCGTGAAATTCACGACACACCCGTAGTCCTAAAGAGCGCATTCAAACGCCAAAAGGGTTTGCTTGAAACTATAGCGCTTGAGTTGAAGGAAAGGGATGTCAAACGAATTCTCTTACTTGGATCAGGCGATTCATGGTTTGCAAGCATGGCCGTCTGTCTTGCATTTGAACGCTATGCTGGTCTACAGGCAATTCCTATACAAGCGTACGAATATGCTGTATACGGGAGTCCGCTTTCAGATGTAAGCAGTGCCGTTGTTGTTATTAGCTCCAGTGGGCGCCCGACTACGACATGGGATGCTCTAGACCGTGCATTAGAAACCCCGGCATTCGTGATTGGCATCAGTGACACAGAATATTCAGGCAACCCATTTCTAGAGAAACCGCCAATAAGCATCAATCCTGGTGCTACGAAGTTGGGAATGCCAACACAGACTACTACGGTCACGATGGGATTACTCATGCAACTGGCACTAATACTTGGTGTTCAGCGATCATTCATTGATGATGAAACCTATGCGGATCGAGTTGGGCAGTTGAGCGCAATTCCAGACCAGATGCTTTTGATGTTGTCATCTAATCATGGCATCCTGGTATCGGCAGCAAGCCACGGTGCTCGGCACCGGCTTCATACCATCATCGGGAGTGGACCCAGCTATGCCGTTGCACAGGCAGCGTCTGCACTTCTAGCTGAGGGGCCTCAGTTTACTGGACACGCCTTGTCGGCAGAAGAGTACCATCATGCCTTACGCGGAAGTACGGTCCGCGAGGGTGATCCGGTTATGTTGATCGCTCCCTCGGGTGAGGGTTATCAGCGCGTCTTAGATGCTTGCGGTGCATTAACTGACCTAGGGGCTCACACTATGGCTGTTATTGATAGAGAAGAACAAAATATTTCTTCGATGGTCGATCACGCGGTTCATATTCCACCTGTCGACGAACCAATCTCGCCGCTTCTTTCTCTTCCTCCTGTGCAACTGTACAGTGTTTATCTGGCAGCAGAAAGAATAGCTGGTGGATATGAACGTCCTACACTAGCTTGAGCGGAAATTATCTTGCGCTGGGAGGCATCATTCTCGATGACCTCGTATATAAAGACGGAAATACTTCTATGGGTGTGCTTGGAGGAGGAGGATTGTACTCTGCCTTGGGTGCCCGCATCTGGTCCGAAGATGTTTGGATGGTGGCGCGTGTGGGACCCGAAGTTAATGTTGATTCCATAGGCGAAAAGGGATTGCGGACTAATTATATAGAGACGACATCAAGACCGACTCCGAGAGCGTGGCAGCTGCTTGATAACAACGACAGCCGCACACAAGTTGCGCGGGTGTCTGACTCTGACTGGGATGCTCAGTTAGTGTTTGCGGCCGAGGATCTACCGGACATCCGTGATCTTGCCGGCCTCCATCTTTTGGGTCGAGGTTCAGAGACTGAGACTGATATCGTGACTGGATATGCCCAAAGAGAAATCGTAGTAAGTTATGAGCCAGTTGTAAGTCAGAACACGGACAATAATGAGCGTGATGTTATTGTAAGAAACTTGAGCTCTGTTAACATTTTCTCACCTGATTTAGACGCATGTACGATTTTGACAGATCTGGAAAGTCCTCTTGATGCTGCAAAGTGGTTTGCGAGCCATGGACCGGAAGCTGTACTGGTGCGGATGGGTAAACAGGGTGCCATATTATTCGATGCGCGAAAAAATGAAATGTGGGAAATTCCCTCGTGTGCTGCCCGGATAATAAATACTGTTGGTGCCGGAAATGCATTTTGTGGAGGATTTTTAGTTGGGTGGTGTGAAAACCACGATCCATGTCATGCAAGCGCATGTGCTGCAGCAAGTGCTTCAATCACTATGGAGAATATAGGTCCTCCAACAATCTCGTCGGTGCTAATTGAGCGGGCATTGGAATTGCATCGACAGATTCTACCGCGGATCTGCAGAAAGTGACCGAGCCTACAAGTAACTTGTTGCAATCAGTCAATGTGCTTTCTGTAGGCGGATTAACCATTGACATTGTTCTTAGGGTTGACCGATTGCCGGGGCATGACGAAAAAGTACTCAGTAGCTTAGTAGGACGTCTTCCTGGTGGCCCTCAACCTAACTTTGCGTGTGCTGCGAGCAATCTGGGTGTTTCCGTCAGGTCTCTAGGTCATATAGGTTCCGATGAAGCGGGAGAGGCTGTGAAGGCTGATCTCGCACGACATAATGTCGATACTGAAAATGTTGAGACTATTCCCGGAGAAACGCTCACGACTATAATCTTGTTAGACTCAACGGGAGAAAAGGCAATCATCGTAGTGCCTAGTGCAAAGTCAAATTATCGTCCGACACTGGTCAAGCAGGCACTGCGCAACGTCAACTATATGTACATTTGGCCGAAGCCCAGAGATGTATTCATTGAACTATCAAGAAGAGCACAGGCAAACAATGTGCAGGTGATGATAGATGTGGAAGACACTGCCTGCGAGGGCCCGGATTTCTTGGAGGCAGTGCTTCCATTCACTGATATAGTGAGTTTCAATTTTGGTGGGTTCAGAGCTGCTACAGGAGCTGACTCTATTACATCGGGTAAATTAAGGAAGCTTCTTAAATACGGACCCCATACTGTGGTAGTAACACATGGACATAAGGGTGCATATGCAGTCACCGCGAGCGAAGATGCTCACCACAATGGGTATAATGTACCGGTGATTGACAGTACTGGTGCAGGCGACACCTTTAATGCAGCTTTCTTGGTAGGGACGACATTAGAATATTCTCTGTCTGAGCGACTCGCCTTTGCGTGTGCAGCTGGTGCTATCTCAGTCACGGGGCTTGGTCCTAGAGGACATCTTCCATCTTTCGAAGAAACGCGGCGATTAATGTCGACGAACTAAGAACAAAACAATAGTCTAAAGGAGCAAAACAATGTCGCAGAATAATATGATCACCCAAGTTGAAAGTTTGCCAGATCTAATTCTGGAGCAAACACCAATCTTGGATGAGCGTATAAGACGGCTGTTAGATCACGAACTTTGTCTTTCTATTAAACATATAGTTACAACTGGTTGTGGCGATTCACACATGGCGGCTGTTGCTACTGAGCTTGCTTTTGAGCAACTCGCCGGTATTCCCACCGATCCTCTCAATGCCATGACGGCTGCTAGGTATCATTTAGTAGGGCGGCGAAGTTCTTTTCCTAGGAATCCGCTAGTCATAGGTATCTCTGCATCCGGGACGGTAGCGCGTACTCGCGAAGCAGTTGGGGTAGGTCAAGAGAGTGGGGGTACCACACTGGCCTTAACCGCTAATCCGGGCTCCCCTCTAGGGTCCCTAGCGGAGATAGTTCTGGATTGTTCCGTGCCTGAATACCCCCATGCGCCAGGAGTAATTTCTTATCGTGTGTCTATGATTGCCCTGTTCTTGATTGCCATTCGTCTTGCAGAAGTTCATGCGAAGATTACTCAAGAAGAGGCAACCGTATTGCGTCAACAATTAGCTGCCACAGGGGATGCAGTAGGAGCGACTATCGAAGCCTGTCGAGCAAATGTTATCGACGTAGTTAAGGCTACCAGAGACCACAAGAACTTCGTCTTCGTGGGCGATGGCCCCAACTACGCTACAGCACTTTTTGGGGCTGCGAAGTTGTTGGAAGCAGCAGGACGGCATGCTATCGGGCAGGACACTGAAGAGTGGGCTCATTTGCAGTACTTTGCCAACGCTGATATGGATACGCCCACGTTCGTTATATCCCCCGGTGCTAGAGGCCACAACAGATGCGCAGAAATTATGACACCGATGAAAAGAGTCGGCAGGTATTCAGTTGGCATAATTCCTGTCGGAGATGAGGTCGTGGGGTCCCATGTAGATGTAGTGCTGCCGGTGGTTGGTAGCACGCCTGAAATTTTCTCATCTATCGTTTATCCGACAGCAACTGAGCTATTTGCGGCTTACTACGCTGATGAGATTGGCGAAAAGTTCTTCCGCGGTTTTGAAGGGGCCTACGACGATGATGATGCTAATACTATTCGGACAAGCTCTGTGCTTTCCCGTGATGATGTGCTGGGATAAACGCAATAAACGACACCAAATCGGGTAATGTCTTAGCCGTGTGGCAACTTCTGTGATTGAGGGATGTTCGTGGTTGCTGCTGTACGAAGAGAACATAGATTTACCAGAATCACTGTGACCGTGTCAGTGCATGTCGACTTTTGATTAGAAATCTTTGCGATGATTGAAAATTCTCTTCGGCGCTATACAGATTTGTTTGAGCGTATGGACGCTGTGATTACACCCGAGGCGGCTTTCCGCGTTTTTCAGCAGTTGGCGGACACTTATGCACCCACACTTACTGCTAGATATACGCGTGGATTGACAATCCAGAGGATTCTGGAAGATATGAAAGGTGTTGGTTCTCTCAGAGACAAACTTCTCTTGGATTTGAATTTCCGGAGAACCGGTAACGTTGCCATTACACTGGGAACACAAGAAGTTAAACCAATCTGGGCATTTGCACACTTAGATAATATTAGTTACTTGACGGGTCCTAAAGCAAACGGTCTTTATGCGCTTACGGCATTCCATGAGCCACGAATCAGTGATGGCGAGCGTGATGGTGTTGCCCTCGGTTACGATGATTCATCTCAGACGCTGAGAATAATTGCAGAAGGCACGATAATTACTAGGCACGCGGGCGCGCATAGTGAGTTTAGGACTGAAGAAGCTGACCTTCCTCCTGCAACTAGAGTGGTTTTTCAAACTGAAGCATCGTGGGATAGGAATACCGGAATGCTATATGGTTCTGTTGATGATGCGGTTGGTTGTGCCGCTCTAGTTATGAGTGCAATTGTTCTTTCATCATTTGATGTTGATGCTTTGATTGTTTTGACGGATGAAGAAGAAGGAGTGGTTGGTGTGGGCAACACCGCGTTTGCTCGCGGGAGTCAGCGTATGATATCCCGCACTGACCCTAACGCACTGCCTGCAATCATGTCAGTGACTGATTTGCACGAAGTAACCCCTTCGGTTGACAAAAACGGCGAAATTATAGACGTACCCGGATGCGGCGAAGGGGCGCTTTTTGCAGGCTTTGCGAGTGGTACTCGTGGAGGTGTAACTCCTCCACATGTTTTGGCAGCAATACGTGAAGTATCTGGATGGATAAACGGGAAGGGAATACTCTTGAGAGAAAATCAGTCATATGTTAGTCGCAGTGATTGTGTGTCGGCAATGATGGCGACCCAGAATGTAATTCTGATGGGGTTTCCTGGAGCTTATTCTCATTTCGATAACACACCTCGCGCGCACATTAATGACCTGGTCGCACTATCAAAGTCTCTTGCTGTACTTATAGCAGCCGCTCAATCATCGGACTGGAGAAAGCATTATTTGATAGATTAGCGTTGAGGGTCACCGTGCTAGACACTGTGCTTATCCCAAACCAGCGCAACAGATTTATTGGATTATTAATTTACAGAGAGGTTCAATGATTACTATTAATATAGAAACAGAACAGCGCCAAGATTTAGTTAGGTTGACAGAACTAATCCAGGAGTCCGTTGCCGCCAACGGTACAGATGAGGGGATCTGTGTTGTTTATTGTCCTCATACGACTGGAGGTATTACTTTGAATTCTCAAATGGATCCACCAACTCTAACTGACCTGATAGATGAAATCGATCGAATCGTACCTACACGAGTAGACTTCCAACATATTTTCGATACTCCATCTGATGCGGCTGGTCATATCAAAACTAGCATTATAGGTAATAGCGTGAGCATTCCTATAAGCTCCGGAAAAATATCTTTAGGGTCATCGCAAGGTATATTTTTCTGGGAGTTTGATGGTCCTCGTAAGAGAACAATTCATTTGCAAATAGTTGGAAGTTAGGCAATCCAGGAGTCCTCATTTGTCCGGC
>Ga0310120_10002072_pt1 | contig 14824 bp, 13 predicted proteins | sample CB27_AW_983_MG_FD_203506 | JGI IMG/M metagenome (GOLD analysis project Ga0310120, IMG submission 203506) | Marine microbial communities from Western Arctic Ocean, Canada - CB27_AW_983 | ecosystem: Environmental > Aquatic > Marine > Oceanic | place: Canada: Western Arctic Ocean | collected...
ATGACGTGAGTGGGAGCAGTATCCCCGTAAGGAGCCACGGAGAGGTAATCCACACCTACAAGACGAATTCCGTGCTCCACTAGCCAAACCGCGCCAGACTCGGTCACGGCCACAAAATCAGTGGCGAATTTTTCCTTCGCCTTGGACCACAATTCTGAATTACGCGTCTTGATAAGCAGACGTTTGGTATCGACGGGGATTGATAGCGAATCCAGCACAGCAGCATCGATTGCATCGGCATCCGCGGCTTCTACAAGTTGTGCCGGACCGATGAGGGTCTCAAGTGCAAGCGTGGTGACATCCTCGCCGTCCCGGATAAAGTGTAGAGGAGCATCAAGATGAGTACCCGTATGTGCGCCCATCTCGATACGGGTGACATTGGCTTTGGCACCTGTATTCATGTCTCTCATTCTCTCGAATCGAATCTGAGGGTGACCCGGCCACACCGGCAAGTCAGGGCAAATTGTAAGCGAGATGTCGTGACAAATCATTCGAATGTTTATCCTGTCCGCTGCCAGCGAAGGAAAACTGAGCCATCAAAGACCACGCCGTTTTCCGCCCGGCATTGATCGCTCGTCAGCCCTCGCACTGCCGGAGTATGGCTGCCCACTTGCAGCGAGTACGTCTCCCCGGAGCGCATATCAAAATCCGCGTATCCCGGACCAACTTCAGGATAAAACCCAGTCGCGAAAATATCGTGCCCGCTGGACCATTCCACTTTCAAGCGCACTCCGGGCAGAGGATGACCGGCGGCATCATCCACCTGCACCTGCAATAGAGGTGCATCCATGTCATGGTCACAGATGGCCTCTCTAACGATCAGTTTGTATTCGTTCATGTTCGCATCGGTCGGCAGCATAGTGGGAGTCACATCCGTCGGTTCAGGAAACACTGTTGCTGCCGTTCCGTGCGTTGGCATCGGTGCAGGTACCTGAGCAGCTGCGGGCTGGAGCTCACCTTTGCTCAGTGCGAGCGCAAGTTCTCCAAGCACAGCCACATCAAATGGGGCGCGTTCTTGCGCCGCCGAGCGTTGCGCAAGCGCGGTGATAGCCTGAAGCGGATCTCTCAATCCCAGAGCGGCCAGGCGCACGCGCGCGCGCTCAACGTCGCCATTCCCACGGTGGGCGGCGGCAACCATGACCATGTAAGTCTCCTGATAATCCTGCCGCAGACCTTCCGGAGAAACTAATCCGACGTCACGTGGATAAATAACCCACCCAGAGAGCAGACCGATGGAAACACCAACACTCAGACCCAGCAAGAACAAATTACCTCGTATTACCCTCATGGCAGGTAAGATTCCATCGCAGGGTTGGTGGCCCCAAGCGCCTGCGCCAACACAGCCATGGCGCGAATATCGGCAGTGTTGAACCCAGCGACAATCATCTCCTCCGCACGCCCGGCCACAAACTTAGCCTGCTCCTCCAATACCAACGTGCCGAGGCGCACATGCACTCTACCGATATCCTCCTCCACAACGTAAGTCTGAGCAATCAAGAGCAGGTAGTCATGTGCATATCGTCCTCGCAGCGCTTGCGGGCTGTTGTCCACGTATTCCACCGGCGCAATCTCCCACGCGTAATAGAGGCTGGCCGCCATCCCGACCAGCAACCCGAAGAGAAGGTTGTAAAACGCTGGCCGGCTGACGCGGCTAATCCGCTGCGGTCGCAAGGTACGTGATTGTTGCTTGCGCTGGTATTTGTAATCGTAACGGGTCATGCCATGATAGAATTGCAGCCAGGAACCGAGATGATGCCGACGGGCGAAAGAGCCAATCTCTCGCTACATAATGCTATGCCGAAGGTGGGGGTCGAACCCACACACCCTAAGGGTACGCGATTTTGAGTCGCGCGCGTCTGCCAGTTCCGCCACTTCGGCGCCTGCATAACGCATTCTAAGCCAACCCCCTAATCCGGTCAAGACAACCCTCTATGAAACTCGGTATTATCGGCCTCCCGCAATGCGGAAAAACCACTCTGTTCAACGCGCTCTCTGGAGGAAAAAATCCGACCGGTCAGATCACAAGAAACGGGCAGGTGCAAATCCATACTGCCACCGTACACGTACCCGACCAACGCATGGACTGGCTTTCGCAGCATTACGACCCTAAAAAGACCGCGCACGCAAAGGTGACCTTTCAGGACATAGCCGGAGTGCAAGGCAACCGGGGTACGTTTTCCCCGACCTTGCTAAACGCGCTTTCACAAGTCGAAGGGTTCATACACGTGGTGCGCGGATTTAATGAACTGACCGTTCCCCATCTGTTTGAGCGCATGGATGCAGCCAACGATATCTCTGCGCTTCAGGACGAGTTCGCCCTGAATGACATGATCACGATAGAGAACAAGCTGCAACGTTTGCAGGAGGAATGGAGCAAAGGCGGGGGCCGCGAGCGCACAGTAATCGAACGTGAACAACGTCTTTTCGGTCAGCTCCGGGATGCCCTGGAAAACGGGAAGCCGCTCCGCGACCTGCAGCTGGGAATGGAGGATGGACGCTTGCTTTCCGGATTCGGATTGCTCACACGCACGCCAGTGCTGCTGGTGCTCAACATTGATGAGTGTGCGCCTCGCCCTCAGGAAATCCTCGGCCCCGCATTCGGCGTCAAGCAGGACCACAACTTACTCACCTTGATGTGCAAACTGGAAATGGAAATTGGACATCTAGATGAAAAGGACACCACATTTTTCATGCGGGAGTACTCGCTCAGCGAGCTCGGTCTCACTCGTGTCATCCAGTGCGCTTATGAAATGCTCGGCCTGCTCTCGTTCTTTACCATCAGCGCAGGGGAGGTGCGCGCGTGGCCACTCAGCGCGGGCGCAAGCGCCCGCCAGGCTGCGGGCGCAATCCACAGCGACATGCAGACCGGCTTCATACGCGCTGAGGTGATGGCATTCGCAGACCTACAGCAACTGGGCAGTACGACTGCTATGAAGTCCGCCGGAAAATGGCGTCTGGAAGGCAAAGATTACGTTGTACAGGACGGAGACATATTACAGGTACGTTTTACAGCACCCGCTCGAAAATAAACGGTACAGAAAGGAATGAGTATGAGAAAAACAAACTCACAGTTCAAGCAGACCGGCTGGGAACTGACTGACGTAATTACCGCGCCGGAGGGCGAGCCGCTGCATAAGCTCTACGCAGAAATAGAAAATGCCGTGTCCACAATCGAGGCCATTCGCCCCAAGCTCAGCGAGGATATCAGTGCAACCGATTTCAATCGCGCCCTCGATCTTAGTCAGCAGCTCACTACCGCCATAAACCGTTTGGGGTCGTACGCCGGTTTGTGGTTTTCGGAAGACACGCAGAATCAGACCGCATTGGCCTTTCAGGGGAAAATCGAGCAGATCACTACCGAGGCGCAGAATCGCGCGCTCTTCCTGCCGCTGTGGTGGAAAACGCTGACAGAGACACCGGCCGCCCGTTTGATCGCCAGCGCACCGGCCGACCTGCGCTATTACTTGAAACAGCAACGCAAAGCACGTCCCCATGTGTTAGCGGAGCGCGATGAGCAAATCATCAATATCAAGGATGTGAACGGCTCCAACGCGCTCACCACCATCTATGCCATGCTCACCAACAAGTACAAATTCAAACTACGCGTGGATGGTGAGGATCGCGAACTCACCCGCGATGCGCTCATGACGCACGTGCGCAAAGCAGATGCATCCCTGCGGGAGCAGGCATATCAGGAACTGTACCGCGTGTACGCAGAAGACGGATTGGTGCTCGCCCAGGTTTACACACACCTGGTGCGCGATTGGCACGAGGAACAGGTCAAACTGCGCGGTCACACCAGCCCGATTGCGGTACGTAACCTGCGCAACGACATCCAAGATGAAGTCACTGAAACACTGCTTCAGGTCTGCCGAGAGAACGCACCTGTCTTTCAGCGCTGGCTGCGCGTCAAGGCTGGGCTGCTGGAATTAGGTAAATTGCGCCGATACGATATCTACGCCCCGATTTCCAGCACTGAGCAGAAGTACACTTACACGGAGGCCGTTGCGCTGGTGCTGGATACTTTCGAGCAGTTTTCTCCGCAGATAGCCGCCGCCGCGCTGCGCGTTTTCGAAGACAACCACATCGATTCTGAGATTCGAGTTGGAAAGCGCGGTGGCGCTTTCTGCGCTAGTGTGCTGCCGCAACTGACGCCCTACGTATTGTTAAACTTCACAGGCGATGTACGGGACGTGGCCACCCTTGCACACGAACTAGGACACGCCGTCCACAGCATGATGGCCAAGCATCACTCGGTGCTCAACTTTCATTCAACGCTTCCGCTAGCGGAGACTGCCTCGACCTTTTCAGAAATGCTACTCACCGACAGATTTATGGCTGATAATCCGGATTCCGCAGTGCGCCGAGACTTGATTGCGAACGTACTGGACGACAATTACGCGACAATCATGCGCCAGGCGTATTTCACCATGTTCGAGCAACGGGCGCACACGATGATTCAGGCAAACGCAAGCGCCGATGAATTGAACCGTGCATACATGGAGAACCTCGAAGAGCAGTTTGGGGATTCGATCGAACTGAGCGAGGAGTTTCAGTGGGAATGGATCTCCATCCCGCATTTTTATTACTCACCATTCTATTGCTATGCGTATAGTTTCGGTCAGTTGATGGTGCTGGCGATGTATCAACGTTACTGTGAGCAGGGCGCGGATTTCATTCCACACTACCTAAAAATCCTGAGCTACGGCGGGTCGGAAAGCCCTGACCACATCCTCAGCGAAGCCGGAATCGACATTTCCGAGCCCGAATTCTGGCAGGGTGGTTTTAATTACATCTCTCGGTTGATTGATGACTTACAGGCCACGATGCAGTAGTAAGATGCATCTCGCCAGATACGCGCGCTATTCTTTGGCGCGCAGCTGTGGGAAGAGAATGACCTCGCGGATAGAACGCTGATCTGTCAGCAGCATGACTAGCCGATCGATCCCCATCCCGAAACCGCCATTAGGCGGCATACCGTAACGCATGGCTTGTAAATAATCGGTGTCCATCGGATGGGCGTCCACGGAATATTGACTGTAATTACGCCCCATCTGCGCAAAACGTTGCTCCTGATCGAACGGGTCGTTTAGCTCGGTGAAGGCATTGCACAGCTCCAACCCACCTATGAAAACCTCAAAACGCTCCACTGTATCCGCGTCATGCTCAGTAGCTTTTGCCAGCGGCGAGATGTCCATTGGGTAATCATATACAAACGTGGGTTGTACCAGCTGCGGCTCCACATAGTAGTTGAACAGGCTTTCGATCAGTTTGCCGCGGCTGACATCCGGATTCGTCTCATGGCCCTTGTCCCGCATTACCGTTGCCAGCCCATCTGCGGTGGGATGCTCCCCATAATCGATGCCTGAGTGTTCGGCGACCACTTGGCGAAGTGAGAATCGATCCCAGGGCGGTTTGAAATCCACCTGACGCCCCTGATACGTGATTTTATTGCCGCCAGTCACTCGCTCAACCACATAGACAACCATCTGCTCGGCCAGCCGCATTACATCTTGATAATCCGCATAGGCCCAGTAGAACTCGAGTTGCGTGAATTCGGGATTGTGCGTGAGGCTGACGCCCTCATTGCGGAAATCACGCCCGATTTCGTACACACGCTCGAATCCCCCTACCAGCAGCCGCTTCAAATAAAGTTCGAAGGAGATGCGCAGGAACAAATCCTGATGCAATTGATTGTGATGAGTGCTGAATGGCCGAGCCGCCGCACCTCCGTAAATGGGCTGCAACACAGGTGTTTCAACCTCGAGAAAGTCATGCTCATCCAGAAAGACACGCAGCGCCCGCATCACGCGCGCCCGTGTGCGGAATATCTCGCGAACCTGCTCGTTGACAGCGAGATCGGCATATCGCTCGCGATAGCGCGCTTCCGCGTTGTCGAAGGCGGAATAAACCTTGTGCGCACCTTCCTCTTCCACCTTCTTGGCCGCTGGCAGCGGGCTGATGCTCTTGGCCAACATGCGCAGCGCGGAGGTGTTCAGCGTGATCTCTCCGGTACGCGTGCTCAGCAGCGTTCCTTCAGCTTGCACAAAATCTCCAAGGTCGAAATCGGCCTCGAACTGTTTCAGGCGCTCCTTACCGAGCACGTCCTCGCGCAGCAGCAATTGAATGCGCCCACCATCGTCCTCTATGTGCGCAAAAGCTAGTTTTCCCATGGTGCGCACCGAGCACAACCGTCCGCAAAGAGTGGCGCTCACGCCACTGTCGTGAGGGTCGATGCCATCTGCAACCGCCTGCGAAAAGGCTTGCAGTGCAGCGGTGATAGTATGGGTACGCTGTGTACGATGCGGATAAGGAGACTCACCGCGCGCGCGCAGACGCTCAAGTTTCAACAGGCGGTGTTGTTCAATCTCAGTCAGTACTCGCATGCAGTCACCGTTCTGGCCGGGATAGTATCCCTATTATACGAATAAAGCGGCTGCAAAAAATCCCCGCACCGGAGACCGGACACAGGGCCAGGACGCGCTGTAATTATTACTTAATCTTTGTGACTAGAAAAGTCAGGTCACCGCCCGGAGCCTCAACCACAACCTTGTCACCTGCCTTGCTGCCCAGCAGCACCTGTCCCAGCGGAGATTCGTTGGAGATGAGACCATCGGCAGGATTCGCCTCCGCCGCACCCACAATCACGTACGACTCCACAGCCGAGCCGTTTTCCTGCACTATCACGGTCGAGCCCAGTTTTGCCAAGCCGTCAACCTTGCCTTTCTTGATGACGGTAGCCTTGGAGAGCATAGTCTGAATATCTGCGATGCGCCCCTCCACGAATGACTGCTCGTTCTTGGCAGCTTCGTACTCGGCGTTCTCAAGAAGGTCACCATCTTCCTGCGCCTGATGCAGCCGGTCGGCAACCTCGGAACGGCGCACTTTGATCAGGTGATGCAATTCCGCTTCCAGCCCGCTAACTCCACTCTTTGTCAGGTAAGTAACTTTTTCATTGTTCATCGGTCTTCTCGCGCCGCCTCCGCCCGTCTGCTTGCAGCAGAGACGAACAATATGGAATAAAAAAGAACTGAGAGAAATCCCAGTTCGCACTCGTTCATCCGCGCGCATTCTAGCAGCGCACGCAGTTTTTGTAAAGATGAAATTCAGCATCCATCGCAGCGTTGTTCAACAGAATCGCTATCTCCGATGGTATTTGACCGATATCCATTGGCGTGATAAACTCTCATGGATTATGAAGGTTACATTCTCGTTTGCGTTCTACTATTACTTTGCGCCCGAAAAGGCACCGGACGTTGTTTTGGCTTAAGTAGTCTGATAGCAGGCAAGGGTTACGAGCGCGCGGAGCAACGTCTCCGCGTTTTTTGTTTGCAAGGGAGGGGTTATGACTATGTGCAGAGGTGTCCGCGGAGCGGCACCGGTTCGGGCGAACACGCCCGAGGCGATTCTGCACGCCGCGGATAGATTGTTGGGGCTGTTGATCGAGAAAAACGGAATCCATCCAGATGATGTCGCTTCGGCAATCTTCACCACAACCGCAGATATCAACGCGGAGTACCCCGCGATCGCGGCGCGGAAGCTGGGCTGGCGGGATGTAGCACTGCTGTGCAGCCACGAGATGGACGTACCCCACGGTTTACATGCCTGTCTGCGCATTCTTATCCACTGGAACACCGATAAGTCACCACAAGATATCGTGCACGTTTACCTGGAGGAGGCACAGAGTCTGCGCCCAGATATGTCCGATCAGAAAGGGGGCAAGTCATAATGGTAATCGTTATGCGAGCGGGCGCGTCTCAAAAGGAAATCGACGCCGTGGCGGCGCGGGTGAAAGCAGACGGGTTTGGCACGCATCTGGTGCAGGGCACTGAACGCACAATCGTGTGCGTGCTAGGAGACGGCCGCCCGATTGACCAGCACCAATACGACGTTATGGCGGGCGTGGAAAAAACCACCCGCATCCTGAAGCCCTTCAAACTCACATCGCGCATCATGTCTGCTGGAGACAGCACCCTACGTCTGAATGGCACCACGATCGGCGCAAATCCGGTGGTCATCATGGCCGGGCCATGCTCGGTGGAAAGCCGCACACAGCTGCTAGAGACTGCACACGCGGTGAAGGAGGCCGGCGCACAGGTTTTACGTGGAGGCGCTTTCAAACCGCGCACCTCACCTTACAGCTTCCAGGGTCTGGGCGAGGCTGGGCTGCAGATAATGGCCGAGGCGCGCGAGCAAACTGGGCTGCCGATAGTCACCGAGGTGATGGCATCCGAGCAGGTTCCTCTGGTGATGAAGTACGCAGACATGCTCCAGGTGGGCGCGCGCAACATGCAGAATTACGATCTGCTGCGCACAGTGGGGCGCAGCGGCCACCCGGTGCTGCTGAAGCGCGGTCTGATGGCCACCATCGAGGAATTGCTCATGAGCGCCGAATACATTCTGTCCGAGGGAAATCGGAGCGTGCTGCTCTGCGAGCGCGGCATCCGCACTTTTGAGAAATATACGCGTAATACCACCGACATCAATGCAATCCCGGTGCTGAAGGACCTAACGCACCTGCCCGTGATTATGGACCCGAGCCATGGGGTGGGCAAATGGGCTTACATCGCCGCGGTGGCACGTGCCGGAGTGGCAGCCGGCGCGGATGGGCTGCTGATTGAGGTGCACAACGACCCCGCGAATGCGCTTTCTGACGGCGACCAAAGTTTGAAGCCGGAGCGGTTCGCTGCACTTGTACGGCAGGTGCGTGCAGTGGCAGCCAGCATTGGGCGAGCCTAGTTTACACGGCGTCGCCAGAAAAGGAGATAAACATGATTGTTGTCATGCGCGCCGGAACGACAAAAAAGCAGATTGATGCCGTGGTGGCCCACATTAATAAAGACGGCTTCACCACGCATATTTCCGAGGGATCGGAGCGCACCATTATCGGCGTAATTGGGGACGACCGGCCAATAGAGCCCCGCACCTACGAATGGCTCGACGGCGTAGAAAAAACGGTCAAGTTGCTGCAACCGTTCAAACTGGTCTCGCGTGATTTCCAACAAGATGACACTATCGTGAACGTGAACGGCGTGGAGTTCGGCGCGAACAGCATCAGCATCATCGCCGGACCTTGCTCAGTGGAGGACCGCACACAGCTGCTGGAGACCGCCCACGCTGTGAAGGCGGCTGGAGCTCAGGCACTTCGTGGTGGGGCGTTCAAACCGCGTAGTTCGCCGTACAGTTTCCAGGGCCTGGGCGAACCGGGTTTGCAATTTCTCGCAGAGGCGCGCGAGCAGACCGGCCTTCCCATAGTGACCGAAGTAATGACCCCGGAGCAGCTGCCGCTGGTCACACGCTACGCGGATGTGCTCCAGATTGGCGCGCGCAACATGCAAAACTACGAGCTTCTCAAAGCCGTAGGCCGCAGCAGCCACGCGGTGCTGCTCAAACGCGGCCTCATGGCCACGATCGAAGAGCTGCTCATGAGCGCGGAGTACATTCTCGCACATGGCAACCGACGGGTAATACTGTGCGAGCGCGGCATCCGCACCTTTGAAAAATACACTCGCAACACCACCGACATCAACGCTGTTCCAGTGATGAAAAGCCTGACACACCTGCCGGTAATACTCGATCCCAGCCACGGCGTGGGCAAATGGGCTTTCGTCACCGCAGTGGCGCGCGCGGGCATAGCAGCAGGCGCAGACGGGCTGATCGTGGAAGTGCACCCGCGGCCCGCCGAGGCACTCTCCGACGGAGGCCAGAGCCTGATTCCGGAGCGCTTCGCCGAACTGGTGCAACAGGTGCGCGCCATAGCCACCACCATTGGACGGAAATAAGCACTCCGAAGAGTAATTGCGATGAACAAGACAGGTTCACCGCTCGCGCGGCGCCAGATTACCATCGTCGGGCTCGGTCTGATGGGCGGTTCCCTCGCACTGGCGCTGCGCGACAAATGTGCCGGCATATCTGCAGTCGATAGCGACGCGCAGACCCGCGCGGATGGCCTGAAACGCAGCACAGTCGACCACGTCACCGAAAGCCTGGCAGAGGGCGTGGCCCGGGCAGACTTGCTAGTACTGGCAACGCCGGTATGCACTATTCTGGAACTGCTGGGTCAGCTACCACAATTGCCTGAACGGTCAGAGGAAACCCTTCCAGTCCTGGATCTCGGCTCCACAAAAACCGAAATCACCATCGCAATGGCGGCGTTGCCAGACCGATACAACTGCATCGGTGGACACCCGATGTGCGGCAAAGAAACCGGCGGTCTCACCCACGCGGACGCGGCGCTATACAGGCAGGCCACTTTCGTACTCACCCCACTTTCGGAGACCAGCACGGCGACGCTGGAACTGGCCCGCGAATTGGTTATAGCTGTAGGTGCACGACCGCTGCAAATGGAAGCCGCGCGCCACGACCGGCTGGTGGCCCTGACCAGCCACATTCCTTATTTGCTAGCCTGCAGTCTGGTGGATGCGGTGGAGCAGCACGGGAAAAACGACCCTGGCGTGCGGGATCTGCTCTCCTCCGGTTTCCGCGACACAACGCGAGTGGTGGCCAGCGATGTGCGCATGTTGACGGACATCCTTCACACTAACAGAGAGGCAGTGCGAGCAGCACTCGGACAACAGCGCCGCGCGCTCGAAGGTCTGGAAGCGGCGCTTGACGGAGATGCGGCCACATTGCATGCTACCCTAGGCGCTATCCACGCTGCCCGCGGGCGCTATTTTCCCCCAGCGCCCGCGGAGATCGAATGAAACTGTGCGGTCCTGCCGGCGCGCTACGCGGTAGCACAGATCTGCCCGGCGACAAATCCATTTCGCATCGCGCCCTGCTGCACGCAGCGCTCAGTCCACACGAATCACGATTACAAAACGTGCTCCGCGCTGGCGTAACCGCGGCGATGATGGCCTGCCTACGGCAACTGGGAGTCAGCATCGAAGGGGAGGGCAGCGACCTGACCGTGTACGGTGGCGTATGGCGCACACCAGATTCGCCGCTTAATTGCGGAAACTCCGGCACTACCATGCGTTTGCTGCTGGGAGGACTGGCCGGGATGCCCCTTGAGGTAGAGCTCACCGGCACGGACGGCCTGCAGCGCCGCCCTATGGGCCGGGTGGCACGGCCACTACGTGCAATGGGCGCATCCATTTCAGCCGACAACGCACCTCTGATCGTTCGGGGCGGCGGGTTGATGGGAAGAGAACACCACCTGCAGGTGCCTTCCGCTCAAGTCAAGGCCGCCTTGCTGCTGGCCGCGCTGCAGGCCGAAGGTCCAACCACCATTCACCAGCCCGCGTCCTCGCGCGACCACTCGGAGCGCATGCTGCGCGAGCTAGGGATAAACGTTCTCAGCAGCGCCAATGCAGTAAGGCTGCATCCAGACGGACGGCCGCTGCCCCCAACTCGCTTGACCGTGCCAGGGGATTTTTCCAGCGCCGCATTCCTGATCGCGGCTGCAGTCATGCTGCCCGGCAGCCAGGTGCGGCTGCGAGGCGTGGGAGTCAACCCGACGCGCACCGGCCTGCTGGATGCGCTCAGCGAAATGGGCGCCAATATCTCAATCGACAACCTCCGCAAGAACGGCGGCGAGCCCGTGGCCGACATAACTGCCAGATACTCCCACTTGCGCGCGGTGGAAGTGCACGGCGAGTTGGTGGTACGCATGATTGACGAGTTTCCGGTCTTCGCAGTTCTGGCCACACAGGCCGAAGGCGTCACCACTGTACGCGATGCCGAAGAGCTGCGCGTAAAAGAATCTGACCGTATTTCCGCGCTGGCAGCTGAATTACGCCGTATGGGTATAGCCATTATCGAGCGAACGGACGGCTTCAGCATCAATGGGCCGCAACAGCTTTCAGCCGCCACGGTTAACAGCCGCGCTGACCATCGCCTAGCAATGTCTTTGGCAGTGGCCGCGCTGCTGGCGCAGGGAGAGAGCACCGTGGAGCGCGCCGAGGCAGTACACGAATCTTTTCCCGGTTTCGCAAGTGCGTTGAGGGAACTGGGAGCGGAGGCGCACTGAAATGCCCGTTTTCACCCTACTGGGACACCCGGTCTCTCACAGCGTTTCTCCAGTCATGCACAACGCCGCCGCGGTCGCGCTCGGTCTAGATTACCAATACACCGCCACGGACGTTGCGCCGGAGGATCTTTCGGCGACGCTGGAGCGACTTCGCTCCGGTGAATGGTCCGGTGCGAATGTTACCATTCCGCACAAACAGGCCGTGCTGCCGCTGCTGGATGAACTGGGCGAAACCGCTAGCGCGCTGGGCGCTGTGAACACACTCATCCGCGCAGGAAAGCATCTCCGCGGCGAGAATACCGATGTGTCTGGATTTCTGACAGAAATAGACTCTTTTGAGTTGGAATTAGCAGGGAGGCCGGCGCTAATCTTCGGTGCCGGCGGCTCGGCACGAGCCGTAGCATTCGGCTTATTGCAGCGCGGGGCAGAGGTACGAATATTGGCCCGCAACCTGACCAGGGGTGCGCAACTTGCACGCGAGTTGCACAGCGTCACTGGGGGACGCCTACTGAACTTCGAGTGGACCCCGACCGACCTCGGCCAAGCCGCACAAGGCTGCGCGCTAGCCGTCAATTGCACACCACTGGGCATGACTCCCGATGTACACACTACGCCGTGGTTCCCGGTAGTCCCATTCCCGGACAAAATACTGCTCTACGACCTAGTCTATAATCCCCCAGAGACGATGCTGGTACGACAGGCGCGCTCGCACGGGCTGCGGGCGGCCGGAGGCATGGGTATGCTTGTGCAGCAGGGTGCGCTGGCGTTTGCACGGTGGACCGGCTGCCAGCCACCGCTTGAGAGCATGCGCACCGCTATACGGAGAGCGCTCCATGCTTAGATTTCTAACCGCAGGTGAATCACACGGCCCCGCCGTCACCGCCATCCTAGAAGGCATTCCCGCCGGTATTCCACTATCTTCGGAAGACATCGACCGCGACCTTGCCCGCCGCCAGAAGGGATTCGGCAGCGGCGGGCGCATGAAAATCGAAAAGGACCGTGTGCAAATCCTTGGCGGAGTGATGCAAGCGCAAACCATCGGCGCACCCATCTGCCTGCAGGTGATCAACCTAGACCATGTTAAGTGGCAGGGCAAGGAGGTTCTGCCGCTGACCACACCGCGCCCCGGTCACGCAGACCTGACCGGGGCAATCAAATACGGCTACCGCGACCTTCGCTACAGCCTTGAGCGCGCCTCGGCACGCGAAACAACCGCGCGAGTGGCGGCCGCGGCAGTCTGCCGCAAATTGCTGGCCGAGTTCGGTATCACGGTGAATAGCTACGTGACCGAAATAGGGAGCGTGGCGGCGGACCTTAAGTCTATCCCCATCGAGGAACGCGGCCCCCGGGCTGACGAATCCGACGTGCGCTGCCCACACTCTGAGACGGCCGACGCCATGCGCGCGCACATCCGTGAAACGATGAAAGCGAAGGATACACTCGGTGGCGTGTTCGAGGTAGTGGCACTGGGCGTGCCACCCGGCCTGGGGTCGCACGTGCACTGGGATCGAAAAATCGAAGGTAGGCTGGCACAGGCGCTGCTCAGCATCCACGCCATCAAGGGAGCGGAGGTCGGGCCGGCTTTCGCAAACGCCCGAAACCCCGGCACCGAGGTGCACGATGAGATGTTTCTGGAAGACGGGCAGGTGATACGGAACACAAACCGCGCCGGTGGCACCGAGGGCGGCGTCACCACCGGACAGCCACTGCTGCTGCGAGCGGCCATGAAGCCGCTCAGCACCACGCTCAACCCGCTGCAAACCGTGGACCTTGCCAGTGGCGAGCCCGCCCCGACCACGTACGAGCGCTCTGATTTCTGCGCAGTGCCTCGCGCGGCGGTTGTGGGCGAGGCCATGGTAGCCTTTGTATTGGCTGATGAATTGCTGCGCAAGCTGGGAGGCGACTCTCTGGCCGAGCTGAAGCCGCGCTTTGCATCGCTGCGCACTGCTAGGCTTGACGATTTACATATGGACGCGCAGAAGCAGGTTTTCTGGTAGGTTGTGGGCGTGATATGCAATGAGTACTTGGTAGTTCTATGCATGTTCGAGTAAAAGCTACCAGAGCCTCAAACATCACAGAAAAATATGAACTTACTCCTCACTGGACCGCCAGGAGCGGGAAAGACCACTATCGGCCGGTTGTGCGCCAAGCGGCTTGGCTATGACTATGTTGACATAGACGATCGAATCGTCACCCGCACCAGGAAATCGATTCCCGAAATCTTCGCGCAGCAGGGCGAGGTCGCCTTCCGCGCGTTGGAGCGCGAGGCTGTGACACAGGCCATCACACAGGATGAATGCGTAATTGCGCTGGGAGGCGGCGCGCTGCTAGACCGCGACAATCGGGCGCTGGCCGCAACCGCAGGGCCGGTGATCTGTCTGCGCGCCAGCGAGGCGAGCATCCGCGCAAGGCTGGGAGCAGAGAGTGGGCGCCCATTATTGCCGGACGGGCAGGAGAACGGGTCCGCATTGCGCAGGCTGCTTCGCACGCGCGCAGAGCACTATGATTCCTTCGCACTACAACTGCAGACCGACACGCTGACGCCAGATGCCGCCGCCGACCGTATCGTGGGAGAACTGATGCCGTGGCGGAGCACAGTGCATACTGCCACGGGTAAGTATGCGTTGATGCTGGGGAATGGTTCGCGCGCTTACCTTCCGCGCCTATTACGTGAACTCAACCTGCCGCAGCCGGGGATTGTCGTTACAGATGCCAACGTCAGCCCACTGTGGGCGAGGGATTTGGGCGAGCAGCTTAGCACTCCGGTAGTAACCGTACCTGATGGAGAGGCGCACAAGACGCTCGCCACGGCACGCGAACTTTACGACGCGTTCCTGCAACACGGCCTCGACC
>Ga0310120_10002077_pt1 | contig 14812 bp, 7 predicted proteins | sample CB27_AW_983_MG_FD_203506 | JGI IMG/M metagenome (GOLD analysis project Ga0310120, IMG submission 203506) | Marine microbial communities from Western Arctic Ocean, Canada - CB27_AW_983 | ecosystem: Environmental > Aquatic > Marine > Oceanic | place: Canada: Western Arctic Ocean | collected...
GGTTACGATTCCAGCTCAACGGGGGTTGCGACGGTCGCCGGTGCGGGTTCGAAGTGGACCAACTCGAGCAAACTGACTGTGGGCAACTCTGGTAGTGGCACGTTGACCGTCGAGGCAGGTGGTGAAGTATCCAACACGAGCAGCCTGACTGTGGGCAACTCTGGCGACGGATTTTTGAGCGTCAGGCTAGGTGGCGAGGTATCCAATACCTCCGGTATCCTCGGTAATAACTCCGGTTCAACGGGGGCTGCGATGGTCAGTTGGGAGAGCTCGAAGTGGACCAACTCGAGCAGCCTGACTGTGGGCAACTCTGGCGACGGATTTTTGAGCGTCAGGCTAGGTGGCGAGGTATCCAACACGACCGGTTATATTGGTTACGAATCCAGCTCAACGGGGATTGCGACGGTCGCCGGCGCGGGTTCGAGGTGGACCAGCTCGAGCAAACTGACTGTGGGCCATAGAGGCAACGGCACGTTGACCGTCGAGGCAGGTGGTGAAGTATCCAATGCTACTAGTGGTTTCATCGGTTTTAACCCCGGTTCAACGGGGATCGCGTTGGTCACCGGCACCGGTTCGAAGTGGACCAACTCGGGCAACCTGCACGTGGGCCGCAGAGGCAACGGCACGTTGACCGTCGAGGCAGGTGGTGTGGTTTCCAATACGACCGGTTTCATCGGTTTTAACCCCGGTTCAACGGGCGCAGCGACGGTCACCGGCGCGGGTTCGTGGTGGACCAACTCGGGCGACCTGTACATTGGCGGGAATTCTTCATCAGTCGGTGGCGCCGGAACATTGAGCGTTAACGAGGGTGGACTGGTGGCCGTCTTGGGGACCGCGAAACTGTGGGGCGAGGGAGTCGTTAACCTTGACGGTGGAGCACTCGAGACGGGCATGCTGGACCTAACAGTAGGCACATTAATATGCTCGACGGTCTGCTTCGTGTCGATAGTGTGATTGGCGACATCAATGTTCCGGGAGGGATTGTGGCGCCTGGCCACAGCCCAGGAATTCTGACAATTTTCGGCGACTATACACAAGGCGCTGCTGCCACACTGGAAATCAAACTGGAGGGAGCCGTTCGAGGCAATGAATATAACGCGCTGTATGTCAGCGGCGACCTCACGCTCGATGGCAACCTCGACGTATTAGCGATCGGCGGATATGCGCCGGTGGCCGGTGATCTGTTCGATATTCTCGATTTTGTACCCGCCAATCTGAGTGGTTCGTTTAGCGCGGTGAACCTGCCGTCGCTTGCGCCAGGCTTGGCATGGGATCAGACGAATCTGTACACCAACGGCAATCTTCTGGTGATTTCCCCGAGTCTCGGCGGGTGCAGCTTCGACGGAGACACCAGTTGCACCACGGATGACCTGGACGCGCTGTACGCGGTGTTTGGCACCAGCGTACCACCTACCGACGCGGTGTTTGACCTGAACTTCGACAACGTGGTGGGCGCGGCAGACCTGAGCGAGTGGTTAAGCCTGGCTGCCACTGAAAACGGTCACGGTTCACCGTACCTACGCGGTGACACCGATTTGGATCGTGACATCGACCTCGGTGACTACAACAGACTGGCCACTAATTTTAGTCCCAGCGGCACCTACGCCCCTTACGGATGGCACGATGGGAACTCCGACGGAGATGACGACATAGACCTGGCAGATTACAACGCGCTGGCGAGTAACTTCTCCGCAATCGGTTACGGAGCCGCAGTAGTTCCAGAACCAAGTTCGCTCGTTTTGTTTGTCGCAGCGCTCTTGGGTGTCATGGTTGCCACGCCTGACACACGCCGACCTCGCTAGACAATCTCGCAGCATTTGTCTGCTGGACTACTTCCCAACACCGCGAAAAAAAACGGCTCGCCGTCTGCCCCGCCTGGGCTATGTTGACGCCGCTGATCCGACTCGTCCACTGCTGTCTGCTGCAAAAATAATTTAGCTTTTCTGTGCAGACAACACATGCGATAATCACCGGTTCGCGAATTCTTATACGCTTGCTGCAAAATTATTGTGCGTCGTGTTCGGCTGCCGTGCGCGACAGAAAGTGTTAGTCATGGAAATCATCCAAACACCCACCAAGAGCTCACCAAGGGGCAGACCTGCTACGGGAGTTACTCCCAGGCGCAGTTTTCGCATGGCAGATCGGCAGTTTCAGGAAGTTCGTGAGGCAGCCCGATTCGAAGGAATGTCTGTCTCCAGTTGGATCCGAAAAACAATCTTCGGCGTGGCAAAAAATACTGGTTGATAGAGTGCCAAATCCCGGGAACCTTCAGCCCGCCGCCCAATGTGGAAAATCCGAGGCTGCCTATCTTTACGCGGAAATTTTAGCGCTGTTGCCGGGCACAGGTTACTTGTACTCGGAGGTGAGAAGGGGGGTGGGGTCGAAAGATTCCGCCGAACGGTAACAGCGTGTCATTTTGAAGGTTATGACTTGGGAAAAGATTGAATCTGAGCCGATGTAGGTCTTTGACGAGTTTTGGGCGAGGTATTCTCACGGTTGAACTGGTACACTGTCTGTAGTTGGTTGAATTTCTGAAGCGGAATTGAATGCATGTCCGATTCCAACCTCAAACTCGAGGCATCTGCTAGCGCCGACACGGAACTCGCTAAAGAAGATCAAGTAGCCACGCGGTCAACCGCTGACGCCTTGTCGAGCAACCGTGATGACGAAGACTCGGCGCTGCCCGGCAATCAGCAACCCGCCGAAGCTGGGGGCATTGAGCCACACGTGGCTGGCGAGCGGGAAGGGGCGGCAGTCAAAATTCGAGTCTCCGGCAAATTGATCTCGAAACTCGGCTCGATGATCACCTCCTTGCTGCTCCACGCCGCTTTTCTATTGGTTTTGGCTCTGCTTACGTTGTCAGTGGATGTACCACAGAGACTGGCAATTTCGATAGACAGCGAGCTCATGGAGGAAAAAGAAGAGCTGGAACAGGCCCAGTCCTTGACAACGTCTGAATTCACCATGACCTCCGTGGAAGGTGTCGCGACGGAGTCGCAGAACTCGTCTGCATTGGGGGAATTCGCCACGCTGCAGACACCCACCCATCTGGCAAAAGATTTAGTGGATTACCCGCCTTTGCAGATTACTGTGAATGTTGGATCTTCGAGTGACCCTTCCGAAATTGAACAGTTGGCCACCCAGATTGGCGATGGCACCGCAGGACTGGGAAGGGTTGTTGTGGACAACTACGACCAGGCATTTGATCGGCTGACTTGGGAAATCCTCACCATGCTGCAGGAGAGCAAGGTTCTGGTTATCTGGTGCTTCGACCAGTCGGTCAGCATGAAGGACGATCAGGAGGTGATTCGCGACCGGATCGAACTTGTCTATGCCGAGCTGGGATTGAGCGAGATCGCACAGTCGAAACACCTGATGACGGCCATCTCGAGTTTCGGCGAGGACTTCATGATCCATCTTCGCAAACCGACCGACGACGTGGAATTGATGAGGACCGCCATTGACGAAATCCCGAGCGACCCGTCTGGCAAGGAAATGATGTGTAGCGCCATAGGAAAGTCCATTCAGCATTACCAGAAGTATGCAAAACGTAGTCGCCGCCAAATAGCATTAGTTCTCGTGAGTGACGAGAGTGGCAACCGGGCCGATAACGATTCTTATTTGGAAGATGTCATTGAGTTGGCGCGGGAATCATCCTGCCGCATCTACGTCCTGGGGCGTGAGGCTGTTTTCGGATATCCATACGCCCACATGGAATGGCAGCATCCCCAGACGAAGGTCGTGCACTACCTGCCCGTCGATCGCGGACCCGAATCAGGATTCATAGAACAGTTGCAAACGGATGGGTTTCAGGTACGTTATGACTCGCACCCCAGTGGTTACGGACCGTACGAACAGAGCCGGCTGGCTAGTGAGACGGGCGGAATCTTCTTCATGTTGCCCAACGTCGAATTGAACGTGGTGGGTTTGGACAAACGCCGCTATCGACTCGACAAGATGCAATTCTACGAGCCCGATTTGCATCATCGTGCACTGCTGATGGAAGAGATCAACGACAACATCTTTCGTTCCGGGCTGTTGAAGATTATCTACGACTTGAATCCTTACGACGAAGTTGCAGCGAAAATCATTGTGATGCGTACCGTCTTCTCGAATAGTCCGCCCGAGTTCGTCAAGCAAGTACAGATCGAATTAGCCAAGATCATCACTTACATGAATTACCTGGACAGGATGCGCACGGCTCTGGAAGAGCTCTGGTACTTGCGGAATCAAGATTCGAATTCACGCTGGAAAGCCAACGCCGATCTCATGCGGGCACAATTGCTCGCCTACAAGATCCGGCTTTACGAGTATGGGGCGTATTTGAGCGAATTTGTCAAGAACCCGAAAGTGGTGCCCTTGATGCCAGAACCGAACGTGCACCTGATTCACTGGTCGGTAGCACGTCGCCAGGAAATGATTACCGGCGATGTCACTTCAGAATATGTCAGGCAAGCCAAGAAATGGTTCGCTGCGGTAATCGAGAACCACCCGGAAACTCCCTGGGCTGGGCGAGCGGAAAAAGAGATGTCGAGCGGTTTTGGGATCGAACTGTTTCCCTACTACCAACGCAGACCGGCACCTGGACCCAGTCGACCCAGTCGACCCAGTGCACCGTCCCGACCCACGCAACTCATCCCGATCCCCAAGCTCTAATTGGTCGAACAGGTTGTCCCAGAGTAATCTTCTGGAGTCCCTGGCCCCCCCCCGGCGATTTCTAAAACCACGTTCTTTCAGAAATCAAGTCTGGAACACCGGGGCACAAACCAAAACTAAAGCAGCGTCGCAGCCGCGGGAAAATGCTAAGAGCCAGTTCTTAGCTTAACACCGAAAGCCTGCGACACGCGCTGAATAACAGCATGCCCAGCAGTGCAAGAAGTGCGCTGGCCGGTTCGGGCACGGCTGCAGCGCCGTAACCGGCGGGCGAAAAGTTACTCGCCAGCGCGTTGTAGTCTGCCAGGTCGACGTCGTTGTCGCCGTCGAAATTGGCATGGTCCCACAGATAGGGACCGTAGGTGCCGCTGGGATTGAAGTAAAGGGTCAGCATGTTGTAGTCACTGAGGTCGACATCCCGATCCAAATGAAGGTCACCACGTAGATAGGGTGAGCTATAACCGTTTTCCGTGGCGGCCAGGCTTAACCACTCGTCCAGATCAGCCACATCCACCACACCGTCTGACGTCAGATCAAATAACACATCTGTGGTGTTCAACGCGGCAATCAATGCGTTCAGGTCATCCGTGTCGCAACTGGCGTCTCCGCCGAGGGCACAGGGGTCAGCAATTGCCAGAAGACTACCACTGGTCAGCAAACTACTGGTGTCCCACGAGATGGCCTCGAGGTCGGGCAGCACCAAGCTATTGAACCCCCCCTGCAAGTTCAGCCTCGGCGCCAAGCTGAACAGGCCGTAGGTGTCCCCCACCTGGGGCAGGAAGCCGTCGATCAGCGAGACTTCGAGATTTCCGGCCAGCGCTGTGGTTCCGTTCAGCGTTACCCGGTCGTACTGTTGCCAGTCCGGACCGCCGATCTCCAGGCTCAGGGTCCCGGCAGAACTGAGCACAACATCAGTCAGCGCTAACTGACCGGCGCTACTGCCCACATCGATGTTGCCGTAAATCGTGGTGTTGCTGATGTCTCCGGAACCGGAAACATCGCCATAGATCGAGAGGCCCGTTCCGCTACCTGCAACCGTGCCGTCGCTGCCCAGGTCCAGGTCACCGAAGAGGTCCCCATGACCACTGATGGCATCACCCGAGTCGAGTGCAAACCCGGTGAGCGAGCCGAGCGTCCCGCCGGCAAGTGTGGTCGTGCTGCCCAGGTCGACTCCGTCGGCATCGACCAACGAGAGGTTGGCCTGGCCCACACCGAGTGTGCCGGCCAGGGCAATACCGACGTTGTCGGATATTTTACCCAGCGCGTAGGTACCCGTCTCGAAGGTTAGGTTACCCGCCCCGGCAAGACCGCCAACCTCGACGACGGCCGCACTGACTGTTACAGTCACACCCGAGGCGACCGTCAGCGTGTGTTCCACATTCAACGCGTCGCCCGCATGCAGTTCTAATGCGCCAAGCGGTCCAGCTGCGTCGATGGCCAGGCCCGCCTGACCCGTCACGCTCAGGCTGCCCGCGTTGAACTGCAACGTGTTCATCCCCGACAGGTCCGGTGCAGTGAACGTGCCCCCGTCCAGATTCAGGATCGACGTATTCAACGTCGCGTCACCGATCGTGAGCGCGGCTGCGGAGTAGATTGTCGTGTCGCCGGCTACCGAGAGTGTCCCGCCGGAGCCGACCGTCACGGTCGCTGTTCCACCTGCGACCGAGCCATTGCCGCCAATGAATAGGTCCCCGTCGTTAGACCAGACTGAATCGCTGCCAGTGATCGTGACCGTGGCCTTTGAATCGGATTCATAAGCGATGAGTCCGCTGGTATTGGAGACCTGGCCCCCGGACTCAATGTTCAGCGTGGCGTCAGCTTCGGGTCCTCCCACAATCAGGGAGCCCGAGATCGTCCATTTCGAACCCGCGCCGGTGATCGTTACCGCCCCCTTGAGATCACGAAAGTCGCAACCGTAGAAGGTGGTACCGAGGTACGGACACAACTCGACCACATCAGAGATCGCACCGTTAACGCTGGAGACCTCGCCACCTGCCTCGACGATCATTGTGCCGTCGCCATTGTCACCCACCGTCAGTAAGCCCGAGTTGATCCACTTCGAGCCCGCGCCGCTGACTGTTACCATTCCCGTTGAGCTGTAGATTTCACTGATGACACCGATGGTATTAGAAACCAAGCCCCCTCCCTTGATATTCAGTATTCCCCAGCCGTGGTCACCCACAGACAGTTTCCCCGAGTTGATCCACTTCGAACCCTCGCCACTGACCGTCACGGTCCCCTGACCATCGACGGCGACGAGGTAATCGAAGTACCCCTCATCACAAAGGGGGCACACAAGTTCCCAATCAGCAATCGTGCCCTCGGAACTGTAGACCTCGCCCCCGTCCTCAACGATCAGTGTGCCTTTTCCCGTGTGTCCCACAGTCAGGAAGCTTGAGTTGATCCACTTCGAACCTGCGCCGCTGACCGTCACTGTCCCCACGCCGCTTGGGTTGTAGGCCACCCCGATCCGACTGTAAGTGTTCAATACCTCGCCCCCGTCCTCGATGTTCAGCGTTCCGTTGCCAGCGCTGCCCACCGTCAGGGTGTTCGAGTTGGTCCACTTCGAACCCGCACCGCTTACCGTCGCTACGCCCGTTGATCCATATGTGTTGCCGATGGAACCAGAGTAACTGGAGACCTCGCCACCTGACTCAACATTCAACGTGCCGTTACCCTTGTTGCCCACTACCAGCCACTGCGAGTTGGTCCACTTCGAATTCTCGCCGGTGACCGTTGCAATTCCTGTTGAGCCAGCTTTATAACCGACGTAACCCGACGGGGAGGAAACAGTCACGCCATCTGCAATTTGCAAAGTGCCGCTGCTACTGTGCCCTGCTCCCATTCGGCCGACTCCATTCACGTCAAGATGGACGCTGATGTTCTGTCCCGGATTAGCAAGAGCGAAAGACTGCACCAAGCCGTGCGTGGCATCAAAGACCAGGTCGACATCACTGATCAGCCCGTGGGTGTGGATCGTCCCTGTGCCGCTGAGATCCTCAAGTGAACTTATAAGGCCTCCTGTGGACAGTGTGCCATTGTCAAAATGGATGAAACCTTTCGAGTCGGCGTACTTCGCTACCGAAGTGGCACCGGCTACTTCTACCAGTCCGCCGCTGGTAATATTGAGCGTGCCGTCGCCAAACCTGCCCACCTCTAGGGGGCCCGAGTTGGTCCACTTTGACCCGGCGCCGGTTATTGTCGCAATTCCGGTAGAGCCGGAATAGCGGCCGATGTAACCGGTCGTGTTGGAAACCACGCCTCCAGAATCGACAAAGAGTTTCCCCTGTTGACTCGATCCAACAATCGTGTCACCCGACAACGTGGCATGGGCCGTGCCGGCAATCACCAATTCAGGCAGGTCGGTTGAGATCATGCCGTCAATTTTCAAGTCGGCCGTGCCTGGATCGAAAGAACCACCTGCACCACTGACCGTTAACGTGCCGTCAACAAATTTCAATGTGCCTGATTCACTATTATCGAAAGAACCGGTAGTCAGGATACCACCATCCAGGTTGATGGTTCCCGTGGACCACAGCTTGACGGTGTTGGTGGCGGCAACCTCGCCGCTTTCGTGAAGGTTTAATGTTCCGCTACCACCGGATCCCAAGTTGCCGCCGCCGATGTAAAGAGAATCCGAGTTGGTCCACTTCGAACCGGCGCCGCTGACCGTTGCCATCCCTGTTGAGCCAGTCTGTAAACCAAGCAGACCCTCCGTGCTGAAGACTTCGCCACCTGACTCGACGTTCAGTGTGCCGGAGCCCATAAAGCCCACGGACAGCCAACTTGAGTTGGTCCACGTCGAGTCGGTACCGCTGACCGTCGCAGATCCTGTTGAGCCGGATTGTAAACCGAGCAGGCCCGTCGTATTGGAGACTTCGCCACCTGACTCGATGTTCAACGTGCCGGTGTCCGAGTTGCCCACAGCTAGACTCTCCCCAACATTCCAAGGGTCAGGTTGCGTGCCGGTACCACCCGGAGCGACATCCCCTGTCGTCACCACCGTCGCCCTGGCGGGAACCACCCATGTCAGAAGAACAATCACCAGCGCTAATTTACGCATTCACTTTCTCCCCGCAGAAAAACCCTTGAATCGTGACTGACCAGTTTAGCACCCATTCCAGCCAATAAAACACATAAAACCACCACCGTTCACCCCACCCCGGCGCCTTGCGGGCGCGAGTTCCGGCAAGCAAAACAGCGCGATTCCCGAGTAGTGTGAAGTGTTCGGGCAGTGCGTAGCTTACCCGCGAAAAACACTTTGCGCTCCGGAGGGAGTTTACTAGTATCCGTCGGCAGGGAGCCGGGGTGGGGCAGGGGATCGCCAGGGGAAGGCTTGGGGCCCCCGGTCGAAATTGTCATCTGCGCCGCCGCAATTCTTTACGCGGCGTGACATCGACCAGCGGCTCGGCGCATGTCATTTTGTGATGAAGTGCCCTCCCCGCGCGTTTCCCTCCTGGACCAGGAGTTCGGCGAGTCGACGGCACTGGTCAGGTCGCAGTGTTTGCCGTAACTCGGCAGCTAACGATTCGATGCTTTCGTGCACGGATTCCTCTTCGCTGGTGCAAACCCTGGTGCAAACTGCCGAGACCAGTGTACTAACGTGCTGCTCGGTAACTGGTTGCGAATCATCACCGCTGCGTTCGGGACGCAGAGGTCGCTGGTTCAAATCCAGTCGCCCCGACTCCGATAAACCCCGGGAAACGTTCTGTTTCTCGGGGTTTGTGTCTTTCTTGGTGCCACAGGTCACGATTCAGAGGAGACCAGGTCCCACTGCGGGTGGTCCGCGGCGGTTGGGAATTGGGGTCATAAGATTTTCGAGATTGCAAATAAAATATTGTCACCCGTTTTACCCGATATTCGTTCGCTCACCCTTCACGGTTAGGTAAAACATCCTGGCGGGAAAATCTGGTTGACAGCGTCGGCAAAACTGGTCTAGAATCCGCACTTGTTGTCGGTGTGAGTCGAAATGTTTGCACTGCTTTCAAGGGAAATTGTTTGTTTTGCTGACTCGGTCAGCATGCTTCAGCGAACCACAACTCTCGCGGCCGTCATGTCTTCACCAACTCAATCAGCCTTCCAGCGAGTGCGTCTCAGTTTTTTGAGTCAGACGGTTGCCGCCGCGGTGATTTTGTTCGGGGGGCTGGTTCCCGGTTTACCCGCGACCGAGTGGCTGGAATCAAGCGAAGTCACATTTGCAGAAGACGAGAGTGTCTCACATGTTGGAGCCGGCCGGTTCCAACGAGCGTCGTCTCGCGGGAATCGCACTCAAAGAGAGCGCTGCGGCCAGGTTCACTCTTGTGCCAGGCCTGCCCACCCTTCTCCTTCGCATCGTACGGCGGGACATTGTTTCTGTAACGGCCTGCGTTCGCCGATGCTCTGTTAACGGATTTTCTGGTTCACCCGGTTGTTGCGCCGGCAGCGATCCACGTGTAATGCACTGGATTTGCGGGCCAACATCAGGGGCGCTCTACACCAGCGTGGATCACCTCACCGCACCTTGTCTTTGCGTAATTGTTGTCGTGTTGCCGCGAATTGTCAAAGACGCACAAGGGCAATTTGATTTTGAATCATCATGATTGCCGCTTCGACGGATTTGCCTGTTTCCATTCTTTTGTGTCGCTGGCACATCCTACTTGCAGTCGTTCACTTCCGTTTGGCGAACTCTTGTCGATGACACCTAAAACCTCCCACACCACTCACCTTAGTTTCGGCGCTGAACTTTCCAGAAATCTGGTTGCCGGACTCACCGTTAGTTTCGGGGCCATCAGTCTCGGTGCGGCGTTCGGCATCCTTTCAACACGCGGCCAAACTTCTGGTCCCACCCTCCATCGCCTTCCCCTGTCTCTGACTTCGGATACCGCTTGCATCAAAACCATTGAAGAGCATAGCTGAGAAAAAATATGAACGAAACGAACCAAGGTTTAGAACGAACTGGCCGCTTTTGCGGGGGTCTGATTGACGATATCAAACGCCGAGCTCCCCATTACGCGAGCGATTTCTACCAGGGGTTTCACCTGAAGGTGCTCGGGTCTTCCCTCTTCATGTTTTTCGCGTGCCTGGCCAACGCGATTGCCTTTGGGCTGTTGACGTCGGTCGCCACCAACGGAGAAATTGGCACATCCGAGATGTTGATCGTCACTGCCATCGGTGGCGTCTGTTTCGCGTTATTCTCCGGTCAGCCCCTCACCATCCTCGGAGGCACGGGCCCCATCGTCATTTTTACCGGCTTGCTTTACGCGACCTGTGAAAGCGTCGGCATCGATTTTCTGCCCACCTATGCGTGGGTGGGCGTGTGGTCAGGGATTTTGCTCATCATTTGCGCGGTTACCGATCTCAGCTACCTGATGAAATATTTCACCCGTTTCACGGATGAAATTTTCGCGGCGTTGGTCGCGTTGATCTTTATCGTGGAAGCCGTCAAGGACATGGTCTTTCCGTTTACACACCCGCCCGAAGGGCAAGACCAGATCTCACACGACACCGCGTTTTTGACCCTTGTCTTGGCCTTGGGAACATTCATGATTGCGCGAAACCTCAAAGCGCTTCGCAACAGCAATTACCTGAGCTGGACGCTGCGAGAATTTCTGGCAGATTTTGGACCATCCATCGCGATTGGCATCATGAGTATTGTCGCGGTCTCTTTTGGTGCGCTGCATGCAAACCTCTCGCTGGGCGATTCCACAATCCAGATTGGCACTCCCGATGGCGTCACGTTGAAAGTTGCCGATGTGCCAGAAACATTTGTACCACCCAGCATGGTCGATATGTTCTCAATCCCCACATGGGTAATCTTTGCCTCCATTATTCCCGCTTTGATGGCAACGATCCTTCTCTATTTGGATCAAAATATCACCACACGACTTGTCAACGCGCCGGGAAATCGTTTGACGAAGGGCGCCGGCTTTCACCTCGATTTGTTGGTGGTTGGTTTGATTACGTTGATTGGTTCGGTGTTTGGCCTGCCCTGGATGGTCGCGGCGACGGTGCATGCCCTGAACCACGTCAAAAGCCTGGCGACTCAGGAGACCGTCAATCTCGGTGGCGAAATGCGGGAACGCATCAAGGAAGTCCGGGAGAATCGCATTTCCCCATTAGTTGTTCACCTCTTGATCGGTTGTTCATTACTCCTGCTACCGCTCATCAACTTAATTCCCAATGCGGTACTGTTCGGCCTGTTTCTTTACATGGGATTTGCCACGTTGGGAGGCAACGACTTCTTCGACCGCATCCGATTGTGGATTACCGATCCGGCACTCTATCCAAAAACCCACTACATCCGAACGGTCCCACGCAAAACAATCCACGCTTTTACCGCGTTACAACTTCTGGGCCTCATGTCACTCTGGATTCTCAAAACCGCGAAGATACAGGGGTTTTCCCTGGGGATTTTCTTCCCCCTCCTGATCGCACTCCTGGTCCCTTTCCGTATGTCAATGACCCGATTTTTTGACACCAAACACCTCGACATTCTGGATTCAGAGGAATCGGAAGAAGAAATTGTGGAGCAAGGATTTCATCCTTAGGGAGTAGCGCGAGCGAAGGAGGCCCGCGCCTTTTTTAAGACAGCAACCTATTCACATTCACCAAAAATAAACCTCCAGCGGTGTTTTGAGGAGTGAGACCTATGATATCCGCCGATGAAGCGATTCAACGATTGAAGGATGGAAATGCGAGATACGTGCGCGGTGAAAGTCGGTATCCACACACGGAAGCAGCAACGCGTCGAGCGCTGATTGACGGCCAGAAGCCGTTTGCGGCGATCCTCGGTTGCGCTGATTCCAGATCGGTTCCTGAATTGGCGTTCGACACTAGCATCGGCGACTTATTTGTCGTTCGTGTCGCCGGCAACGTGACGAGTCCAGAAAACATCGGCAGCCTGGAATACGCCGTCAAACACCTGGGAGTGCAACTTATCGTTGTGCTGGGACATCAACGCTGTGGCGCTGTGACCGCTGCCTTGCAAGGGTACGACGGGCCAGGACATATCCATTCGATCGTTGACGCCATTCAACCTGCTATCGAGGAAGCAAAAGACCTGGACGGGGATCCACTCGAAAACGCGATCCACTGTAACATCAAACGAGTGGTGCACTTACTGGAACAACAAGATCCCATCCTGTCAAAAGCGGTGCAAGAGAATCAAATACGTGTCATCCCTGCTTGCTATCAACTTGATACCGGGGCAGTAGATTTTTTTGAATCGTAAAAATCCGTGCTGTCTTCCGGTCGCGGTCGTGAGAAACACCTGGGACGATTTGTGCGGGCGAGCCATTCTGTTGGGACAGACTTCCAACCGTGTTCCGGCATCACCATCCAAGGCGTTACCGGTTTACGCCCCGTGTAAACCGGCCTATACTCAGCCCAGTATTTGCGGGTGGTTCAATAACGCCCCTTGGCAGCGAAAGAGATTCTTTTTAGCGAGTTTCCTGAATGGTAAAGACGGTTCTTGGCATCGGCGCCCATTACGACGACTGCGTGTTCGGCATTCCTGGCATTCTGTTGCAGGCGGTTCGCAAGAATCACCGCGTCGTGATTCTTTCACTGATTGGCGACTATACCAATTGGAGGCCCGTCCGTGGTCGTGAGAAAGAACTGATTCGTGGAACGGTCGAGCTGTGTGCAGAATTTGGTGTCGAAAAGCAGTTTCTTGACTTTTCCGAGATGAAGTTTGATGTCGAAGTCAACGCGAAGCGCAAGGTGGCAGAAGCCATCGCCCGCATTCAACCCCATGTGGCCTTCATGCTCTGGCCCCATGATCGGCATTCGGACCATGAAGTGACATCGCGCCTGAGCAGTATCACGCTCAGGCACGGAGACCGGTTGCTCAGACCCGCGCTGCAGTTCAAGCCTCCCGCACAAACATTCTGGTATGACAACGGCCCGCGGCACACGATCGGTTTCGAACCGAACACGTTTGTCGACATCACCGACGAGTGGCCCAAGGCCATGGAGTGGCTCGGTCGTCTGATGGCGTTGTCGGGCAACGTCCCCTACGATCCACAACAACCGCAACGCGCCAAAGAAGCGTTGGCTCAGTACCGGGGACAGACTTGCGGGGTGCGCTATGCCGAAGCACTTTGTTCGTTCAACACCTATCCGCAGGAAATCCTCTGAAGCAACGACAGCCAGCCGCCAGATTACTCCAGGCATCCGTTTCTTTTGTGAATTCGCGCGGCTCGTTACGGGCCTGGTCACTCTTCTGGTACCTGGTCGGTTGCGCACCGCCCGGGTCTGGTAGTTCAAGTCGAATACCTGTCATTGAATTCGCTCCAGGTCCTGCCGGGATTCACTTGTTGGCTGGCCGATTCGGTTGATCTGGCTGAAGTACCCCGCTATGATCATCTCGCGACAGAGGATGATTCTGGAGGAGGATTCGAGATGAGAAATGGCGTGGAAAACGCGCTGCAGGGCGATCCGAAACGGTGTCGGTGTGACAGCGGCAGCCGCCGCAAATTTCTAGGCCGCACCGGAGCCTTGGGCGGAGGGATACTCCTGGGCAACTCGCTGGCCAGCGCGACACCCGCCGCTCGACCGCGGCGTCCGAAGGTGGCCTGCCTGTTCACCGAGTTCATACGCTTGTCCCATGCGCACGTGATCCTGGAGAACTTCCTCGAGAAATACCCCTTCAACGGTCACATCATCGATCCGGGCGTGGACATCGTCTCCTTTTGGGGTGATCAGTTCCGTGAACGGGGAGATATGGCCCATGATGTGTCGCGGGAATACAACATTCCGTTGTTTAAAACAATCGACCAGGCCCTGTGTCTGGGAGGCAAAGAACTGGCCGTTGATGCAGTCCTGGCGATTGGCGAGAACGGTCAGTATCCACGGGTACGGGAATGGGTCGTCCAGTATCCGCGCAAGCGGTTTTTTGATGAGAGCGTGGCCGTCATGCGGCGCTCGGGTCGGTTTGTCCCCTACTTCAATGACAAGCAGTTCAGTCACCGATGGGACTGGGCCAAACAAATGTGTGACACGGCACACCAACTGGGGATTCCCCTGATGGCCGGAAGTTCGGTGCCGCTGGCGCAGCGCATACCGCCCTTCGAGCTACCGGTGGGAGCGGAGATCTCCGAAGCCATGGTGATTCACGGTGGCTCGTTCGAGAACTACGGTATTCACGCCCTGGAGACCCTGCAGTCGTTGATCGAATTTC
>Ga0310120_10002084_pt1 | contig 14794 bp, 9 predicted proteins | sample CB27_AW_983_MG_FD_203506 | JGI IMG/M metagenome (GOLD analysis project Ga0310120, IMG submission 203506) | Marine microbial communities from Western Arctic Ocean, Canada - CB27_AW_983 | ecosystem: Environmental > Aquatic > Marine > Oceanic | place: Canada: Western Arctic Ocean | collected...
GCAGCATTCTCCCGACGCAGAGCAGTTCTTGCGCAGGTCCTTCGCTAACGGGCAACCCGCCGCAGGGTCTTTAACCGCCCTGATCTCTCGCGCATTCTCCTACTATGTCTACTGTCGCGAGGCGACGCGATCGCGGAGCGCGACCGCATCCGGCCCTGCGTTGAAGCGAATCGCCCGGCGCAGAAGCTGAGAAATCCTCTGGACGGTTTTCTCGTCTTTGCCGACCTCGGCGTCTTCGAGAACCGAGGCGAGCCTGTAAGCGATCGGGCCGCTCGTTGGCGTTCGCTCGAGGGCCGTCTCGAGTACGCTCGGGATCCCCGGGGAATCGAGCAATTTCGCCGAAGCGAGGAGTAGAAGGCGGTTCGCCTTCATCGACTCGATCCCGACCGGCTGTCCAACGCCTTTGGACAGCAGTTCCAGCGCCTGATCAGCATCCGATTCGGCCACCAGGCTCGCCAAGCGAAAGAGCGTCGCCTGTTCATCGGGTGCGATTTTGAGCGCGGCCCGATAGCTGGCTTCCGCTTCCTGGAGCTTTCCGGAACGCTCGAAATGGACGCCCTCGATCAGCTTGGCCATCGCGCTCTCGGGATTGGCTTCGAGCGCGGTACGGACGAGCGACTCGACGATTTCCGACCGCGCTTCGTCGTCGGCCCATTCGACGCCGGCGAGCAGAATTGGAAGATGGTTGTGGGGGGGGAATTTCAAGGAAATGAAGCGCTTGATCACGGCCCAGGCTTCGCTCCCGTCCCCGCGCACCGACACGACCTCCGCGCCGATCGCGATCGCCTGTCCGAACAATTCCGGGTGAGACTCGGAAAATTTGTTCACGAACTTGAGCACCGCATCCGCACCTTTTGATCGGGCCTGGATCTGCAGGCCCAACAACTTGGATTCGACCGATGGTGGAATGCGGGTCGTGGCCAACATCTCGACTGCCGTTGTGTGGCGATTCTCAGCAAAGAGTATTCGCGCCGCGTGCATTCGCGCAGCCGTTGCGGTTTCGTCGATCCGAATGGAGAGCAGAAAACCCTCAAAAGCGCGATCGACCTGACCGAGTTCCAAGGCCGCCTGAGCACTGTAAAACGGCGCGAAGGCGTTCTCGGGCCAGAGGCGCGTCGCCTCGTCGTAGAATTGGATGGCCTTCGCAAATTCTTTCCGGTTGTGGGCAACCGCACCGCGCACGAGTGCACGATGGGCTGCGACCGTCATTCTGGAGGTCAGCTCCAGCGCAAGATCAGACTGCCCCAGTTGAATCCGAAGATCGGCGAGCGCGAACAGAAGATCCGGCTGGGCGCCCGCGAATTTCTGAGTGGTGGCCAATCCCTTCTCGAGCGCGTCCGCCGACGACTCGAGATTGCCGATCTGCTTGTAGTACTCGGCCAAAGCAAGCAACGCCGCCGAACGGCCGATCTGCGTCGTCGCCTCTTCCGTCCCTTCGATCAGTAGCGCTTCGGCTTCGTCGTGCCGGTCGAGCAGGCGTAGTAAGTCTGAAACGACCAGCCGATAGCCCGAGTCCGGCCCTTTGTCAGCTTCGAATGCGACACGAGCGATCTCGAGCGCGCGCTCCAGCTCGAGGTTCTTTCTATAGAACCCGATCGCCCTTCCAACTACGTTGGGATGTGTCGGATAGCGCTCGATACAGTCCAGCCATCTCGTCCTCGCGACTTCCTCGTCACCCTTGTCATCCGCGAAGATCGCCATCGTCGCGCAATGCCAGCCGTGAATCGGATCGTCCTCGGATTGATCCGCCTCGATCCGAGCGCCGAGCTCGAGCAACACGCGCTCCGCGTCATCGGGCTGGTTGAGACCCAGGTAGGCGAGGATACGAGGTTTGTAGGCGCTCAATTGCTGCGGGTCCATTTCGAGGATTCGATCGACCTCGGCGAGCGCTTCATGGAGCAGTCGTGGCGACCTGGCCAACACGTTGGCGCGCTGGATCCGCACATTCATCATGTCCGGATGCGCTTCGAGAATCTTTGCGTAGGTCTCCGCCGCGTTCTCCGCGTTTCCGCCCGCTTGTTCGACGCTTGCGATCAAGAGACTGGCCCGAACGAACCAGATCGGATCGGTTTGGGCTTTTCGAAGTGGCCACTCCGCAAGCCCTGGCTGCCCGGTCTCCACGAGGACTTGCCCGTAGAGAAAGAGCAACTCCATGTCCTCGGGAGTTTCTTTGATCAAATCGCGCAGCGGTTCGAGAGCCTCGCGGTGTTGGCCAGCCGCGATCTGATCACGCACATCTTGAACGGGATCACTTGGGCTGCACCCGACGAGCGCAATCACGGCAGAGACACTGACAATCAAGATGCAGATCGCGCGCAAGTCGCGTAAATCGGTGGATACCTGGGTTATCGTTGGGCTCATGGCGAATACATTACTCCAAAAGAACTGGCCTTGGCTCGTCGCAGGCGGCCTTATTCTGCTCTGGCTCTTGTCGACATCGGTCCAATACGAACCCGCGATCGGCGATCCGCGACCGATCGGCCACAAGCAGGACATCCTGGATCTCGCCGAGCGTGAAGACCTCAACGTGATGTTCCTGCTCGTGGATACTCTTCGGGCAGATCGACTGGGAATGTATGGCTACCACCGCGACACGAGTCCAATCACCGATGGTTGGGCGTCGACGGGCGTGCGATTCGATCGACATCTCGCTCAATCCTCGTGGACGAAGTCCTCGATGGCATCGCTGTGGACGGGCCTCTCTCCGATGCGGACCGGGGTGACGCGCTACGACGACGTCGTGTCCGAAGATGCCGTCATGCCGGCCGAGCGGCTTCGAGAGGCCGGCTTCCAGACGATCGGGATCTATCGAAATGGCTGGGTGGCACCGACTTTCGGCTTCAATCAGGGCTTCGACGTCTACACCCATGCGCCTCGGCGCAAACTGAATCCAGCCGTGCGGGCCAAGAACCCGACGATTTCGCTGGACGGCAATGACGAGGACACCGTCGCAGCCGGAATGGAATTCTTGCGCATTAGCGGCCACGACGGGCGTTGGTTTCTCTACCTGCACCTGATGGATATCCACGAATTCGTCTATGACGAGGAATCGGCACTTTTCGGCGCTTCGCATTCGGATATGTATGACAATTCGATCCTGTGGACGGACGGGACCCTGAATGTCTTGTTCAACCATCTGGCCGAGTTCGGACTCTCCAAGAACACGCTCGTCGTGCTGACGGCGGATCATGGTGAAGCCTTCCGAGAGCGCGGCCTCGAAGGACATGCTCGCGCCGTCTACCGGGAGACCACCGAGATTCCATTCTTCATACTCTTCCCCTTCAAACTCGAAACCCCACTCGTCGTTCCGACCCGATCGCATGGGATCGACGTCTGGCCGACGATTCTCGAACTGATCGGGCTCGAACCGTTCGAAGACACGGATGGCGTTTCCCGCGTACCGGAGATTCTCGCCGCAGCGGATGGTGAATCGATCCCGGACACGACGGCGTTGGGTTATTCGTTCCTGGATGAGAATTGGGGGCGACAGACCAAGCCGCCACGGCATCGACTCGCCGTGACCGAAGGCTCTTATCGCTTCGTCGTTCGAAGCGGGATCACGGACGTCGAGACCAGCGAACCGATCGAAGAGCTCTTCAATTCCGATGCGGATCCCAGCGAACTCGAAAATCTACTCGAGACGGAGCCCGAGGTCGCTGATCGACTTCGTGAGGCAGGGGACGAATGGCTCTTGAATTCGCCACCTTGGGGAGAGGCGCCCAAGCGTGAGATTGGCGAGCTGGAATTGAATCAGCTGCGCGCGCTCGGGTATGCGATCCCATAGGAGTGCGTTAGGAGCGCGTTAGGAGCGCGTTAGGAGCGCATAGAAACGCACGGATCGGCTAGAACTTGATCCTCGTCGAGACGCCGAAGGTTCGCGGCTCGCCGACGAAGAAAAGCGTCGTCTTCTGAAATTCGGTCAGGTCGGCGCCAAACGACTTGTAGGTCCTGTTCTCGACATTGCGGACCCAGGCGGCGACCTCGACCGTTTCGTCCGGTGTGTAATAGGCGAGTCTCAGATTGTGCAGCCAGTAAGCTTCCTGCGCGATCGTATCCTTGGGAAGAACGAAGACCAGATCCTGATTCGGGCTACCACGACCTTCACTCGGATCGAAGTAGGTGACGGCTTTCCAGGTTCCGTCGTAGCGGAAGGACATGCTACCGAATCGACCCAACGGAAATCCCTGTCGAACCGTGATCGTCACCGAATACCGGGGAGCGTTCAAGAGTCGATTTCCAGAGCGGTCGACCTCGGTCAAGATCTGTGTGACAGAGAACCCGATCTGCCGTTCGCGGATCTGGGTCTGAACGTATTCCAGGAACTCTCCCTCGAGCCAGGCGAACTTGATATCGAGTAGGCCACCCTCCCAGGGAAGAAAGGTCGCTTCGACCTCGGAACCGAATAGTTCCACATCACTGGCGTTGAGAATCACGAATTGAATCGGCTGGTTATTCTCATCGATCGCCGTAAAGAGCTGATAGTCCCTGTAGTCGTAGTGGAAGAGCGACAGCGTCAGATTGAGACGATCGTCGAAGTAACTCCCGCGCAAGCCAATCTCGAAGGCATCGATCTTCTCGGAGGCGGCCGGGTTGACGTTTCGAAAGCGGCTGCCGGCGGCGTTGAACGTGCCGCTCTTCCAGCCATGGGTGAATTTCATGTAGAGACTCGACTCTTCGTTGGGTCGCCACGTGAGGCGAACATGGCCTGTCGGCTCGGTACCCGTGAACTCGTCTTTCACGAAGAAGGGAACGCTCGTAAAGAGGGTGTAGTCGATCTCCCTCCTCTCATAATTGAAGCGAAATCCGCCGTCCACCGTGAACGCGTCCCAGAAATCCCAGCTTGCGCCGGCATACGCGCCGATACTAGTGATGTCCTGGGTGTAGGTCCGTCGTCTGGCGATGCCGGGCGCGAGCCCGCCGAAGTTGTTCTTGATGTCGACATTCAGCTCTTCGGTCAAGATGAAGGCGCCGACCTCCCAATCGAGTGGCCCACCATATATTTCATCCAGGCCGTCCAGGGCCGTACCGTTCAAGCGCAACTCTTGAAAGATCTGATGGCCATCATCTGCCGTGTTGTTCTCGAACCGGGTATTCGGCGTGAAATCAAGATCGATGTCGACGACGCGCTGCCACTGGTCGTATCCGGTGATCGTCATCAATTCCATCGTGTCGCCAATTTCGATCACGCCCTTCAGCGAAGTACCGAACGTATCGTTCGTCGTTCCGCCCGGATGACTGATCGCGCCGAGATGGGGGTTCGAATCGAGGTCACGCGCCAGATCCTGTGCGACGCGGCGGCGGCCCTCTTCGCGAGCCCCAGCGCGCTGGCCAACCGTACAGGTCGTAGCGCACACGGCCCGCATAAGGGCATCGATCGAACTAAGCTCGGCCTTCAAAATATCCGGATCCTGATAGCCCCGCTGGTCTGGCTGGCCGAAGAGTCCGAAGATCTGAGGTTTGAGAAACAGACTGGGATTTACCACTTCTGCTACCGTGTCTAAGGCCGGGTCGATGAAGCGCTGGATACCGTTGGTTCCGATCGATTGCCCGACAACGGAGGGCTGATCGAGTCGAGCGCCGCGAAACACCAACGTCCAATTTGAATCGATATCACCGGGAAGATCCGGCTGGAACAGAAATACGCCGCGTAGGGCCCAATTGTTTCGGCTATTCAGCCATTTGGGCTGGTTCTCGTCGACGTTCGAGATTTTACGGAAACGGGATCGTTCACCGCAATACGTAGCGCTGGGCACGCGGGTGTTCTTGGGGGGAGCGGCCGCACAGCGGTTCTTGAACGTGCCCTTCCGATTCACCGTCCTGAATGCGATTCGGGCCCACAATGTGTCTTCGGTGATCGGAAACTGAATGGAGCCCTGGATGTCGCGGGACTGGAAATTTCCGAACTCCGCTTGAATCTCGGCGCCATAGTCTCCGGTCGGCTTTCTCGAATAGACCTTGATCGAACCCGCCGACGCGTTTCGAAAGGGGCCGGAGCCTTGCGGCCCGCGAAGAACGGCGGCGTTTTCGATGTCGTAGAGCGAGCCGAGCTGAAGCGCAGGGTTGTTGAGTGGAACGTCGTCCGCATACACGGCGACTGCGCCCGCGGCATTCGCATTGAAGTCGTTGAGTCCGATGCCTCGAATGAAAAAGGTCGGTGCGGTCGCACCCGCCACCACGATCTCGAGATTCGGCGTGAAGTTGGCGATGTCTGAAATGTCGGCGGCACCGATCGCTTCGAGATCATCTGAAGAAAAGGCGGTCACCGAGTTGGAACGGGCGACGTCCGCCAGAATGTTCCCGGCGGTCGAGCCACTGACGACCATCTCCTCGACGCCAGCCCAGACGTCATCACTGCGACCGGATCCGCTTTGCTGGGCGCCGGCCATGACGGCGGGCAGCAAAGCGCCCAGTCCGAAGGCAAAAAGCACGGCGCGCCGGAGCAGAGTCGGGTGAGAAGGAGTCGAAAAATGATTGGGCGTCATGAGTCCTCTAGAACGATCTCTGATCCCCTGGTACACACTACACACAACACACACGCTAGACGTTCGCTGTTCGCTGTTCGCTGTTCGCTGTTCGCTGATAGACGACGCTACACGCACTGGACAATCGCCTCATCACACGAGTATTTATTCCAAGGACATCACGCGAAGTGATGGTGAAGCGAGGCAGATCGTGGACGATATTGACAGGCAACGATAGACACTTCGAACTGGGGATTGGTTCTCGTTTCCATGTCGTCGCCAGTTAACGATTCGTCAGTTAACCATATTGAATTGAAAAGCATTGAAAAACCGGTGCTCGCCCACACTCAACGTACTCAATAGCCTAGATAGCGCGAATGGCCCGGCTTTCTATACTACAATAAATCTATACATTCCGTCGACGCCAAGCATCGACTTCGCCCGGTACACTCCGACACTCCAGATGACCCAGATGACCGGCCACAGTGGGATCCAATGTCTCGAACAGCCTACCCCATTTCGTTCACAGTCCATGTCGCAACGCTGATTCTCGTCTTGCTCGCCATAGCGGTCTTCGTCCACCCGGCAACGGCCGAGGCGGATTCGGGTTCGGGTTCGGGTTCGACGCATGACCGCTGGACTCCGTCCCTCGCGGTGACGATGGGTTTCACGAGCCATAGACATCAAGGCGCGGTGGAGTCCATGAGCATGCGCACGGGGCCCTTCCCATGCATATTCGGGGGGTGTAACACTATTCGGGACCCTGACGCCGATCAGAAATATCTCAATGCCATCAACGTTGGCGGCCAGCTCGAAATACAGACGCCGGCTCTGCCGATCCCGGTTCTCCGCCCCAGCATATTCTTCGGCGGTGAGGTCCAGCACGTCTCATCGCAACGTCGATCCATCGCGCGTGAAGGCGATCCAAAGCCGGAACTCACCCCGCCGGCGGGCAACAATCCCTTCAGCGAAAGGGAGCTCCTTGGCCGAGGCTCTGCGATGACGTCCGATCTCGACAACCTACAATACGGTGCGCACGTAGGCCTGTCGTTCCCGATCCAACTCGGTGACTGGCGCCTGTCGATCAAACCCTCGGCTCGTTACCTCAAACAGGAAGTATTCTTCACCGGAATCGTTTCGCAAGGCACACGCGGGTTGAATGCAGACTCGTTCGTACCCCCCAATATTCCGACGAACGTCATCCTCTTGCAAGACAGCGAGTCGCTGGATATTCACGCCGTCGGCCCAGGTCTCGAGATCGAAATCGCGACGGGTGGTGTGCGATCCCTCGCCGCGTCCGTCTATATCAGCGGCGGAGCCTATCGGGTTCTCTCGGATGAGCGTGTCGACATGAGTGCGACCGGATCCGACTCGGACGGCCTCCGACTCGAGGACGGAACGCCGGCGTTCATCTATGATGCCGATTGGACCGCGAAAATCGACCCCTGGATCTACCGAGCCAATATCGGCATGCGCTTCCGGTGGACGGGTAGCAGTCAAGGGTGGCTCTTCGGCCACGATCGATAGAAGCTATCCGGCTTCTTTCCGGCGGTGGCCGGCAGTAGCCGATAGGGCAAAGCAGCGGCGATCCATTTTCCTGAGTTCGCCGAGCTGCCTTCACACTCCGCGATTCGGAGTCGTACTACAATTGTTCGAAGAACGGATGCAGCCGACAGCGGACGGCCATCACGGGAGGCCATGAATTGCATGACCCGCGTCTGCGTGATCACATTTCATCTTTGACCCACTGCGGCAAGGCCCTTCTCGCCTCTAGCTTCTTTTCGGCCTGCTCCACACGGTTCTGATTAGTTCTGCGAAGCTTTCGCTTGACGCTGTCGTCGAGGTCATCGGTCGTGCTCAGCCAGAGTTCCGCAGCCTCTTCGTCTCGCCGAAGCCATTGGCGCGCGATGTGTGAGAACGATCGCTCACGCTCCCAATCGTTTTCGATGTATTTGACCCAATCGATCGCGTTCTCATAATTTGCGAGATTGGCTTGGCGGTTGACGTACATGATGACTGGACCCTGAAGCAACTCGCCACCTCGCATCTCTTCAGGAAACTGCTCGATCCAGGCATCCGCCGCTTCGGGTTCCGACTGAGTGAATCGTCGATAGGAGGCGCGAATCCCCACTTGTACCGAGAGCGAATCGCCCTGGGCCATGATCCAATCCATCGCCTCGGGCCCGCCCTCGCGCACCCAGGATGAAGCGATCCAATGTGCCATATCTTCGCCCAGATCACTGCCACAGACTTCGTCGCACCAGGCGACGGCCCTCTTCGGGTCGGTCAGCGCGATGTCTGCGGCCAGACGCGAATAGACGTAACGGCGGTATCGCACCTCCCCATCGAGCGACTTCGCCCATGCGATCATGGCGTCCGGGGTTTCCGTCGCGAGCTTGATCTTGATCAGTTGGCTGATCGCGCGCTGCTGGTCGTCGCTCCCGCGACCGAGATCGCGAATGAACTCTTCAAGATTCGGTTCTCCCGACTCGTGCCAGCCCTGTACGAATCCGCGCAACATCGAGGGGTCCCAGCTGCGGACCGAATACATCCCGACTTTGAAATCCTCTCTCATCTCGGCGGGATCATTGAGCGCCCAGCGATAGGCCGACTCGCTGAACATTGTCTGGCGGAGAAAATCGCGCTTCTCCCACTTTATCGCCCACTTCGTCGCGGATGCGGGGTCGACCTTCGACCACGCCGAAACGATCAGCACGCGCTCGAATTCCCGATGCGGCTTTTCCCGTTCCTTGAGCACATCCTCGAGCAGGCCGATCTGTGCGGCCGGTAGCTCACGAAGAGCGGCCATCAGGGTTTCCGTTCGCTCGAATCGTTCGGAGATTTCGAGAATCTCGAAGATCGCGGCGACCGGGTCATCCCCAAGGAGGCTCTTCTCGGGAGCCGGGGACAGCTGAGCGCTCTCCGAACAGCCGGCAAGAAGTAATGGAAACAGAACGAGGACCGAAGCGAGATCACGAAGTCGATTTTTCATCGGGCGGAGTATACGGAAAAGATTGGATTTCGAAACGAAATCGCAGCCTTTACCCCGCTGCAAAACCATCTTGCCAGCGATCCGCGGGCTAGATGCCTAGCTGATTCAACCCGGTCCGCTCAGCGAACAGCGAGAATCTTGAGCGGCAGGATGAAGTCATCGATGAATTCATTCGCGGTCGCTTTGGCGAGATCCCTGCCGTCTGTGTCATATCGAAAAATCGGAACCACGATTCGCACGACGATGCGAGGACACCCGTTCGGGGATTCACCGCAGCCCGGAAGTCCCGCAAGCGACAAAAGGCTTTCGGCAAACAACCCCCGATCGCGAACGCGCCAGGCAATCACGTAACTGAATTCCGATCGATCCGAGCGCGCCACGATCGCCCGCTCCGCGTCGAACCCGAATTGCCAGACGATCGCGGACTCGCGAGAGATGAGCGTCCAATCGCTCGCCGGCACGAGCAGTTTCGCGTTAGGCATCCGCTCGAGGCCGGAGGGCTTGGGCGTTTCCCATCCAATGAACAAGTCGACGAGCTTCTCGCCGCCCTTCAGGTTGGGCTTTCGGTACTCGGCGTGAAACTGCGGATTGGCCGCGGTGCTATAGGGAAAGAAATAGTCGAGCCCCAGCTCCGTTCCTATCCATTTCCCGGCGGCCAGGCGGAAGCCGAATCGTTTGTGCGGCGGTGGCTGCGGTCCCTCGTGGAAGATGGGGATCAGGACGGAGGCTCCGGCGAGGACCAGCGGGACGATCAATCCAAAAGCGATCCACCGCGACCGACCGAGCGAGCGCGAATCGAAACTTGAAATCCCTGCGCTCGAGGATTCAGCTCCGCCATCCGGTCTCGCATCGTCTTCGAGTCTCATCGCCAGCGCGTAGAGCACGGCACCGCCAATCACGAGTACCGCGATCCCCTGCGGCGTATGGCTCTCGAAGAACTCTGCCTTCAATTCTTCTTGCTTCAGCATGACGAGACACGCTCGCATGACGTTCAACCCGATCCCGAGTGGGATCGCCGCAAGCACGACCCAGAGAGTTCGACGAAACGAGAGCTCGCGCAATTCGCCGGCCGCCAAGGCCACGATCGAAAGGACTTGAATCCCGCGCCATCCGCTGCAGGCCTCGATGATGACGAAGGCATGGTTTCCGAGCCGAAGCTCTGTGCCTTCGAGTTGCGGCGCGTAGCCGGCGAGTGACAACAACAGGTTCGAGCCACCGGCCGTGATGTTCTGGAGTCGCCAGATGATCTCGGCTTGAAGTGGCGCGGGCGGCGGGAAGGCGAGCATGAATGCGGCGCAAGGCATGACAACGATGGCAAGGGCTGCACGCCCCCCCCATGCCCACGCGATCGCCGCGATCGTCAGACAGAGAACGGGGATGAGCAATGCCTCGGCGCTGACCCAGACCGCCCAGATGAATGCTGGAAGAATGAGAGAGGCGACCGCCCAATGGATCCACCCGATCTCGGCAGGCGGCAATTCTGAAAGTCGCTCGCGTCGATTCCAAAAAAACCAGGCGGCAATGAACACCGAGACAGCGCCGGAGTCACGATTCGGAATGAAGAACCAATATTCGAACTCTCCGGGATCGGTCAAGCCGAAGGGCGCAACCAGGATTGCTCGAAATGCCGCCACGAGGGCAAGTACCATGACGAGGTAGACGCCGAGCATCCACTTCGGATCCCGCGATGGGGACGCCGCCCCAACGCGATCACCGCCGTTCGGTCCACCCGAGCCATCTGAGTCCATCAAGGTCTCCATCTTCCCGTCTTCGGCCATTCCCGGCCAATCCTTCAACCGTATTGAATGCCGGGATACAGGAGGCCGATGGCAAAGAAGAGAAGAGGCGAGAAAATCTCACCGATCAGGTTCCAGACGATCAAGATCCCGATCCATCCGACCATGGGTTGATGAACGAGTCGCCGATAGCCGTCGAGCCAAGAGTCGGGAAGAATCAGCGGAAGCGCGCCGCTTCCGTCCAGGGGCGGGAGCGGGATCATGTTCAGCACGAAGAGCAGCAGGTTCAACGAAAAGACGATGCTGAGAATGAAGGCGGCGCCCGCCATCAGGCTCGACGGATCGCCGACCGAGGCCGTAATCTGACTGAAGTGAATCGACGCGGGGGCTTCGAAAACTCCGACCGCCATCCCCAGGCGAACCACGATCGCGGCGGCCACCGCCAACGCAAGGTTGGCCCCGGGCCCGGCCAAGGCCATCCAGGCCGCCCGTTTCGGATAGCGGAGGGCCCACCGCGGGTCATAGGGCGCGCTGGCATATCCGAGGGGCCAACCCATGAACGCGACACTCATGATCGGCAAGATGACCATGCCGAAGGGTTCGCGCTTCATGTGCGGGATCGGATCGAGAGAGACCTGCCCACCGTTGTAGGCGGTGAGGTCGCCGCCGATTTTCGCGGCCAGGGCATGAGATGCTTCGTGCACCGTCACGGCAAAGACGAAGACTCCGTAGAACGCGATCGCTTCGATTGGATCTGTCAAGAATCCTTTGCCTCTAGCACTTCAGTACTCGTGGTGTTCGGCACGAGCCGGATCGGGAACGCGCGGAGCATAGTCAATCGGATTCCGGATCCAACATTTCGTGCGGTCAAGGAATACTGTCTTCGGTCAGAGTCGTCTCGCCCGAGGCTCGCGTTTCCATGATGATCAAGTTGCGCTCGGGCGATCCGAAGACCGTATCGAGTTGTACCGCGCGCTGATAAGCGGATCGCGCGTCTTCGAAATTGCCGAGACGCGAATAGGCGATTCCGAGGTTGTTCCACGCCCGCCCAAGTTCCGGCTGAATTCGAGTTGCGAGTTCGAATCCCTTCTGGGCAACCATCCACTGTTGCTCCGGATCCTCCGGATCTTCCGGGTTGTCACTCTTCACGGTCAGCAAGCGATAGCCCGATACGTTGTTGATCAAGTGGGCATACGCAGTCAGGTCATCGATGAGTCGAATGTCGTAGCCCTCTTCGACCAGACCGAGAAAGTCGACCACCATTCGTACGCTCCTGGCGAGCACGACAACGACCATGTGATCGGAAAGCACCGTGATCTCTTCGAATTCGTGTGTGATGGGCTTTCCGGTTCGTGCTTCGGCAAAGAAGATTGGCCAGCCCAAACCGCGCCCCAAACCGACGAGTACGGTTGCAAGCGCAACACAATCGCCCCGACCGAGTTTGAGGGTCGTCCTTGCGTTCGCGGAGACCGCCCAATCGTATTCGAGGCCGAGACCTTGTGGCTTCGGGTCCGACAAGAACGAAACGAGTGCGCGCACGCGGGTCGCTCCGGGCGGCACGGCCATGACTGTCTTCTCTGCGAGCAGCTTGACGGTCGCGTTCAATTCGAAAGGCGCGCGACTCAATTCGCGACTCAGATCGGGCACTCGCTGTCGAAGCGCGGAGCGAAATTCGGCGGATCCATATTCGAGTTTGGGACCGTTCGAAGAGCCAGATGCGCAGCCGCCTACTCCCACGAGTAGCGCGAGACCAAGAATCAAGTCTTTTTGACGAGCTCGATACAAACGCATACCCAATCATACCAAGCTTCGTAGCGACTCGACGATTCGCGACGGACAGCGCCATGGAAGCCGATTCATGCGCGCTACCGTAGAAAGCATGAATCGACGAATCGCTGCCTTCTCGATCGCCGCGCTTGTGCTGGTGCCCGCTCTTTTCCTGGCTCGACTTCTCACGACCTTCGAGGATCCGGCCGTCGACCCGGGCTGGGCCCTCTCCGCTTCGCCGGTTGTTCCCGATGGATCCGTCACGGTTCGCTGGTCGGGAACATCTACGCTTCTCTTCTCCGACGGCGAGACGAAGTGGATGGTCGACGGCTGGTTCACACGATTTGGACCTCTCGAATTCTTGTTCTCGAAAATCGCACCGGACGTCGAGGCGATCGCGCGCGGGCTCGAACGCAACCACGTAGCCAGCGCGGATGAGCTGGCGGTCGTGATCCCGATCCATTCCCATTTCGATCATGCGATGGACGCACCCGAAGTGGCTCGGCGCACAGGCGCGATCTTGCTGGGCTCCGAATCGACCGCCAATATTGGCCGAGGCTGGGGACTCGACGAAAGTCAGATCCAGATCGCGGTCGATCGCGAGCCGATTCGTTTCGGTCGATTCACGATTACACTGATCGAAACCAACCATTTCGTGTTTCCGAACGCCGCGCTCGCGAAAAGAGCACTCGAAGACCCGCTGATCGACGAACCGCTCGTCCCGCCGGTCGGCGCCATGGAATATCGAGTCGGCCAACCCTATGCGATCCATGTCTCGCACCCGGCCGGCCGCTGGCTGATTCAGGGCAGCGCCGGCTATATAGAAGGAGGACTTTCCGACTTCGATGCCGACGTCGTCTTTCTGGGCGTCGGCGGCCTGGGCGCGCAGACAGAGAACTATCGCGAAGACTATTGGCGAGAGACTGTGACCGCGACCGGCGCAAACCACGTGATTCCGATTCACTGGGACAGTCTCACGGGCCCTGCCGAGGGTCCGTTGACCGGCTCGGTTCGAGCCTCGAGCCTGGTGAACGAAAGCGGCGCAGAGCGAACGCTCGATTTCCTCGTAGACAAAGACGCGACCCACCCGGAAATTCGATTCTCTACGCTGCCCCGCTTCGACGAGATCGTGTTGTTCGAAGGACGATGAAGCCCGGCAACCTGAACTCGACAATGAGGATCTTCCATGAAGACCGCCGCGAAACCCAGTAATAGTTTTCAAGACAGAGCGCGAGAATTCGGGCCCGAGCTTCGCGAGCGCGCGGATGAATTCGAACGAGCGCGGTGCCTTCCAGCGGAGCTGTCGAACCGCTTCGCCGAGACCGGCTTCTACCGGATGTGCGTTCCGAAGATCTACGGCGGTCTCGAACTCGCACCCGCCGACACCATGGAGACGATCGAAATCCTGGCCCGGGCGGACGCGGCGAGCGCCTGGTGTGTATTTATCGGAGCGACGTCGGGCACCGTTCTGGCATTGCTTCACGAATCCTCTGCCCGAGAGGTTTTCGCGAAGCCCGAATGCCTGATCTCCGGAGTGTTTGCACCGCGCGGAAAGGCCGTCGCCGTGGAAGGCGGCTTTCAGGTCGACGGCGTTTGGCAATGGGGCTCCGGAACGCAGAATGCGGATTGGATTCTCGCCGGCTGTCAGATCATGCGAGACGGGAAGCCCGAACTCTTGAAGAACGGAACGCCGAAATCACGCATGATGTTGATTCCCGCCGACGCCGTCGAATTTCTCGACACCTGGTACGCGAACGGACTCTGCGGAACGGGCAGCACCGACTACGCGGTTCGCGATCTCTTCGTCCCCGAAGATCGCGTCGTCGGACTCGGTGTGG
>Ga0310120_10002087_pt1 | contig 14785 bp, 12 predicted proteins | sample CB27_AW_983_MG_FD_203506 | JGI IMG/M metagenome (GOLD analysis project Ga0310120, IMG submission 203506) | Marine microbial communities from Western Arctic Ocean, Canada - CB27_AW_983 | ecosystem: Environmental > Aquatic > Marine > Oceanic | place: Canada: Western Arctic Ocean | collected...
GATCTCCAACCGCTGCCTCCCCCGCTGCGTCCGGTGCTCGCCCACGCGCTGGCCAAGGACCCTGCCGATCGTACCGGCAGTCTCGGAGCCCTCCTCAGTGAATTCGATGCCGCCCTGGCCGGGGAGTCCGTCTCCACACCTCCGCAGCCTCCTCCGCAGCCTCCACCGCAGCAACCGATCGACGGTTCGGATCCAGCGAATCCGGCCAGCACCGACGAACCGAACAAGGTCACGCCGATCTCGGTCTCGCCCGTCGGGGCCACCTCACACACTCGTCCCGGACGGCCACCACAACCCACTTCGTACAATGCCAACCCGCTCGGACCGCTTTCACCACGCAGCATTCCCCTGTCCCGCCGCGGCCTGGAAGCAACCGCCGCGATGACCGCGGCGATCCTGTTCTCGGGCCTGTTGGCCGGTGGGGGATGGTGGATCGGCATGTTCGACGAGGGCACCCGGGCGACTCCACTGGCGGCCGTCGCCTACGGACTGACAACCCTGGTGGCGTCCTGGGCCCTGTTGATCGGGACCAAGGCCTGGGAGGGAACCGGTGCCGAGAGCCTGCACCTCCGCAGGCTCTCGCTCCTGTTGCTCGGTGGTGGAGTCGGAGCCGCCGGCTGGTGGTTGCACCGGGTGCTGTTGATCGACCTGCCTCCGTTGACGGAAAACCAGAACTCCGGGCTGGTCGACTCGATTGGATCCCTCGAACTGGTCCACAACTCCCAGCCCACCTTGACCGGTTACGTGATCTTCTTTGCGCTGCTTTTCGGCGTGAGACGATGGTGGTGGCACACCGACAGTTTCCGGCCGAAGCGACTTCGGGTCGCCTCGCTGTTGTTGACCTTGATCCTCTCGGGCCTGCTGGGACTCGTGTTGAGGTTCCCGCTGTCGGCGGCGATCGCGTGGGGCGTTGGCATCGCGGTCGTGGTGCAGTTGGCCGCACCGTGGGTGGCTCCGGAACACCGGGACGCGCGTCTCAACCAGCAAGGAGCCACAGATGAGTAGCCTGTTCCTTGCCTGGGTGATCGCCTCCGGCGACGACCACAACCTGATACTGGGCGGTGGCCTGATCGCCTTGGCCGCGGTGATTGCGATCCGCGTCACCTGGGCCGGCCGACGCGGAAACACCGACATGAAGACCATCGCCCGCAAGGCCCTCTCGGTTGCATGGGTCGCCCCGGCTCTGGCGATCGTCGCCGCCGTCGGTGCCCGGGTGAGTCCGGAACTGAACACCGCGGAACCGGGCGCCGCCGGCACCCTCTTCACCCAGATCGATACGCCGCAATGGACCGTCGAGGGACAACCCTGGACAACGACGTCACTGGTCAAACGGGATTCAGCCGACCGCCGGGTGGTGCTGACACCGATCGCCAGTGGACCGTGGTCGACTGCCGGAGAGGCCCGTCAAGACGCTCTCGAACGGGCTGCCAAGAGACTCAAGGTCGAGGTCGCACGAGTCTACGGGAAGTCTGCCGACTGGGACCTGCCGATCGACGTGGTCGAACAGTACGCGATCGTCGGACAGATCCAGACCACTCAACCTCACAATCTCAGCACGCTCGCTCCCTCCAGCGACATGCACTATTGCGTCGTCCAACTGGAGATCTCCGAAAAGACACACGGCCTGGCCATTAGTCACTGGAAGCGAGGTGTCGGGGGCAGCCGTCTGATCGGTGTGGGAACGATCGCCGGCCTGCTGTGCCTGTTGGTGATCACCGCCCATCTCTACCTTCGACTCGACATCGCCTCGGCCGGTGCACACCGTGGAAAACTGCAGCTGGCCGCCGTTTCGGCAATGACCGCCGCCGGCCTGATCGCCTCGACCATCCTCTCGGCCTGACTCGGAGATCGGCGCTTGGCCCCGGCGGCCACAACCGGCCATAATCCCCTCATGGTCGAAGCTACCGATCAACTGCTGGTCTCCCGTGTTCGCGATGGCGAACCCGAAGCGTGGGAGGAACTGATCGGCCGCTTCGAGGGGCGACTGCTGGCGTTCGTTCAGAGCCGGATCGGCAACCGCGCGACCAGTGAAGACGTCGTGCAGGAGACATTCCTGGGATTCCTGACCGGCCTGCCCAACTACGATTCGAAGCGGACCCGTCTCGAAAGTTGGCTGTTCACGATCGCCTCCCACAAGCTGACCGACGTACTCCGCCGGCAGGGACGCCGCCCCGCCCTGCCACTGCAGCCGCCCGGAGAAAGCGGTACCGGGATGGACCCGCCCGGACAGGCCCGGGCGGCTTCGAGCCTGATGCGGAGCCGCGAGGGGCGGGCTGCCGAAGCCGAGATGCTCGGCGACGTGCTGGGCGAGTTGATCAAAGAATGGTTGGCCGACGGGCAGTTGGAACGGCTCGAGTGCATCGAGCTCCTGCTGGTGCTCGGCTCGAAGAACAAGGACGTCGCCGCGGGGCTGGAGATCAGCGAACAGGCGGTGGCCAACCACAAGTCGTTCGTGCTCAGGAAACTCAAGGAGTCCGCCGAACGGTCCCGCCTGGGAGACATTGACCTGCTGGACTTCGGACTCGATGACTCGCCGCAGGAGAATTGAGCGAATTCTCCAACGGTCTTGCTGACACCGCCCGGCTTGACCTAAGGTCGGCGGCAGGTCGTGCTCATGACGTGCCAGCGAATCACTCTTGCCCTCACCGCAGCCCTCCTCGTCGGCACCTGGTCGCCGACGATCGCCGCCGACGGCGGGCTCTCGCGGAGCGACCGCTACTTCGAGGGTCTCAGGCAACGCGGCCTGTTCGGCCTGGCCGAAAGCGTCTGCCTCGAAGAACTCGCCCGAAAAGATCTGCCCCCGGCCACCAGGCTCGACACGACCCTGCAATTCTCCCGAACTCTCGTCGAACACGCCCAGGCCACCGGCGGCACCCAGCAGCAGGATCTCTGGAACCGCGCCCGCGAGGTTCTCGACCAGTTCAACACCCTGCACCCCAGGCACCCCGAGTCATTTCGGATCGGGATCCAGGCCGGATTGATCCCGCTGGCCCAAGGTGGTTACCTGGCCAGGCTGGCCGACCTGGCCCCGCTGGACCGGCGGCGCCGCGGCGAGGCGCTCGAGACGCTCCAGGAGGGCATCGACCGACTCAAGCCGCTACAACGGCGGCTCGAAAACCCCGGTCCCTTGGCCGACGGTCTACGACGGCAACTGTTGGCCACCTCCCGCTGGCGGCTCGCCCAGGCTCACCTCGACCGCGCCCGGATGATGTCACCGGGCACTCCCGACCGTGCCGCCGACCTGCTCGCCGCCGAATTGACTCTCAAGAAAATGTCACCGACGGCACTCGGTGACCGGTTGAAGACTGCTCGGAAGCGGCTCCAGGCCCAGGTCGCCCGGCGACAGATGGACTTCGCCGTCGCCCGCCGAATCCTCAACGCCGCCGGCTTCGAGGACGACGACGGGTTGCTGGCCGAACGTGTCTGGGTCGAACTCGACGACGACCAGCTGATCACGGCACGGACACTGATCGAGAAGCGGCTGGCGAGTTCGTCCCCCCCGTCCGACGAACTGCTCTTCCTGGCCCAGGCGTCCCTGGGCCGGCTATGGCAACAGGCCGCCGCGGGGAAATCTCCCGGAGCCGCCGGTGCGCTCTGGGATCGCTGGCAGTTGGAATCGGAGCGTGCGGGCAGCGTCTCGGGAGCCTATTGGCGAACCCGGGCCCGGCACGATGCCGAGCTGGTGTTGTCGATCAGGAGATTCGGGTCCAAGTTGGCTCGGGGTCGCCACCGCGCGATCTCGCTTTTTCAGGCCGGTCGGAGCGACGAGGCACTCACGGCGTTTGCCGAGGTCATCCAGGCTGCACGAACCGACGGCCAACCCGAACTGGCCGGAGAACTGGCCTTCACCCGTGGCTCTGTGCTGGTCCGCAGCGGGCAATTCGAGTTGGCGTCACGATCGTTCGAAAACGTGGCCAAACAGAAGCCGGCTCACCCCCGTGCCCCGTCGGCTCACCTGCTGTGGGCCTGGTGCTTGGGCCAGATCGACCGGCGGCAGAGCACTCCCGCCCGCCGCCAGGCCTACCGGGAGGCTCTGGTCGAGCACCGAAGCAGATTTCCCAAGGACGCGACGGCTGCCGAAGCCGCCTGGCTTTTGGCGTCGTTCGAACACAACCGGCAGCACCCCGGATTGGCCAGGGAACTGTGGCTGGCGATCCCCCCCGGTCATCAGCGGGCGGCCGCCGCGCGAAGACGGGTTGCCGCGAGCTACGAGGACGAACTCGAGAGCATGGATCGCGGCGATCCGGACCGACGCAAGAAGCTTGACCTGGCCATTCGCACCGTCGAGTCACTCGTGGCGAGACTGCCCGCCCCGCCCCGCGGCTGGACCGCCGACGAGGCCGGACTGGTGATCAGCCTCGCCCGCCTGGGCCTGAAACAAGTCCGGCCGGACTACCGTCGAATCGACCAACTGCTGGAGACAATCCTGGTACGGGGGCCGGCCGTCATCGCCGGCTCCGGCCGAAAACCCGACGCCGACGCGGTCGCCATCCGCGACAACACCCGACAACTCCGGGTTCTCTCGCTGGCCGGACAGGGACGGCTCGATCAAGCCAGGCAACTGGTCGCTTCGTTCGCGGGACGCCCCGACGACCTGCTCGCCCTGCTCGACGGACTCGACCAAGTCGCCGCCACCACGCGGCCAGCCGACCGACGGCGGCTGGGTGAACTGCAACTGCAGGCAGCCGAAAGCCTGGATGCGCAGCGGAACTCGCTTGATCCCGCCAACCGCCAACGCCTCGACCGCTGCCTGGCCCAGGCCTTTGTCGCCGCCGGCTTTCCACTCCGTGCCGTCGCGGTCTACGAACGTCTCGTCAAGGCGGCGCCCAGGGACTGGAAACCGAGAACCCGGCTGGCAGAGGTCCGATTGCTGATCGGGACCTCGACCCAAAAACAGGCTGCGATCACCGATTGGCGGGCTGCCGAACGGTTGCTTCGGCCCGGCACCAACAACTGGATGACCGTCCGGCTGGGAACATTGCGGGCACTGAAACAGGCCGGCCGGATTGCCGAGTGCCGCCAACTGCTCGGTGTCACACGGTTGCTGTATCCCGAAAAGGGAACACCCGCAGTGAGAGCTGACCTCGAACGCCTCGCAGCTTCGCTGACGCCGAAAGCCGACTCAGCCGGGAAATGACGTCCGGCCGAAAAAGGCGGCAGCAAACCCGGCACCCCCTAGCGGAAGATGGCCGGCGGCTGCTGCTGGGCCTGGGTGTTGGGAGCCGCCGGAGGACCCTCGATCATCCGTGCGGACGGAGGAGCCGGCCGGTTGTGCCACCGCGACGGTCGGGGAATCGGCGGGAGCATGCCCGCGCGAGATTGCCAACTGGGAACGTGCATGTAATAGAAACCCTGTTGACTGGTGTCAGTCGGCAGGGGAATGATCGAGTATCGACGGACCGGCCCCGGGGTCTTCGGGCCGTGCTGTCCGTAGAACTTCTTGGGGTACATCCTGGGAAAGATCACCGGGGACCGCTCCAGGTACCTGCTCTCCGGAGCCGTCCAGTCGCGTCGAGAAATTCTCGCGTACCCGGCGTCCTCATAGGTCTCCAAACCGACCACCGCAGTCGTTTCGATCACCGCTGTCGCTTCGGTCGCGGGCTCGTCAGCACGCAGGCCGAATCCGGTAAGCAGCAAAAGGCCACAAACACACGTTGTCAGCAGTTGAATCGATCGTCGCATCGGTTTTGCCTTGTGAGAGTCTGGCTTGGAGAGACTGGTGCCGCAGAATCCGGGGCTGGCCCGCCCCAACACCACAACCCCTCTTTAGCGAGGAACGGAAATCGGAGTCAGCCGGCTGGCGGGAAGTCCGCTGCCGTAGTTGTAACCCGAGCGAACCGTGGGAGCCAAAGGCACCACAATCGGAACACCTGCCCCCTGGGCACCGTAAACCCGCAAGTCACGCGGATCGATGTAGTCGGGGTTGACCGGGTAGATCATGTTGTAAGTGCCGATCGGGGCAGTGTGAACGACCGCCGGGGTGTAGAGCCCCATGCGGTCAAACATCCAGTTGGCCAACGACTCGCTCTGCTCCCGGTTGCGGGACAGGAACTCCACTGAATGCTCGTGCCACAGATCCGACAAGGTCACCGAGCCGGCATCCTCATCGAAGACCAACTCGATACCAACTGATTCGATCGCCGACTCAGTGGCAGTCAGCGGTATGAGCGCCGGAGTCTCGGTCAACTCCTTCGGTAACTCGTTAGCCAACTCCTCCGGCAACTCCTTCGCCGACTCTTCGATCAATTCGGCCGGCAATTTCGCGACGTCGGAGATCCGCACCACGCCCGGTTCGCCCGGTTCGGCAGCCGGTTGTTGGCTGGTCGCTGGTTCGACAGCGGTGTCCACCGGATCATCCTGTGCGGGCAGGACGATCGGCGTGACGACGCAGATCAGGATCAGAGAGAGGGGGAGCAGGCAGGCGGCCGCTCGGAAACAGATTTGTCTAGGTTTCATGGTCTGGTCTCAAGCTTGCGGGAAACGAGCCCTGGGGCCCGATCGGTCATGAATCTCGTCACAGGCATTGTGCGTGGAACGAAACGCTCTTTTCAGTCGATGAACGGGTCGATGAATGGGTCGGCGATCCTCTGCAGAAGGCTCGGCCGACTCTTGTACCGGACACGAACCTCGGTCCCTATCAGCTCCCACTTGTCGTGAGATTCGACTCCAAACGGCGTCCAGATCCACCAGCCTTTGACCCGGTAGTAAAACGGCGGGTACAGCGCACGGTACTCGTGCTCGTAGAGCATCTCGTGAGGTGCCAAGGCCGGATTGGTGATCACCACTCCACCAACCTGGTGAGGGATGTTCTGGACGGGAGCCGGATAGAGCGGAGCATTCAGACGTGCGAATCCGGCGGTTGTCGGAGGTGCCGACGGCGGTTGGTTGGCTGGCACCCGAGGCGCTTGAGCAACAACCTGGCGAATGGCCGGACGTGGAGCCCGTTGCGTTTTCGGGGTCGGGGAGAGGCGTGGGGTCGGGGTCGGGGAGAGGCGTGGGGTCGGGGTCGGGGAGAGGCGTGGGGTCGGGGTCGGGGTCGGCGACTTGCGGAGCACCGGAGCGGGAGTCGGGGTTTGACGGGCCAGCCGATTCGGGGTCTGCCTGGTTTTCGGAAGCGGCACCGGTTGCGTGACCACGGTGGGAACCTTGGCCGGAGCCGCCTGCCGAACAGCCGTTGCCGGCTTGGCCGCCGCCCTGCGGCGATTCATGTACATCCGCGTCTGATTGTGCCACCAACCCGACACCGCCGACCGACGTGGGGCCGGCTGGTCGGCCCGGGCCAGAGGATACGCGATTGAGGTAAGCACGACCGTGACAACAGCCACCAACACGGCTGTTGTCCGAATGCTGATCTTGCTGGTGAGGTTCGTCCTGGCTGGCATACCTTGGCTCCCTGGTCGCGACTTGCTGGTGCTGATTTTTTTGCGAGTCGTATCCGAGTGTGGGTCCATCCCGATGACATTCCGTGTGGCCAATGCCTCCTCGACGTCGTGGAGGATCGGCCGTTGTCACGGTTGGCTTCGGCCTATGCCGATTGATCGGATGACCGGATCTGGTTGTTTTGCACCGTTTCAACCGGTATGACGCAAGTCGTTTTACTCCAGACATTTGCACCGTCGGTATCAACTGCCCGAGTGTTACGATGTGAGCAACCGCTGCAATCGATTGGTCTTGTAAAATCGGTACAATCCCTACAATCTAACTCCGCCTCACCCCGGTCAGGTGCCCGCCAGAGACAGGGAACCGCGTTGACCGGGGGGGGATTGGCCGGAGCGGTGTCTCCGCCGCGGAATCAAGGACGAGCGAATCGAAGCCGAACGGGGCTCGATTCAAGGACGAAGGAGGCAGAATTGGCTCGCAAGCCGACCACGGGCAACGGACGATCCGGCAAAAGACGGTCGAAGACGGCTGCCTCGAGTCGGACCAGGTCCCGCTCGAAGTCCGCCGAATCTTCGTCGGGTGGGAGCAACGGCGAGGAAGGCTCGCGGATCGAATACGTCTCGATCAGCCAGGAAACCCGCCGCCGTTACCTCAACTACGCCCTCTCGGTGATTCAATCCCGGGCCCTGCCCGACGTCCGCGACGGGCTCAAGCCGGTCCAGCGCCGCATCCTCTACGCGATGCACCACGATCTGCATCTCACGGCTACGGCCAAGCCACGCAAGTCGATGAAGATCTGCGGCGACACGACCGGCAACTACCACCCTCACGGTGAAGTGGCCGTCTACGACGCGCTGGTGCGGATGGCCCAGGACTTCACGCTTCGTTATCCCCTGGTCAATGGACAGGGCAATTTCGGCTCGGTGATGGGCATGGGGGCAGCGGCAGCTCGCTACACGGAAGCCCGGCTGACGGCGATCGCCGAACAGCTGATGTCCGAACTCCGCTTTCGCACCGTCGACACCAGGCTCAACTACGACGCCACCCGCTCCGAACCGGTCGTGTTGCCGGCCCGTTTCCCCAACCTGCTGGTCAACGGCACACAGGGCATCGCCGTCGGCATGGCCACCAGCATCCCACCTCACAACCTCGGCGAGGTGATCAAGGCGTGCGTGCACCTGGTCGACAACCCCAAGGCGACTCCTGGCAAGCTGATGACCTACATCAAGGGGCCCGACTTCCCGCTGGGTGGCCGAATCGTCACCGACAACACGTCGCTTCGCACCGCCTACAGAACCGGCAAGGGCTCGATCAAGGTCCGAGGCGAATGGAAGTCCGAATCGGGTCGCCGAAAGAACTCACCCGGCCGACTGGTCATCCACTCGGTGCCCTACGGGGTCGCCACCGACACCTTGAAGACCGAAATCGGAGAACTGATCGCCGACCGCAAGCTGCCCCAGTTGACCGACCTGGTCGACGAGACCTCCAGCGAATCCGGGCTGCGGATCGTACTCGAGACCAAGTCCGACGCCGACCCCGAGGCGGTGATGGCCTACTTGTTCAAGCACACTCCGCTGGAACAAAACGTCTCGTACAACGCCACGGCCCTGGTCCCCGACGGCGACGGCGGGCTGGTGCCTCGCCGAGTTGGTCTCGGCGAGATGCTCAACCACTTCAACCAGTTCCGCTTCGCCACCACCCAAAGGCGTTACGAGTTCCAGCTCGAACAACTCCGCAAACGCATCCACATCCTCGAGGGTTTCGCGATCCTCTTCGACGGGATCGACAAGGCCCTGAAGCTGATCCGCGACAGCAACGGCAAGGCCGACGCGGCGAAGAAGCTGATGAGAGCTTTCCCGCTGGACGAGATCCAGACCAACGCGATTCTCGAACTGCAGCTCTACAGGATCAGCAAGCTGGAGATCGACGAGATCCGGGTGGAACTCGACGCAAAGCGAGACGAGGCCGGGCAGATCGAGGCTCTGCTCCGCTCCCCCAGGGAGCTCTGGGGCGTGGTCAAGAACGAACTCAAGCAGGTCGCTTCCGAGTTCGCCGACAAGCGGAAGACGTCGCTGGGTTCGATCGACGAGATTGTCGAGTTCGACGCTCAGACCTATATCGTGCGTGAGAACACCAACGTGGTGGTGACTCGTGACGGATGGATCAAGCGAGTGAGCCGACTGACGAAGATCGAGTCGACTCGGGTCCGCGAGGGCGACAGCGTGCTGTCGGTCGTGCCCGGCAGCACGGTTGACTCGACGGTCATCCTGGCCAGCGACGGCACTGCCTACACCCTGCCGATCGACGGGCTGCCCGTTTCGTCCGGTTACGGCGACCCGCTCTCCAAGCTGGTCAAGCTCGGAGACGGCGTGCAGGTGGTCACCGCAGTGGGGACCGATCCGAGGTTCGTGCCAACGGACGCTGCGGTCCGCGGCGAGGTGACCCATGGACCTTACCTGTTGATCGTCACCTCGGGCGGGCAGGTGCTCAGATACAGTTTCGGCGCGTTCCGGACTCCCTCGACCCGCAGCGGTCGCCGCTACTGCCGACTCAACTCCGGCGACCGCGTGGTTTACGCCGATCTGGTCACCAGCGGCCAAACGCTGTTCGTCGTCTCGCGCGACGCGAGACTGGTGCACTTCAAGATCGACGACGTGCCCGTGCTGGCCGGTCCTGGCAAGGGTGTCCGCGGCATCAGGCTCGATGCCGGAGACGAAGTGATCGGCGCGCGGCAACTCTCGCGGCCCAGCGACGCCCTGCGGGTCCGCAACACCAACGACAAGGTGGTCAGCTTCGGCCAGACCAAGTACACCATCACCACCCGTGGTGGACGCGGGGTCAAGACCTCCAAGCGAACCGGATTCACCGAGCTCATCACTCGGGAAATCGAGCTGGTCGACTGGAACAAGTATGAGGACCAATGAGGATGGCGACGGCAACCGGCAAAAAGGGCAGGACGGCCAAGAGGCGGAAAACGGCCAAGAGGCAGAAAACAGCCAAGACGGCAAAGGCTGAACCGAAGAGTTCCCGGAAAGACGGGGGCTCCTACCAGGCCAAGGACATCGAGGTCCTCGAGGGACTCGAGGCCGTCCGGCGTCGTCCGGCGATGTACATCGGCACCACCGACAGCCGGGGACTGCACCACCTGCTGTGGGAAATCGTCGACAACTCGGTTGACGAGTTCCTCGCCGGTGAGACCGACCAGATCAACTGCACGCTCCACAAGGACGGCAGTTCGATCACTGTCAGCGACAACGGACGGGGCATCCCCGTCGACAAGCATCCCAAGACCAAGAAGTCGGCACTCGAACTGATCCTGACCACGCTCCACGCAGGCGGGAAATTCTCGGACAAGAACTACGCTCGCAGCGGCGGACTCCACGGAGTCGGTGCGTCTGTCGTCAATGCGCTCTCGGTCGAGATGATCGCGACCGTGCGGCGGGACGGGCACGAGTGGATGCAGAGCTACACGCGGGGCCAGCCGACCGCCGAGGTCAAGAAGGTCCGCCGGATCCGCGGCCACGGCACCACCATCTTCTTTCGACCCGACGACTCGGTCTTCCGCCGAACCAAGTTCAATTCCGAGACCATCCGTCAGCACCTCGAGGACATCTCGTTCATCCACGGTGGTTTGAAGATTTTCTTTCACGACGAGACGAAGGGTGAGACGCACAAGCTCTGCCACCCCGAAGGGATTGCCGCCTATCTCGCGAAGATCACCTCCGACGGGCAGAAGAAGTCGATCCACGAGATACCGTTTTCGACCGAGAAGGACGATCAGGGGAACCGGTTCGAGGTCGTGCTGCACTGGACCGAGGCCACCGACGAGGAAGTTCGCAGCTACGTCAACGGCATCCGCACTCACGCCGGAGGAACGCACGAGAGCGGACTGCGGAGCGGAGTGGCCAAGGCGATCAAGAACTACATGGATGTCCACGGCATCAAGTCCAAGGGAGTGACGGTCACCAACGACGACATCCGTGAAGGCATCGTCACCGTCCTCTCTGTCTTCCTCAGCGACCCCATGTTTCAGGGTCAGACCAAGGAAAAACTCAACAACCCCGGGTTGTCCGGTCAGGTCGAAGGACTGATCCGTCCCGGCCTGGAGACCTGGCTCAACGCCAACCCGTCGATTGCCGATGCGATTCTCGGGCGGATCGTGCTCGCCGCACGAGCTCGCATGGCCAGTCGTGATGCGGCCAAGGAAATCCGCCGCAAGACACCGACCAGCCGACGCAGCACCCTGCCCGGCAAGCTCTACGACTGCCGGGCCGACAACCTCGAGGAAAGCGAGTTGTTCATCGTCGAAGGCGATTCGGCCGGCGGCACCGCGGCAATGGGACGCAACAGCCGTACCCAGGCCGTCCTGCCCCTCCGTGGCAAGGTACTCAACACCGAGTCCCTCTCGACCGCCAAGATCATGTCCAACCAGTCGATCCAGGACCTCGTCGAGACACTCGGCACCGGAATCGGCCCCGCCTGTGACATCCGCAAGCTCCGTTACGGCCGAGTGATCCTGCTGATGGATGCCGACAGCGACGGGTACCACATCAGCACACTGCTGCTGACGTTCTTCTTCCGTCACATGCGAGAGTTGATCCGCCAGGGCAAGCTCTTCATCGCCCAACCGCCGTTGTACCGGATCGAGATCGGCAACGAGACGTTCTACGCCCAGGACGACGCCGACAAGGAACAGGTGCTCGCCGCAGCCCCTTCGGGACGCAAGGTCGTCATCGATCGGTTCAAGGGCCTGGGCGAAATGAACGCCGACCAGTTGAAGGACACCACGCTCGATCCATCGAGGCGGATCCTGCTGAGAGTCGACATCGAAAGCCAGCTCGACGCCGACACCACCTTCCGGCAGCTCCTGGGCCGAGACGCCTCGGAGCGGTACCGCATGATCATGGACGAGGCAGACGAGGCGGACGACCTGGATATCTAGGCCGTCTCACCGGGCTACTTCTGCTCTTTGATCGACTCCAGGCCCATGAAGCCGATCAGCGCGGCCGCGATGACGAACATGATGTCCATCGTCGTCTGTCCACCGAATGGAGCCATGCCGATCTGTCCGATCAGGCCCAGGGCCAGGTCCAGCACAGCCACCACGCCGATAATAGCCGAAACACTGATCGATGCCAGGATCGCGTTCTTCATGACTCGCCAACCGCTCCAGAGACCGCCGGGACAGACAGCCGAAGTTTGAACGACCCGGACAGGCCACCGGCCACACCCGGATCCGATCGGCCGACCGCTGGTGCTAGTATAGATCGGCCGTCACAGCCGGGTCCAGCCGCCTTATTTTCTCCCGATTTCGGTCCGCCACTCGGGGAACCCCCGACGGCAGCCCCTCGGCTATTCCCCCGATCCCGAGGTCAACTCGACCACGTGGCCGTCCGGATCACAGACAAACACCTGCACCGCGCCATCGGGACGCTCCTTCGGGCCCGCGGCGATCGGCACCCTCAGTTCCCGCAACCGTGTGGCACAGGCGTGTGCGTCATCGACCTGGAAGGCGAAGTGATGCGTCCGGGCGCCGCGATGTTCGACCGGCACCAGGTTGCCCGCCGGCCCCGAACCATCGTGTTCGAGAATCAGGTGGATCTGAGTCGAGCCACTCTGGAACCAGAGTCCGTCAAACGAAAACGCCGGCCGCGGCACTTCCTGCATGCCGAGCACGTCAACGTAGAACGCCCGGCTCGCCTGCAGGTCGCCGACCACCACGGTCACGTGGTCGAGCGTACGGACGGCAATCGGAATCGTCTCACTCAACCCGGTTGTCTCGACGGAATTCATCAGTCACTCTCCTCGCCGGCCGCCTGCAACATCAACTCGACCGCCTCGCGACCCGACATCCCCGCCTGGATCCCCAGGGACTCGGCCCGGGGTGTGCAGCGGACGATCTTGGCTTCGAGCAGGTCCTCGGGATCAACCAGGGGGCATTCGGGTGTCCCCTGGGCCACCGCCAGCGCCTGGTCGAACTCGGCCGGCACCACCACGTCGTAAATCCCACAGCCGACGATCCCGATCGGTGTCAGGATCGAGCAGTACTGGCCGTTGACCCAACGGTTGCTGATCCCAATCGCCGGGCCGTTCTCGAACTGCATCGACGTCGTGATCGACCTCGGTAGATTCTCTGCCATCACGATTCTCCACGCTTGTCTCAGATTTCGGCTCTCTCACCACCGGCAGCCACCGGCTCTTCGATCGACCACTCGTGCCCATCCCGCACCACTCGGCGATAAAGCGTGTCTCGCTCGAACGGCTCCCGACCGGCCTCACGGATCAGCCGGTGCAACTGATCGACGGTCAGCCCCTCGGGCGTCTCCGCCCCCGCGTCGTGATAGATCAATTCGTGCACGACCGTCCCGTCAAGATCGTCGGCTCCGAAGCTCAGGGCAACCTGGGCGGTCTTCTCCCCCAGCATGATCCAGTAGGCCTTGATGTGATCGAAGTTATCGAGCATCACTCTCGACAGGGCCATCACCCGCAGATCGACCAGGCCGCTGGGGAGTTCGAGATGGTCGAGGCCGGTGTTTTCCGGATGGAAGGCCAGCGGGATGAACGTCTGGAACCCACCCGTTTCGTCCTGCAAATCACGAAGTTGGCAGAGGTGATCGACCCGATGCCTGGACGCCTCGAGGTGCCCGTAGAGCATCGTGGCGTTGGTCCTCAGTCCCAACCGGTGGGCGCAGCGGTGAATGTCAATCCACGACTGGCTGTCCGCCTTGTGTTCGCAGATCTGACCCCGGATCTCCGGGTCAAAGATCTCGGCACCACCACCGGGCATGCTTCCCAGTCCCGCATCGATTAGCTGTTCGAGCACCCACTCGATCGGCTTCTTGGTAATGTGGCAGAACCAGTTGATCTCGACGGCGGTCCACGCCTTGATGTGGATCAGCGGGTTGGCCTCGTGAATCACCCGCACCACGTCGAGGTACCAGTCGAAGGGCTTCTGGTGATGCAGCCCACCGACGACATGGATCTCGGTCGCTCCCGCCTCGGTCGCCTCCGATACCCGCTCGCGGATCATCTGGTCGTCGAAGGTGTAGGCCTTCTCGGCCTTCAGGTCCGACCGGAAGGCACAGAAGACGCAGCGATAGACACAGACGTTGGTGGGGTTGAGGTGGATGTTGGTGTTGTAGAATGCCAGGTTGCCGTTTTTGCGTTCGCGAATCGTGTTGGCCAAGTGACCGAGGAAGAGGAGATCGGCATGCTGGTCGAGATAGAGACCGTCATCGAAGGAGACCCGCTGGCCGTTCTCGACCATCTCGGCGATCGCCGACAACCGGGAATCCGTGGTCAGATTGCCAGCCAATTGGTTCATCCCAGCTTCGCTCCAGATGCCTACAGGCCCACGCGGTTAACCGCATTCTAGACGCCGCATTCACTGTCAGCCAGCATGGGG